>JAEEGG010001598.1_pt1 | contig 60501 bp, 37 predicted proteins | sample 9134161 | NCBI WGS metagenome assembly JAEEGG01 (sample SAMN16246543, study PRJNA631951) | gut metagenome | biome: gut microbiome; feature: rumen; material: CR-attached | host: Bos | place: Iran: Karaj | collected 2018-10
CGCTTGCCAGCACCAGGTATTTGAGGAATCTTGTTTTCATTGTATCTCCTTTGATAAAGTCCCATCTACCATCAAGAAAAATACCTTTGTCGGCAGGTCAAACGTTATACCCGGAGAAAACATCACATGGACAAAAAATCCAAGTCCGGAGTCCAAAAACGTCAAAAAAAGACAGCAAAAGCGCCCCGGGGATGAAGCCGGAACGCTTTTTTGGAGTGTGGAGGTTTGTCTGCTATAATTATAGATTCCGCGGAACAAAAAAAAGCATTCCGCAATGCAATTCCCATGGACAAAAAATCCAAGCCCACCAAGGACTTGGACATATATATTATCGTTCTTTAGCGATTGCTATCTAGGCGCGTAGATGCGCGACATGAATTCAGCGCGGGTTTTCTCGTCGGTCTTGAAACGGCCTAAAAGCTGGGTCGTGACCATCGTGGCTCCGGGTTTCTTGAGGCCACGCATGGTCATGCACATGTGCGATGCCTCGAGCACTACGGCCACTCCCTTCGGGTTCAGTTCCCTCTGGATGAGTTCCGCAATCTGGCGGGTCATGCGTTCCTGAATCTGCGGGAAGCGCGCATAGAATTCAACGACACGCGGAATCTTGGAAAGACCCACCACGCAGTCGCCCGGAATGTAAGCCACGTGGGCCTTGCCCGTAAACGGCAGAAAATGATGCTCGCACATGCTTGCAAACTCGATGTCCGGCACGATGATCATCTCGTCGTACTTCTCGTGGAAGCGCGTCTTGAGGATATCCTCGGCGCGGGTCTCGCCCGAAAGGCCGGTCATGAGCTCGGCATACATTTTCGCGACGCGCTTCGGCGTATCGAGCAAGCCTTCGCGGTTCGGATTCTCGCCCATGCCGGTGAGAATCATCCGGAAGCCGTCTTCCATCATCTTCAAGTTCATGCGGGCAAAGATAGAAAATTAGTCCTTCACGCAGCGGACGCTGTGATGAACCCCGGGCCCCTCCACAGCTTCCATCTGCCAGTTTCCGCCCGACATCTGGACGGCGCCCATAGTAGCGCGCACATATTTGTCGTGATCGCCTTCTACGACCCAGCCACATTCCGATTCCAGGCCGCTTTCGCTATAATCGATGGTCACGAGACCCGATGGTTCCCGGCACGCCTCCAAAAACGCATCCCATCCGCTACCGGACATCTCTTCCCCGTCAAAATCCATTCCCCACCGAGTCGACCAGAATACGGTAAGACCACCGTCCATCAGGATTTCGTTACTGCCGCCGTCGATAGAGTCAGCCGGAGTGGGTATGGCGCCAAAACCGTAGGTATCAAAACTATTTTCCGGTTCTCCCTCTTTCTTGTTCCAGCCCGTCCGGGACCTGAGCAATGCGACCGCCATCTGGGAGCCGTCCATTCCTCCGACCTTCCCAATGCTATCGACCAATCCGGAGGGGTCGTGCTGGACTACGAACATGGCCAGAGAATCCCACTCCTCCATGGAAGGTAGGTGCCAGCCCTCGGGGCAAACCTTCTGTGACGTTTTCCAATCGTAGACACTTCCGTATTTCTTGCAATCCTTGTCACCGCCATAGCACAACCTTTTGCCGTCCACATCGAAGCGAAGATTTTCCTTCATCCACACCTGGTTTCCGATGGCGATAGTCTTGTACTCGTTCTTGTCACGGGAATCCTTCAACGTACCGGTATTCTTCTCCACGTCAACGGCCCAGCCAGACTCGGAACACACGGCCCAGGAGATAGAACTGTCTATCAGCGCGCTGTCACCACGGTTGTAGCTGGTGCATCCCTTTTTCATGATGACGCGTTCAAAATCGCTCGCAAGCCTTAATCCTCCATCGTCGCACACCATTTCGCCGCTAAGCTCGCCATCCTTGGAACAATCGTAGACCTGCGACACGAACATCCTCACGAAGCGTTCGAAATTCGGGACCTTCTCGCCCCAGGCCTCCATGTTCTTGCGTATGGAATCCAAGTCGGCCTTGATTGCCCAATCCGCCATTTCGCCAAACGGGCCCAAGTCCTTGAACACGCCAATCTCCAAATCCTTGCTCAGGCGCGCCATGCGTTCTGTATACCGGCTTTCGTCCAGGTCGCCCAGCACGAGAACGCTGAGCGCAAGCAACGCTGCAGCGCCGTCACCGTTGCCAAAAAGTTCGAGATCTTCAGAGTCTTCAATTTTCCCGATAAACCCGAAGGACTGGAGCAGTTCGCGGTGCGCCTGCTGCTTCGCCGCAATAAAATACGGATTTTCGGAATACTTGTCATACACAACTTCGGCCGAATCCGCCTTGGCCGTGGAATCAAACAAAGCCAGCGTAGACTCCTTGACAGATTTATCCTTGGCGATGGCTTCGAGCGCCAACTTGGTAGCACGAGCGGTTTCCAAATGGGTAAAAATATTGATATTCACATTGTCGCGGTCGAGAAGGTCCACGAGTGCCGTCATGACGATAGGGCTCTTGGAATTATCGCCCGTTATCTCGTTGCGGTAGTAGCCGTTTACCTCAACAAGCGCATATTGCGATGCAAGTTCCACGCTCGCAATGGAAAAATCGCCCTTGTCACTCCGGGTGCTTCCCTTGAAACTCTTGCCCGTCTGCAAAAGCGATTCGCCGTCCAGCTCCTGCACCGTGACAGAAGAGCCCGCAATAAACGGCCCCTTCTGCGATATTCCGGAAATCGTCTTGTTCTTGATCGAATGCGCATTCGTGGAGCTTTCGGAATCTCCGCAGCTTGCAAGCAACAAGGAACAGCCCAAAAGAGCTACCGATGCAAACCTGATTTTGGACAAAAGGCAATTCATAGGGCCTCCCTGTTTGGAACACGTTCAACTTCCTAATATAAACTATTCAGAAGAAAATAGCCCAAATCCGTCTGCACCAGTGAGATTCGTCACACAGACTACTTGATATTGACCTTCAGCGGGGCGCCAGCGCCCGTGGCAATGTAGATGCCAAGCGGGAGATTTTCGAGCGACAAGTCGTTTGTCGCGGTGCGGACAAGCGTTCCGTTCAGGTTGAACAGCCTGATTTCGCCCGCAGATTCCAGGCGGTTGCCCACGCGGACAATCCCGGAGGTCACGCGCGCCAAACCCTCACCCAACTGCGCGCCCGTCGCGATTCCCGTCGTTTCGCCGCCGGCCTTGAAATTTTCCACATGCGTGATGCCGCTGTTCACGTAATCGCCGAGCCCGTAGGCACTGCGCATAATCTTCAGCACGTCCATGTCGAACACGGAGCCGTCCGGCGCGGACTGCCTGCGGATAATTGTCATGTTGTTTTCGCCCTCGTGACCGGTATCCCAGGCGATGGGCACCACCTTGTTCTGTTTCGCGAGCTTCATCACGGCGTCGTAATAGGCAAGGCGGCCCTTGCGGTGCTTCGCGTAGTTGTCGCCCGTCAGCACGCCCACGCGGTCGTTCGCGCCGAACTCCCCGATAATCACGGGCACGCCCTTGTCCACAAAGTTCGTCTTCATCTTGCCAAACTGGTCCTGAATCTGTGCGCTGGTGCACTTGTCGCCCATCGCGCCCGCCCAGGCGTTGTAACCGCAATTGTGCACGATGTCTGCACCAGTCGCGAGGTCGTCGCCCCAGTAGTATTGCGGATAAACTTGCGCGCCCCAGTCAACAATATCGTTCAAGAGTGTGTAGGTGTACGGGTCATAAAAATGCACCTCGACCATCAGGCGGTTTTCAATCACGTCCTTCGGGAGTTTCGAAACCGGCATCACCTCGGTCGTGCGGTCGATACTCGTGGAAGGCCCCTGGATTACAAGAGTACGGCTCGCGTTGTTGCCGCCCGTCGCGCGCACGGCATCCACGAACGTCTGGTGGTACACCATCAGGATTTCCGTCTCGTGCCTGTAATTGTCGTCGGTAGTCGCGGGCTCGTTCGCGCTCGCAAAGAGCAGGTTCTCGTTGTAGTCCTTGAAGCGCGTCGCAATCTGCGTCCAGTAGGATTTCTGCTTCGCGTTCACCTCGTCCTTCTTTTCGTCCTTCAGGTTCTCTTCGAGCCAGCCACCGTCCCAGTGGATGTTCAGGACCGTCACGAGGCCAGCGCGCATGCACATGTCCACGACCGTCTGCACCGAGTCCATCCAGCTTTCGTTGATGACGCCGTTACTCGCGTGGCTGTCCCAGGCGCAGGGAATGCGGATGGTGCTGAAACCCGCCGCCTTCACCGAATCGATGTAAGCCTCTGTCGGGAACTTGTTGCCCCAGCCCGTCGGGTTGCCCGGAACTTCCATCGTGTTGCCGATGTTTATCCCGAAGCCCATCTTGTTGAACATTTCGCCCGCAGTCGGGAGCGTTTCGGCATTCGCGAGCACAGCAAGCGACGCCACGGAGAAGGAAGCGGCCACCGCCGCAGTCCTGAGTCTGCTTTTAAGCATAACATCCCTTTAAGGCGTAAAGACGCCTTCACTTCAAACAACACTTGAAATATATATGAATTTACGGCCCGCAGGCACCCTTCCGGCATTTTTTCCGTTGACAAGATGTCAATCTTGTACACAAATAATGTATTTTGGAATCATGACAACACCGCAAAACATTCCCGACCCAATGGCAGTACACCCGATTGCGGGCTACGACAAGGAAATCTACGTGAAGCCGACGCTCAAGAACCCGAATATCATCGTCGGGGATTTTACCTACGCTGACTCGGAATTCGAAAGCCATGTGACGCACCATTACGACTTTCTCGGCGACAAACTCATCATCGGGAAGTTCTGCCAGATTGCTGCAGGCGTGGAATTCGTGATGAACGGCGCGAACCACCAGATGAATGCCGTTTCGACTTTCCCGTTCTCCATGCTCGAAGGCTGGAACATGAAGCCGCCTGCAAAAAGCGATTTACCGTTCAAGGGCGATACGATTATCGGGAACGACGTCTGGATTGGCCAGAACGCGACGATTCTCCCCGGAGTGCATATCGGCGACGGCGCAATCATCGGCGCAAACAGCGTCGTCGGTAGCGACGTGGAGCCTTACACGATTGTCGCAGGCAATCCGGTGCAATTTATACGCAAGCGTTTCGACGAAGAACTCACAAACCTGATGCTCGAATGGCGCTGGTGGGACAAACCCATCGAAGAAATAAACTCGCTTATCCCGGTACTCACGAGCAGTGACTTGACAGAAGTCAAGAGAAAAGTTAAAGAGATGCTCGGGAAATAACCCAGTAAAAATTACACAAACACGACTTCGTTGCCGACGCGCGGGGATTCCGTGCGGTTCGGGAGGCCACTCTCCGTGTCGGCGTAGCCGATGGCAACGGAGGCGTACACGCGCTCGTCTTCACGCAAGCCTAAACCGCGCAGGTATTCGAGGAGCGTCGGGTCCTCGTTCAGCCACTTGAGCTGGTTGATGTAGCAACTGCCCAAGTCAAGCTCGTTCGCCGCAAGCATCATGTTCTCCACGGCGCAGGCGACATCGGCCATGTTGTTGCCGTATTCCTTCCTGTTCGCGACTACAATCAGCACGGGCGCCGTATAGCAAAAGGAGTAGTTCCCCTTGCGGGAAAGCGTGATGGAATTCTTGAGACTCTTGTACAAGTCTTCGCGGAGTTCCATCGCGGCAAAGGCGGACTGCACCAACTCCTTGAGTTTCGCAATCACCGAAGCATCCGAAATCACGAAGAAGTGATTCGTCTGCGCGTTGCCGCCGGTAGGCCCGAACTGACCCGCCTCGACAATCTGCTTCAACTTCTCGAGTTCAACAGGCTGTGCCTTGAACTTGCGGGTGCTGCGACGCGTGCGTATTGCTTCAAGTGTATTCATACTACTTATCCAGCGGCATAATCAGAATACGGGATTTCCGCTTCTGGTTGTAGTGGTCGCGCTTGCTCTTCGGCAAATCCTCGACCGTACCATCCTCGAATCCGAAGTGGTAGAACCAGTCGAGAGCCTGCGTGGTGAGCAAGAAGAGCTTCTTGTAGCCCTTCATGCGGCCAACAGAAATGAGATGACGCACGATGGCATCGCCGATGCCCGACTTGCGGTAGTTCGCACCCACCGCGATGCCGGCGACTTCGGCCATGCCGTCCTCAAATTCATGCAACGCACCGCAACCGTGAATGCTGTTGTCGATGCTGTACACCACATAGTCCTTGAGCTTCTCGGAAATGCTTTCCTGCGTGCGCGGCACCAGGTAGCCTTTCGCGATGTAGTCCTGCATGATGCGCAGGATATCGGGAATGTCCTCGATGTTCGCGGGTCTGATACTCGAGTACTGGTTCGCGTACACCATGGTACCGTCACCCCGAGCGCTGAATACTTCTTGCAGCACGCTGCCCTGGAATTCACCGCTCAGCAGGTGAACGCGGTTCGCGCCCGCCTCGCATGCCCGGATGGCATTCATCAGGTAATCCATCTGCGCGAAGTCGAGCTGGTCGGAATTGAGTTCCAGAAGTTCCTTCGCCTGGTCAATGTCCAACGCAGAAATCACGCCCGAGTCTGTCGGTTCCAGGTACTTCGTGTTCTTGCCGGTCACGAGGCCATCGAGCTTGATGCCATTCTCGTTACCGATAAAGAACAGCTTGCCGACCTGCATGTACTTGCAGATTTCGGTCGCGAGTTCGGTAGAACTGATATTGTACGCATGCCCCAACTTGTTCCAGCCGATAGGCGGAATGATAGGCACGAACTTCTCGCTTAAAAGTTGTTCGAGGATATCCCTCTGGATACGCTCGATCTTGCCGGTGCGCATGTAGTCGACACCGCCAATCACGCCAAGGCTCCGGGCCAGCACCCAGTTACCCTGGATACCGCTCAGGCCGCTCGCCGTGAGGTGGCTCATGATGCGCTGGGCAACACCCAGGGACGCCTGCTCGATATGCGGCAGGGCTTCCTCGCTCGTAAGGCGCACGCCGCCCTCGAACTTGGTCTCAAGTTCCCAAGCCTTCAACTGCGCGTCGATGCTGTTTCGCGTACCCGGCACGATAATGATGCGGATACCCGCCTTATGCAACAGGGCGATATCCCGCATAAGCACGGGGAACAGCGGATGGTCCATCAGGCCGTCGTCAATCTTCAAGACGAAAAGCTGACCCTTGAACCGGTCCATATAGCCGAACACTTCCCGGATGAATCCGGCAACTTCGAAGTGCTGGGAATAGAAATCGGACGCAGTGTTGTTCATAGTTCTTACTTCTTCTTGCCCTTCGCAGGCTTCTTGCTATCCTTCGCGGGCTTGGCAGGTTCGGCAGCCTTCGCGGGTTCGGCTGCGGGCTTTTCCTCGGCCTTCGGGGCCTCTTCTGCAGCGGGGGCTGCTTCGGCCGGAGCGGCAGGGGCTACAGCGGCGCTATCCACGGCCGGAGTCTCGGCATAGACCTTCAGGAGTTCCACCTCGAACACGAGGAGCGCATTCGCGGGAATCATCGGCGGCACGCCGGCCTCGCCGTACGCAAGGGCGCTCGGGATCCAGGCCTTCACCTTCATGCCTTCCTTCATCACCTGGAGCAAATCTTGCCATCCTTCGATCACCGCGTTCACCGGGAACTCGAGCGGTTCGCCGCGCTTCACGCTGTTGTCGAACTCGGTACCGTCGAGGAGCGAACCCACGTAGTGCACCTGGACCTTGTCGCTGGACTTGGGCGTAATGCCCGTGCCTTCCTTGATAACCTTGTACTGCACACCCTTGGTCGTCACCTTCACCGTGGAATCCATGACGTTCTTCGCGAGGAACTGCGCCTGTTCATCGAGCGCCTTCTTCGCGGCGGCCTGCTCGTCGGCTTCCTTCTGCCTCTGCACCACCAGCAACAGGTCCTGCCAGGCCACTTCCAGAGCGGAATCCGTCAGGAGCACCTGGCGGCTGGAATCCAGTTCGTCCTGGATAGCGGCAAAGACCACATCCATCTTGAGCGGCACGTTGAAACTCGCGACATTCCTGCCCAGGACCATGCCGAGCGCATAGCTGTAGCGGTCGACCGTGCTGTCGAGCGAAACCTTCTTTTCCGGTTCGGGTGCGGCCGGCGCCGGCACGGGAGCCGGATCCGTTGCAGGGGCCGCGTTCTTGTTTCCGCCACAGGCGGCAAGCACAACGCAAGAAACGGCAATAGGGGCAATAGCGGAGAATTTCATACGAGAAAGACCTTCTTTTTATTGTTAACAAATGGAAAAATAGGTAATTTCGCTCACATCCGCCTCCGGGAAGGTACAAGATTGCGTGAATCACCTCACAAAAAACCCGCTTTGTAAACTTTTCGAAACATTTTCTATTGCGGAGGGCTGTTTCTTGTACTATTTTTATAAGCAGGAAAAGAAAGGTACAGCCTATGAACAGCAACTTTATGAATATCGTAGCGAAAGCAGGCGAGAACAAAAGTCGCTTTGACGCATCGCTGAACGGCCTGAAGGACGAACTGGAAAAGGCCGTGAGCCGCGACGCGCGCACCGTCCGTGCACACGTCAGGAAATCGAGCCCGACCACCGGCTGGCTCCCGGGAGCACTTTCCTACCCCTGGATTTTCGTCTGCATCGTAATCCCCGCCGTCCTCGACATGTTCGTGTAGGCGCCACTTTTCTATCTTTGTTGCCGTAAAACCAGCGCATCCTGCGCACCGGAGACATTATGGCAGCACTCATCCTCGACGGCAAGGCACTCGCCAAGACCACTGAAGAAGAACTCAGCGCCCGCGTGGCGAAACTCAAGGAAAAGACGGGCAAGACCCCGATACTCGCCACCATCCTGGTGGGCGACGACCCGGCGAGCGCCACCTACGTGAAGATGAAGGGCAACGCATGCGCCCGCGTGGGCATGGAAAGCATCCGCGTGGTGCTCCCGAAGAACACCACCACCGAGGAACTCCTGAACAAAATCCAGGAACTGAACGACAACCGCGACGTGCACGGCATTTTGCTGCAGCACCCGGTCCCGCGCCACATCGACGAGCGCGCTGCCTTCGAGGCCATCGACGCCCGCAAGGACGTGGACGGCGTGACCTGCCTCGGCTTTGGCCGCATGGCGATGGGCGAACCCGCCTACGGCTGTGCAACACCCGCCGGCATCATGCGCCTTTTGAAGGCCTACAACATCCCGCTTGCCGGCAAGCACGCCGTAGTCGTGGGCCGTAGCGCCATCCTCGGCAAGCCCATGGCGATGATGCTCTTGAACGCGGACTGCACCGTGACCATCTGCCACAGCAAGACGCAGAATCTCCCCGAATTCGTAAAGCAGGCCGACATCCTCGTGGGCGCCGTCGGCAAGCCCGAGTTCATCAAGAAGGAATGGATCAAGCAGGGCGCGGTCGTGGTCGATGCCGGCTACCATCCGGGCGGCGTGGGCGATATCGAGAAGGGCCTCGACGACGTGGCAAGCGCCTATACCCCGGTCCCCGGCGGCGTGGGCCCCATGACCATCAACACGCTCATCTACCAGAGCGTGGAAAGTGGCGAAAAGTACCTGGGATAATTCAAGGATCAAAGACGCGGACTAGCGTCTTTGGCGTTCGAGCTCGACGGCGTCGGCTTCGGCGGAATTCGGAGAGAGGATATTCTTGACCGTCTGCCCTACGAATTCAGCGCCAATCCCGATCAGCGTTCCCGTAGCAGAATCGTTCGAATATTCGCGACTGTCCATCGAGACGGTCGCATTTTTTACGTTGCTGTTGCGCGCCTCCTCGGCATCCTGCGAGTAGACCAGAGGCTGTTTGCCCGTGAGGTTCACGCTGTCGGCCTGCGTAGGCGCCTTCTTCTGCACGAGCTGCGCATTCGCAATCGAGACAAGGGCGAATAGGGCCGCGAGAACAGCGGCGCGGGGAACAAGCATCATGCCGTGCGCTCCTTCTTGTCGTGCCGCGCAAAGAACTCCGCGACAATCGTCCCGCTGATGGAATGGTACGCACAGCTGATGGCGCATGGAACCACGCAAATCGCAGCCTCCGGGTGGGCCGCCACGTTCTCGGGATTCGCGAAGAACGCCGCCGCAAGCACAGTCGCCATGCCCGCATTCTGCACACCCACCTCGATAGCGATGGTGCGCTTCTTTGCGGTATTGAACTTGAATATGCGCCCGACGGTATAGCCCAGCACGTAGCCGAGACCGTTATGGAAAAACACCACCGCAAGCACCAGGAAGAGGAGCGAAAGCCCGTTCGTAAGCAGGTGCGGACGCACCGTCACGATGACACCGCCCACGATCAACGCAAGACCGATCACGCTTACCGCGGGCATGTTCGCACGCACTTCCTTGAACACCGGATTCTTGCTCAAGAAGTGGTTGCAGGTAAAGCCGATCAGGATCGGAGCGACCGTCACGTACAGGATATTCAGGAACATCCCCTTGGCGTTCACGTCGATGCTCGTATCGGCAAGCCAGAGCACGAGCAGCGGGGTCATGAGCGGGGCAAGCAAAGTCGAGACCATCGTCATGCTCACGGAATACGTCACGTCCCCTTTGGCAAGGAAGCTCATCACGTTGCTAGAGACGCCACCCGGGCAGCAACCCACGAGAATGATGCCCACGGCAAGGTACGGGTCCAGCCCGAAAATCTTGGTGAGGGTAAAGGCCACCAGGGGCATGATGGTGTACTGCGCGCAGGCGCCCAGCAGAATGTGGAACGGCTGCTTCATGAGGTTCTTCACGTCGTCGACGGTGATGGTAAGGCCCATGCTGAGCATGATGACGCCCAGGATGATGGAACTCGTGTTGCCGTGCACCCAGCCGAAAAGGACGGGGGCGAAGAACGCGATAACAGCGCAACCGATGACAACTAGGGATGTGTAGGTAGAAAGGAAACGGCTAATGGCCCTAACGATCTTGAGCATGGGTAAAATATAGGTAGTTTCAGCCGTATAGGCAACCCACTTTTTTTAACAAAAAACGCAGCAATTACAAAAATGTCATTTTCTGACATTAAATAAACCTATATTTCCAGCGTGAACCCTTCATCACGGAGGCCAACAATGGCAAAAGAAATCTTCTATGTCAAGGTCGAAACGGCCAAGGCGACAAGCATTTACGCCTTCTCGCGCAGCGAGACGGGCATCATGGACTACGAGGGAAGCGCCTCCCCCGAAGAATCCCAGCTTTCGGAAATGCAGTACGTCGAAGGCAGCACCTACTTTACGCCATCGTGGTACACGTACCTGCCCAGGGAAATGCAGGCCGAAATCAGCGCATACCTGCCCGCAAGCATCACGAACCTGGACGCGAACCAGTATTCCTTCCTGCTGCACGTGGGCGCGCTGCTGCTCGCCGTGCAGGAACACGACGGCCTCCTCGCGGCAGAACTCCTGCACCGCCGTTCAATGGTGTTCGCAAGTTTCACGCCCATCCTGCTACACATCCTGAAGCCGATCGCGGCCGAAGCGCTCTTCGCATGGATCTACGGATGCTTCCGCGGCGAAGGCAACTTCAAGAACATCTATGAAACCGATGCTCCCGTATCCAGCGGCGAGACCGACACGACGGCCATCCTTTTCGCAGCCGCACGCGATGCGCTCAAGCCCGTGCCGCACAGGGAATCCCCCGAAGAAATGTTCATCCGCTACTTCGGCGAGAGCACCCGGCATTTCGAATTCACCATCGGGATTGTCGGCGCGACAAGTCATCCGTGGGTAGACGGTGTCGAAAAATTCGGCGTCCTTTCCGATGCCGCCGTCAGTTTCCATTTCGGCGACGACCCGGCTGCCGCCGGCAAAAAACACCAGGAAATCTTCGCATCGCTCAAGGCGAAGGTGCAGGCGGAACCCTACAACCCGCACGACCACAACGCCATCAGCGTGAGCATCGACGACCTGGAAGCCGTCCTCAAGGGCATCCCGAGCAAAAGCAAGGCGGGCTACCTGCGCGCGACAGGCGCCGCCATCCTCCGCAAGGCGCGACCGAACCTGTTCTCCTACGGAGCGTCGCTCTGGCGAATCGGCGGAAATCCCGACTACTTCGAAAACTCCATCGTGATACGCATAAAATTCTAGTACCCCGTTCGCCCTCCCTTACGGGAGGGCATTTTGGCATTCGACTTTTTTGTAATATTGAAACCATGCTCCATCTGAAATTCGCACTGAACCTTGAATCCCTCGCCGACGAAATGATCGAGGCCGTTTCCGCCAAGTGGACCTCCCCCTTCGAGGCCCCCGTCGTCATTTTCCCCGACCCCAAGCTGGAACAATGGTTCCGTCTGCGCTGGATGAAGAAAAAGGGCGTACTCGCCAACCTGAACAAGAGCACCATCGACCGGTTCCTTTTCGATATCCTGGTCGGCGATGACGAATCCAAGAAGAAGCTGACGGCGGATATCCTCCGCAACGTGATTTTGGCCTACCTGGTACAGGAAACAAACGGCATGCCGAATTACAAGGCCCTCGACAGCGAGGTGACCCGCTACCTGATGGTAGACGGCAAAAAAGACGGCAAGCTCGACGAGAACCACCTTTTCGATTTCGCATCGAAGATGGCCTCCCTCTTCTTGGAATACGAAACGAGTCGCCCGGGCGGATTTGCCAAGGGCGCAAATGGAGAAATTACAGGCATTCTCGACCAGTGGAAAGAGGGCAAGCTGCAGCCGTTCTTCAAGAACTTCAACAAGAACCTCGCAACCCGCGAAAGCTGGCAGCAGAAACTCTATTCGGCGATTTTCCATGAGCACGGAGGCGATTCGCTCCTGACCCGTGCCTTCAAGAACAATTCCGAAAGCTCCCGCGAAGAAAAGAATTACCTGACCATCCCCTATCTTTTCAACAACCGCGAAGGCGGAGTCTTCCTCGAAGAAAAACTGCCGCATGGACAAGACGGCAAGGCGCTCCCGGTATTTATCTTCGGACTTTCGGGCATGGGGCAGTTCTACCGCGTCATATTGCACAAATACGCGAAGGACCACGACGTGTACGCCTACATACAGAACCCGTGCATGGAATTCTGGGAAGACGCAAGGCCCGACTCGCGCGACCTGTGCAGGACCTGGAACGTTTCAGAAAACGGGGAGTGGAAATCGGAATCCGGCGACATCGACCGCATCAAGGACAAGATGAAGGTGATGGAAGCAAGCGACACCGACACAGAAAACCCGACAACGGACATCGACGACATTCCCGAAAGTGGAGCAAATATCGAGCAGGAAAACGACCTGCTCGCAAGCTGGGGCCGCAGCGGGCGCGACAACATCAAGCTCTGGTGCCAGGCGACCAACTATGACTTCGATTTCAACGGCATCTACGATAAGCACGGCAACGAGATTCCCCTGCCGCAAGATACGCTCCTCCACAAGGTGCAATACTCCATCGCGCACCGCAATAACGAGCCGGGGATTGCCGAAAGCGATACGAACGACGGTTCGCTCGACGTGACCGCAGCCCCCACCAAGATCCGCGAAGTCGAAAACCTGCATACGCAAATCTGCAAGCTGCTGCAAAAGGGCACCCGCGTCGAGGATATCCTGGTGGTATCGCCAAGCCTCGACGAATACCGCACCGCAATCAACATGGTCTTCGACCAGAACCCCGCGAAACCCGAATCCGACAGCGAAAAAGAAGGATACCTGCACATCCCGTTCGCAATCGTCGATTCGCCCGCAAAGAACTCACTGACCGAAAACGCACTTTCGAACCTGTTTGCCGTCCTTGACCAGGGAAGCATCACGAGGCCGGACTTCTTCGCCCTCGTGCGCAACCCCGTAGTGCAGGCCGCACGCAACATCAGCAACAACGACGTGGAGGCGTGGCAAAACTGGGTGGAAGAAACCAACACCTACCGCGCCCGCAACAAGCGCGACGACTGGGATACCGTAAAGAACCGCCTCCTGATGGCACAAATGACATCGGGCGACGTAGAATTCGACGATGACACCCTCAGGCCCTTCTCCGACATGGCCTGTTCCAACAAATCTTCGCTCTGCAAGTTCATCGACTGCATCGAAACGCTCGAAAACTGGATCGAATACGGCAAGGAGAGCTGCACCAACCTGGATAATCTCGCAGAACAGATCGACAGGTGGATCGCCATGCCAAGCGTTCCCGATTCCCTGAAAAGCGAATCCATCGTGTACAAGCGCGTTTCGGACGCCATCTCGCTTCTTAGCTGGCAGAATGCGGCCGGCACGGACAAGATATCGATGAGGATCGTGAAACAGAGCCTGCTGCTTGCCGCACAGGGCACGGAATACAGCTGCGGAAACCTGTTCGTAAACGGCGTCACCTTCATGAAGTTCGCGCCGAACCGCACCATTCCCGTAAAGCACCTCTTCTTCATAGGCGCCGACGCCGCAAGCTTCCCCGGCGCAAGGCAGCATAACACCCTGGATCTGCGCAAGTCCTGCAGGCCCTGGCCCGGCGACGACTCCCCCATCCTCAAGAACCGCTATGCGTTCCTGTGCCAGCTCATGAGTACCGGCGAAGGGTTCCACCTGAGCTACGTAAACAAGGATATCAAGAAAGACGCCGATCTCTACCCGTCGTCGGTAGTAAACGACCTGCGCAAATTCATCGGCACCGTCTGGAAAGAAACCGAAATCCCTCTCGACGAAACCCGTACCACGACCGAGCTGTTTACACCCAAGAGTCTGCGAAACAAGATTGCGTACGCAAATATGCTCTCGGGAAACCAGAAAACGCGTTCCGTCCCCAAAAAGCAAAAGAAGGGCGAAAAGCAATACCTGGTAAAAATCCCCGAACGCGTCAGCATCTACTCGCTCGCGACATTCCTGAAGGATCCGTTCCAGTTCCGCATCGGACTCATGCTGATCAATGAAGACGACGAAGATGTCGAGAAGGAACTTTTCGAACCCGTGTTCTTCGACAATCTGGATACGAGCATCATCCTGAAAAAGGCCCTCGCGGCGGAACTTTCGGGAGAGAAGGAAGAACTGGAAAACTTCAAGAAGGATCTCGACCTGAAGGGAAAATCCCCGAACGGAGAATTCGGAAAGAAGCAGTGGGCAGCCATCGATGCCAAGAAGGAACTGATCCTCGCGCAGATGGGCGGCACCCCCGAAGAACCCGGCCTCGTGCAGGATATCCAGAAGAACTGGTCGTTCGGCCAGAAGATCCAAGACTTGCAACTTAAACGTTCCGACGGAACACCCTGGCTTCTTTCCGGCAAGCTGGACTGGAGCAACGCGAAGGATATCGAGAACATCACCGCGCTCATCGAGGTCAGTTCCTCTAGCCAAAAAAACACCAACATCTCCCTCGACAAGTACATGCCTCCCTATATCAAGGCACTTGCCTTAATTGCATACAAGGGAGCGAAGAACCCGACAATCGACAGCGCCCCGCAAACCATCGGTATCTCCATCTATTCCTGCGACGAGGAACTGGCCGGACCCGCAACGACAAGCGTCACCATGTCCCCTGCAGATGCGCGCGCGAAACTTGAAGAAATATACGCTACCGCATTCGGCGACGAGCAGAAAAACAGGATGCCCTTCAGCAAGGCGGTTCCCGCGAACCTGCTCGGCGAACTCAAGGAAAAAGACGTATTCAGCTATTCCGACAAGCTCCTTCAGGGGCCCTGGGCGTATTTCGACAAGAAGAGCCTTTTCAACCCGCTGACAGATGTAGGGTTCTCTCCCGAGAATTTCGCATCCGACTGGGACAGCGCCGAAGGAATGATGCGCGGCCTTATCGCCATAAAGAAATATGTACCACCCGAAAAGCCCGAGACGCCAAAACCGGACAAACCGAAAGCAAAGAAGGCAACCGCAAAGAAAGACAAGGCGAAGGAGTAGCAGTACATGTCCAACGAAAGCATCAACGAATTCAGCATACGCAAGTTCAGTCCTTCGAGAAGCATCTACATCCAGGCTTCGGCCGGTACGGGCAAGACCTACACCATCCAGCTGATGGTGGCCAAAATGCTTGCCGAAGGGACTCCGCTCAAGAAAATCCTGATTGTCACCTATACCGAAAAGGCGGCCGGCGAACTCAAGGACCGCATCCGCAAAAAGATCGACGAGGTCCTCGCAAACGGCAGGATCGACAAGGACGTACCCGACCTCGCGCCCGAACAGCTGGCATTTTTCCGCAAGGCCTACCAGGACGTAGACAACGCCGCCATCTTCACAATACATTCGTTCTGCCAGAAGGCACTCAAGGAATACGCGTACGATGCGGGCAGGCCATTCGACATGGCGATGATCGACGATTCCGCCGCCGAAGACCTGATAGACGAAATTATTCGCGACCAGTGGAGCACCGACGCCGAATTCATAGCGCTGCTGAACAATGCAGAAAGCACATCCTCGTTTATCGGCGCCCTAAAGAAAGCCTTCTCCAAGACGGTCGACATGTACAAAGGCAGGGACTGCGACGGCAACGAAATCGTGTTGCTGGACGACGTGGAATTACCAAGACTCGGAGACAACCCGCTATCGCTCGAAGACCTGGAAAAAATGGCGAGCGCAAAAAAATTTAGCGACCTCATTTTTCTTCAGGGACTAAAAGAGAACTTACAAAGCATCAAAGATGCTGCAGACTCCGTAAAAAAAGCAATTCCGTTTATCGAAACTCTGGAGTCCTGGGTTCCCAACAAGGACCTGTTTAGCGGTTCATTGTTCCAAGCCAAAAGAGATTTTTCCGAAGAAACAAGGCCGAGTTTCGAATACTTCAAGAGCGTAAAGGATTTGCTGAAGTCCGCCGGTTCAAAAGTAAAGACCATCAAGCTCCATACATTCCTTATCGCCCACACCCCCGAAATTTTCGAGGAGTGGCAAAAGCGCAAGTCCGAAAGCAAGCTGCAATCCTTCAACGACATGATCCTTTCGGTCCACAGGGCAATCATGGAACCCGGCAACTCGCTCAAGGAACGGCTCCGCGCGCAATACACATACGCCATCATCGACGAGTTCCAGGACACGAACCAGCTGCAGTGGGATATCTTCCGCACCGTATTCCTGAAGGAAGGCGACACGCCCGTACCCGACCACTCCATTTTCGTGGTGGGCGACCCCAAGCAATCCATCTACAGTTTCCAGGGCGCCGACGTAAACGTGTACAACAGGGCGACAAACGAAATCGGCAAGAAGATCGACCTGGTCCACAACTTCCGTTCCACGGACGGGATTATCGACGGCTGCAACGCGCTCTTTGCCGGAGACTACTTCAAGCCGGGCAAAGACATGCCCAAGCTCGTAGACTTCACGGACTCGTACCCGCCCGATGGCGAGAACGCGGACAAGAAGAAGGCGCCCCCCGTAATCGACGGGAAAAAGGTAAAATCCATCTGGCTCAGCGCGGAGAACGTTACCGCGGACTCGTTTGCGGCTACGGTTGTCGCAAAGATTATCGAGTGGTGTTCGTTCAGCGAAGACGGCAAGACGACGCGGCTCCAGGTATTCGACAAGGATTACGGCAAGCCCGAGCACGACACCCCGCTAAAGAACGTCACCTTCAAGGATTTCGCGATTCTCGCCAAGTCCCACAGCGAACTTACAAACGTCGAAGCCATCATGCGCGACGTGGGCGTACCCTACACGCACTACAAGGAAGCGAACCTCTTCCGCAGCAGGGAATGCGCCGAATGGATAGCCCTTTTTCGGGCCATCAACGCGCCTGATTTTTCTTCGTGGAACAGACAGCTCCTGAGCGAAGTGCTCATCACGGACTTTTTCAAGGATATCGTCGCCGAAAGGGAACGCGCAAGCCGCGGCACGGAACAGTCCAGCGGTCTCGAAGAACTGCACTACACCGAAAGCAGGGAATTCGACGACCCGAACAACCAGGAACGCAGGCAAATCGCCGCATGGAGGGCTCTCGCGCTAAAGCACCGCTACGCCGAAATGCTCGAGCGCATTTACGAGGACTCGCAAATCGAGCATCGCCTGATGAATGTTTCCAAGTTGCAGGGAATGGCGAAACTCCGCCAGATAGGCAACTACGCCATCGACTACCTGTACAACCACAGGTGCACCCTCGAAGACCTCATCCGCCATTTGCAGGGGCTTGCCCGCTACGCGGAATCCGCCGATGACGAAAACGGCGACCTCGTAGAAAAGGGAACCGACTTCAACGCCGTGCAGCTGATGACAATCCACGCCTCCAAGGGCCTCGAATTCCCCGTCGTCATCTCCATCGCGGGCTACAAGCAGCTCCCCCATACCAGCGCACCCGTCATTACCCACGGCGAAAACGACACCCTCCATATCGGTTTCGGAGATACCGCAAAGGAGAAGCGCAAGAGCGAAGAGATGGAAGAATGGAAGCGCCTGTTCTACGTAGATTTCACCAGGGCATCCTCCATACTCGTCATCCCGCGTTATAGCGTCTGGTACAACGAGCCGAAAGAAGGCGAAGCGCCCAAGAGAAGTGCCTACTTCAGGCACCTGCACTTCCTGATGGATGCGCTCGACAGCTTTGTCGAAAAGGGCACCGCACACTACAGCAAGATTCCAAGCAACGAAGCCTGGGTTTCCGACACCAAGGCGTTCGGCAAGATGGCTGCGCTCGTGCGCGGCATCCTCGACCGTACCCAGAATGAAACCGGCGCCGCGAACCTCGACGAAGACATCGACGAACAAAAAAGGCAGATGTCCATGTTGCAGGGCAAGGTCGCAGGCGCAAGCATATTGCAGTACTCCTACTCCTCGCTCGCCGGCCGCGCCGAGACCCCGATCGCCGGGCCCGACGACAGCCGCACCGAAAAGGAGGGGGCCTCCGCCGAAGACGAAAGCACGGGTCTCGATACCGGAAACTATCCGCGCGGATCCAAGGTGGGCGATGCGCTCCACAACATCCTGGAGCACACCCGATTCTTCAAATTCGGCAAGGATTATGCGACCCTCGACGACGCCCTCAGCCATCCGTCCGCAGAACTTGTGAATTCCATCGAAGAAGAATTCAAGGCGCAGTCGCTCCCGATTGCCGCGCACAGGAAGGAATGGACCGAAACGACCATCCGGTTTATCTGGAACACGCTGCACGCGAGCCTTCCCGAAATCACGGGGGCGGACATCCGTAGCGACGTCTCGTTCCAGCTGGCAGGCCTGCCCGATACCGACCACAAGCCCGAAGTACAGTTCGGGATGAACGCCGACGCCAAGGATACAACCGATGGCAACGGGGCACTCGCGATTCTCCACCGCGTGTGCAAGGGCTTCATCGACCTCCTCTTCGTGCGCGATGTCGATGGCCAGAAGCGCTACTCCATCCTCGACTGGAAATCGGATACGCTCGACAGCTACGGCGCCGCGGAAGTCAAGGCCAAGGTCGACGAGGACTACTCCGTGCAACGCGCACTCTACAGCTACTGCCTTATCCAGTGGCTCAAGCAGTTCTACGGCAAGGGAACCGCAGAAAACCTCGACGAGCAGCAGATATTCAAGGACCACTTCGGAGGCATCTACTACGCGTTCCTCCGCGGAACCGACGGCACCACCTCACGCGGCATCTATGCGCATACCTGGAAGGATTACGCCGCGCTGGAGTCCGCGTACGAAAAAGTCAAGGAGCTGATGAACAAGAAAAGAATCGAGGGAGAGAACTGATATGGAACTGGAATCGCTAGACACCTTCTTTGACAAGCTGAAGGTCATGCGCGGCATCGCCGAGCTCGACAAGCACCTTCTGCACGCACTGTTCCGAATGCAGCCCGACATTTCCGAACGCACGCAAAAATTCCTGTGCCTCTGCTTTTCGCTGTGGGACGACGGCAACACCCGCGTCCCCCTGAACATCGGCATATTCACCGCAAGATGGCAAAAGAAATGGAACGGGCTCCTGCTTTTAAGGGAAAGCGCCGACGATTGCTCTATTCCCGAAATGGAGGATTTCGGACCGATTATCGAGTCGGGCATCCAGGACCTGTGCAAGAAGGATTTCTCGAAAATTCTTTCCGTACAGAACACATGCGAACCCGACAGCGGCGAAATCTCGACACCGCTCATTCTGACGAAAGAAGCAAACGAATGTCCCTACCTCTACCTCGACAAGCTCTTCAAGGCAAAACTCCTCATCGAAAAGTACGCCGGTACGCTCTTCAAGGACGGTAGCGACAAGCTCCCCGGCAAAACCGACATCGCAAAATGCCAGAAGGCGATCGCAAGCATCGCCACATACAAGAAGGGCGGGCAGATTCTACCGCTCCAGCTGAATGCGGAACAGGCGCAGGCCGTCATCCGCGGGCAGCGAGAAAACCTCATCATCACGGGCGGGCCCGGCACCGGAAAGACGACGGTCGTGCTCTACATCCTCTGGAGCCTCCTGACCCAGGAAGACCTGAAAACCGCAAACGACGGGATGTGCGACTGTTCCATCTACCTCGCGGCCCCGAGCGGCAAGGCGGCAGACCGCATGCAGGAAAGCCTGCAGAACGGCCTGGACGGCATAAAGGACGAATTCAAGAAGGACTCGAAAGTCTACAAGAAGCTGAAGAACCTCGAAGGTTCAACCATCCATCGCCTGCTCAAGTATTCCCGTTCCGGCAACGGATTCTCGTACAACGCGAAGGAACAGTTCTCCGAAAAATCTATCTTCGTGATAGACGAGGCGAGCATGATCGACATCAACCTGTTCGCGTCGCTCCTGCAGGCCATTCCCGAAGGCGCAAGGATATTCATTCTCGGAGACCCGTACCAGCTGCCTTCCGTAGACGCGGGGGCCGTGCTGGGCGAAATCCTCAAGCCGAAATCGAGCAAGAACTTCTGCGTCAAGCTGGAAATTTCCAACCGCTTCACCGACGATTCCGTCATCGGGAACCTCGCGAAAGACATCAAGGCATGCGCAGAAAAAGGCGCCACCATGGACGCACCCGCCTTTGCACCCCATCCGGCGCTTGCAAGCACCGCAACCAGAACAACTGCAATCGAAACTCTTCCCACGAACAAGGTTTTCTACTACTCGCTCCCCGCCGGGAAGCAGACAAGGAAGCAGGAAACCGAGACCCTCGACAGGGTTCTCAAATCCTGGATTGGCGACTTTGCAGAACTTCCGCAGATGGCGTTCGAAATCGATCCGGAAAATCCCGACCGCGACAAATGCGACGCCATCTGGAACCTTTCCCTCACAAAGCGGATCCTCTCGGCGGAACGCCGCGGGACATACGGCGTAGAACAGATAAACAGCGCCGTCTGCAAGCTCATCAAGGCAGATGTCGACCAGGAACTGCGCGACAAGTATTTCCCCGGACAGCTACTGATCATTACCCAGAACCAGGCGATGTACAAGCTGTACAACGGCGACACGGGAATCGTGGCATACAAGGATTCGACCCCGTACATCATGCTCAAGAAACCCGGCGCAAGCGAGAGTGGCTACGTATTCTACCCGCTTTCATGGTTCCCGACGGATGCCATCGAGAGCGCCTTCGCGATTACCATCCACAAGTCGCAGGGTTCCGAATACGATCACGTGACGATGTTCCTGCCCAGGCAAGTCGGGCACCCGCTCCTGAACAACCAGATTGTCTATACGGGCATCACGCGCGCAAAGCAGTCCGTCACCATCGTCGCGACACCCGAAACGTTCAAGGCCGCCTGCGAGACGGTCATCGAACGCGACACGGGTATCGAGCTGTAGTGTCGCCTATCTGCGGTGGCGGAAATGCCTTCTCAGGAACGTGACGAGGAACCTGTAGAAGTTTTCCGTATTGCGGTTGTCCGCCTTGTTCCTGCGTAGCGTCACGAGCAGGTCGCGACGGAACGGCGCATCCACGATCTTGAGCAGGCGAATCTTGCGTTTTTCGACGCGGCCCCAAGTGTACTCGGGCCAGAAGCACACACCGATTCCCGACGCCACGGCATCCTTGATGGCCGAGGTATTGTCGCTCTCGAACGAGATGTCGGTACGCACGCCCAGCTCCCGGCAGAACTCGTTGCAGATATTGCGCAGCTGCTTGGTGCCCGCAAGGCCGATAAACTTTTCCCCCTCCATCTGCCGAAGCGATATGTGGTCCAGCTTGCGGTACCTTTCACCGTTCGGAACCGCAAGGAAGATTTCCTCGTCAAGACGCGTCACCTCATCGTCATCGGGTTTCGCCTTGTCCGCATCGGCAAACGTGAACACGCCCACGTCATAGAGGCTCGAGCTCTCGTTCTGGATCAGGTCGAAGCTGATTTCCGGATGCAGCCGCTTGTAGGCAATCACCGCGGATGTTATCAGCGAAGATGCCGCAAGCACGTTCAGGCGAATCTTTACCGCATCGTCGCCCGCCATGTCGCGTAGCTCCTGCGGGAGCCTTTCGATTTCTTCGTAAAGCGGCTGCACACGCGCAAGAAAATACTTACCATATTCTGTCAACTCGATGTTTCTACCCTTCGACTTGAACAGCGGAACACCGATTTCTTCTTCGAGCTTGTGGATGGCCTTGGTAAGCGCCGGTTGCACAATGCACAGGTTATGCGCGCTCTGCGTCACGTGCTGCGTACGGGCTACTTCCAGGAAGTATTTGAGATGTGTCAATTCCATACTATTTTCTTACCTCGCGCAATCCATAACTAAAAGTGATGAATCAAATATAAATAATGCATTAGTCAATATGAATCGACTGTTCTAAATTTGCACCCGGAAACAAGAAATCCGGTAGCAAAAGGAGCTATAATGAACCCGTTCTTCAAAGCCATTGTCCTGATCGCCGTCATGAGCGCAGCCATCACATTCACCGCCTGCGAGCAGGCCCACACCTGCGCCTACGACGAATCTACGAGCACGCTTTCGTGCCCCGAAAAAGCCTACAAGACGGTGACGCTCGCCGGCAAGGTCTGGATGGCCGAAAACATGGACGTCTACATTCCCGATTCCAGCATCTGCTACGGGAACAGCCATTCCAACTGCGAAACCATGGGCCGCCTGTACACATGGAACGCGGCAACGAACGGTCTTTGCCCCAATGGCTGGACTCTCCCCTCGCAGCAGGCTTTCAAGGACGCCTTCGGCAACGCATCTGCGGCAGACCTCAAGAAGGAAGGCGGTTTCAACATGCAATTCGCCGGATTCCGCTATTTCGACGGCAAGTTCGCCGACAAGGATTCCAGCGCGAGCTTCTGGACCAGTGACAGCTACGATGACGCACGCGCCTATCTCGTACGCGCAACCGACACGGCCATCACCTACGAACACTTCAACAAGAGCATCGCCGCTTCCGTGCGCTGCGTAAAGAACTAAGCACAACACTATGACCTGGCTCATCGACCTATTCACCAAACCCTCCGTCGCGCAACAGGTTCTCGCCATCGCGCTTACCGCGGCACTCGGGCTCATGCTCGGGAAAGTCAAGGTCAAGGGAATCAGCCTCGGCGGGGCGGGAGCGCTCTTCGTGGGCATCGGCCTCGGGCACATCGGCCTGCGCGTCGACGGAAGCGTACTCCATTTTATCCAGGAGTTCGGACTCATCCTGTTCGTGTACACCATCGGCATGCAGGTGGGCCCCGGATTCATGGATTCCATACGCAGGCACGGCCTCGTGCTCAACGTGCTTTCGACAAGCATCGTGCTCCTGGGTGTCGCCGTCACGCTTTGCCTGTACTTCTTGACGGATATGCACAACAACGTACCCGTGCTCATCGGGATGCTCTGTGGCGCAGTCACAAACACGCCCTCCCTTGGAGCCGCTAACTCAGCCTTTGCCGCGGCCGGGGTGGACACTTCCCTTACGGGTATCGGGTACGCTGTTGCATATCCCTTCGGCGTCATCGGCATCATTCTCGTAATGCTCCTTGTGCGCATCATCTTCAGGCAGAACCCGGACAAGGCTGCCAAGGATTACGCCGCCGACATCGCCGCGAACACCAAGGAAATCGAGTCGTACAGCCTCACCGTCGATAACCAGAACCTCTACGGAATCATGCTGAAGGATATCCCGAACCTGATCTCGAGCGGAGTCGTCATCACGCGGCTGATGCGCGGCAACGACATCTTCACCCCGAACGGAAAGACCATATTGCAGGAAGGCGACAAGGTGCATATCGTGGGCATGCCCGACGCCGTCGCCAATATGGAAAAAATCATCGGCAGGCGCCTCGAGACGCCCATCACGCAGGTGACCGCCGCGGACGGCAACCGCGCCATCCTGGTAAAGACGGTGCTCGTCACGAACAAGAAGGTACTCGGCAAGACCATCGGCACTCTCGCCCTCGCCGAACGCTACGGCGTGAACGTCAGCCGCGTCGTCCGCAGCGGTTTCAAGTTTACCGGCCGCCTCGATCTGCGCATCAAGTTTGCAGACAAGCTAAGACTCGTCGGAACGGCGGAAGGCATCGAGGCCGCCGCCAAGGAACTCGGCAATTCGCTCACCGCGCTCGACCATCCCGAAATCCTTCCCGCATTCCTCGGGATCCTTCTCGGCGTCATCGCCGGAAGCATCCCCCTCGCCATTCCCGGAATGCCGACTCCCCTGAAGCTCGGGCTTGCAGGCGGCCCACTCATCGTCGCCATCCTCCTGAGCCGCAAGCGCAAAATCGGCCCGCTCAACTTCTTCATGGCGAACAGCGCGAACCTCATGCTCCGCGAATTCGGACTCACCCTGTTCCTCAGTTGCGTGGGGCTGAATGCGGGCATCAAGTTCTTCGACGTGCTCCTGAACGGCGACGGAATTTACTATATGGCGCTCGCCGCGCTCATCACCTTCGTGCCGCTCGCCATCGTCGCGACCGTCGGGCACCTGGCCTTCAAGGTGAACTACCTATCGCTCTGCGGCGTGCTCGCAGGCGCCACCACCGACCCGCCCGCGCTCGCCTTCGCCAACAGCCAGGCCGACAGCGAAGCCGTGAACATCGGATACGCCTCCGTCTACCCGCTCACCATGCTGCTCCGCATATTGAGCGGCCAGGTACTCGCCATACTGCTGATTTAACCCTAAAAAGAAAGCAAGAAGCCCGCTGCGTTTGCGGCGGGCTTTTTGTTTTTTCTAAAAAAATGACAAGCTTTCTAAAAACTCAGATAAAGCAGCATAGCTACGATTAGATGAGTTTTTCCACTTTGGCGCAGAGTTCTTCGGCCTCTGCGGCAGTCGGTGCTTCCGCAATTACGCGAATAACAGGCTCAGTATTGCTCGCACGCACATGCACCCAGGACTTTTCGCTACCGAGCCACAGGCCGTCGCGCTCGTCGCTCTTCCAGCCGGCAAATTCCGCCTTCACCTTCGGCAATATATCCGCCACCTTCTTGTCGCCGAGTTCGAACTTCTTCTTCGGCATCACGTAGGCAGGATTTTCGGCCACAAACTTCTCGGGACCACCATTGTGATGAGCCATCCAACTGAGCACGAGGGCTGCCGCCACCAAGGAATCGCGCCCGTAGTGGAGCACCGGCAGAATCACGCCGCCGTTGCCTTCACCGCCGATGATGCAACCGTTCTCGATCATCTGCAAGCTCACGTTGATCTCGCCCACCTTCGCGCGGCTGAATTCGCAACCGTACTTCGTAGCGACATCTTCGTTCATGCGGCTTGTCGAAAGGTTCACGCAGACGCTTCCCTTCTTCTGGCTAAGCACTTCTTCGGTCGCAATTGCGAGCGTGTATTCCTCACCGATACTTTGTCCTAAACCGTCCACGAGGGCACAACGGTCCGCATCCGGGTCCACCGCAAAACCGAGAGCGCAACCGTTCTTCTTCACGGCTTCACGCAGGTCGCCCAGGTTCTCCGGAATCGGTTCCGCACCGCGCGGGAACGTGCCGTCGGGTTCGCAATGCACGCGCACCACTTCGCAGCCGAGCTGTTCGAGTAAGCGCGGCACAATGTAGCTGCCCGCACCGTTCACGGCATCCACGGCCACCTTGAACTTTTTCGCACGGATCGCTTCCACATCCACGAACGGAATCTTGAGCGTGCCGTCGATGTGAATGCCGTCGGCATCCGGAGCCACCTCGTACTTGCCCATCGTGCGGTAGTCGGGATAGCTGAAGTTGTCCGCATCGGCGAGCTCGAAAAGTTTCTTCACGTCGTCGGGTCCGAGGAAGAGTCCCTTGCTGTTGAGGAACTTGAGCGCGTTCCATTCGAGCGGGTTATGGCTTGCGGTAATGATGATGCCTGCATCCGCCTTGAAATGCACCGTCAGGAGTTCCACCGAAGGCGTCGTCGAAAGGCCGACATCCACAACATCCACGCCGGAGAGGCGGCAGATGCCCGCAACAAACTGCACGATGGCATCGCCGGTGGGGCGGCTGTCACGCCCGATAACGACGCGCTTCGCCTTCGTAATCTCGAGGAAGGCGCGCACATGGCTCTTGAGCACCTGCGGGGTGAGGGTATCGCCCACGATACCGCGGATACCCGAAATAGAACGCATCAGTTTAGACATCTTGTATACTCCGTTTTTTATTGTCATTGCGAGGCCCCGCAAGGGGCCGCGGCAATCTTAAACTTTATTTTGTCCAAGTTCCGGAACGCACGCATAGAACACGAGCGGTTCCTCGCTCTCGTTAATCAGACTGTGGCTATGGCCCTTCGGGCAAAAGTGACACTGGCCCGCTTCCACGTATTCCACGCCGTCGTCAAAGAGCACCTTGCCCTTGCCCGCGACGAAGAACATGATTTCGCTGTTGGTCTCGTGCTTGTGGAAACCGATGGATGCACCCTGCTCGAGCGTTCCGTGCATTATGCGCGTTGTCCCGTCAAAATACATCTTGGCCTTGTATTCCTTCTCGCCGCCCTTGAAATTCGGCAGCACCGTCGTTTCCATTCCTTTCAAATCGATAATCATCGTAGCCTCTCGAGAGAACTTCTATGCCCTAATAATAGCAAAAGACGGGCCAGGGTTAACCGGTCCGTTGTGAAAAAAGGTTTATGTTAAAAACAGTTGCTACAGTTTTCCAAGATCACGGAGCATCTTTTCGTACTTGTCAGCACGGGATTCTGCTTCATCGGCACGGGCCTTTTCCACATCAGCCTTCTTTTGGATTTCATCGGCACGGGCCTTTTCCGCATCAGCCTTCTTTTGAATTTCATCGGCACGGGCCTTTTCCGCATCAGCCTTCTTTTGGATTTCATCGGCACGGTCCTTGGCCTCGAAAAAGCGCCTTTCAGCATCGTCAGCACGATCCTTTGCTTCGAAAAAGCGCCTTTCAGCATCGTCAGCACGGTCCTTTGCCTCGAAAAAGCGCTTTTCCGCATCATCTGCGCGCTGGCGTTCAAGGTCTACGGCGATGTCGATTTCCTGCTGCCAAGTCATATAGCGTTTCCTCGTTTCGTTGTCCGTCTGGTACCACTTCACCATCCTGTCAATCTTCTTGGTTTCAGGAGAACTCGGTTTCCTTGTAGCGAAATACTCCAGATATTCCCTGATCGATTTCTCGGCGACATCGCGGTACTTACTGAATATATAAAAATTTTTGAAGCAGAGGTCACCCAGTTCGATTTTCGGGTCGTCGACCTCGAGATTCCTGAACCTGTAGACGGCTTTCCCTTGCCCAAAAATATCCTCGGGACACAAGAACACGATATAGAGTTCCTTCAGATTGTAATACACTTCACCCTTGTTCAGCGACTCGCTGTCGCACATCGCCTGGTAGTAGCGCGTCCGCTTGGGGATTTCCTTGGTATCTTCCATCTGCATTTCTATATCGAAACTGCGTAGGGTCTCTCCGTCCGAGCCAGTCTCCTTCACAAAGACGTCGTAGCGGATTCCCTTGTAGAACGGGCTTACTTCGACTGTCTTTTCGGGCTCGGGATCCCTGAGTTCGTAAATCTTGATGCCGAGCACCGCTTCGAGGAAGGGCTTGGCAATTTCCTTGTGGCTGAACACCATGGCAAACATGAACCTGTTGGTGATGGTGAGTTCTTCAAAGGGTATGCGTTTATTTTCCATTTTTACGTTTTAGGCGGGAACGCCCCCGCAAGGGCGGACAGGGAAAGGCCCCCTATCTATACATAAAAACGGACGAAACGGAAAAATGTGCCAAAAAGGCCAAGAAAAATTTGTTTACAAAAAAAAGGGCGGCAAGTTGCTCGCCCATAAAAAGAAAGACGGGCCGGGGTTAACCGGTCCGTCTTGGAAATTAGTTTGTCCTTAGACTAGGAGATTACTTGTCCATCACACAACGGACAGAACGAGCGTTGCGCTTTTCGTAGACTTCAAATTCGCCTGCAGCGCCTCCACGCAAATTAAACACATTTAAGTAGTTAGCATTAGTTTCCGTTGACGTCCAGAATGTGGTATAATCAGAATTGCTATACGAGAACGTCTTACCGTTTGCGACGCCATAATTCGCGCGAAGAGCGTTCCAGCCATAAGTATCAGTACCATTCCACAACGTCGATTTCAACTTCGTTCCTGCGGTAGAAAGCCCACCAACATTCGACACGAGCAATTCATATTCAGCCTTGCTCGGCAAATGCCAGCCGGAGGGGCAAACGCCAACAACCTTGCTCGGCAAGTTTTCACACGTGACACCATAGCCACACTGAATAAACTTTTCTTCTAGTGCAGCAGAGTCAATAGCGGCACTCCAGGTATAAAGACGTCCATAAACAGCACAGTTAGCAGGATTGTTGTTCAAGCAAACGCTACTAGAGTCGAAACCATGATCTGTCGGTTCGAGATAAGCATAGTTCAAGTTTTCAGCCATCCAAACCTGCCTATTGTCTCCAGTACCAATAATCGCAATCTTGTATATGTGGTTATCACGAGTATCACAAATTGCGCTATCCGACGCAAATCTGATGTCAATATTCAGCGAATCATTCTTGTCGCCACAAATCACCCTACGCTTCACGCTATTATTATGGCAATAATTGGTCAGGAGGTTCATTGTATCTCCCTTACAAATGCCCATCTCAGCAATTTCAATTTCGCCAGCAGAACCATGCCTATAGCAATACTGAGAAGTCCACTTGTACTTCACGTCGTCCGTTTCGGGGCAAATCTTGTATGCATAAATCTTATTGCTTTCGCAGTACTGGGTTTCATGGTCGTACTTCGTGTTCTTACCACCAACAACGCAGTAGTCAAGCACGACTTCGTTCTCACAGTAGTAAGTACTGTGGTCGTATTCATCGCCACCACAGAGGTCAAGCACTTCGCCAGCTTCGCAGTATTCCGTTGTCGGGTCGAAAGCATCCGTACCACCGCAAAGAGGGATAACCGTATTGTTAGCGCAGAAATAGGCTTCACCATCGTAGATACCGCCGGCGACGCTCTTGTCGCAGAACGGATACGGGGTCATGTTGCTGGCCTGGCAGAAGTGAGTATTCGGGTCGTAAACGTTCGTACCGCACATAGCCTTGAACAGCGTCACGGAGGCGTTGCTGCAGGTCACCGTCACGGTGCCGTTTTCGTTATCCTTAAGAGTGCAAGAAACGCCGTCATCGCCGGTATCACCCTTGTCGCCCTTGTCACCCTTGTCACCTTTATCGCCCTTGTCACCCTTGTCACCCTGGTCGCCCTGGTCACCCTGGTCACCCTGGTCGCCCTTATCGCCCTTATCGCCCTTCAGGGTTTCGAGCCATTCTTCTTCGGTGCCTTCGAACCCGGCCTCGACTGCCAGTTCGTAGGCGGACTTGCCGTCTTCACCGGCATCGCCCTTGTCGCCCTTCAGGGCAGCGCGCCATTCTTCTTCGGTGCCTTCGAACCCGGCCTCGACTGCCAGTTCGTAGGCGGTCTTGCCGTTGTTGCCGTCGATGCCGTTCACGAGAACGCCGACGGAGTCGCCGTCGCAGAGCACCTTGAAGCCGCCATCAAAAGCCTTGACCGTGCAAGAAGCGCCGTCTTCGCCGTCGTCGCCCTTGTCACCCTTGTCACCCTTGGCGCCCTTGTCGCCTTTTTCACCCTTGTCGCCCTTGGCGCCGTCCTCGCCGTCAGCACCGTTCTTCACCGTGCCGACGCTTTCGTCGCCACAAATGATGTCGAAGCCCGACTTGTCCTTGAGCGCCTTGGCAATGCAGCTCGTGCCGTCTGCACCCGGAGCACCGTCCTGACCGTTTTCGCCCGTACAGGCGACCAGCGCAAAGCCAGCGATGAGGCCGGCCGCATAAGTCCATTTTTTGATAGTCATACTATCTCCTTTTTGAGGTTGTTGATTGTATTTCCTAAAAATGTAAGCAAATTGAAACTATTCGTCAATGCTTTTTGTAAGATTCACCTTTTTCGGGGTATTTTTCCGCTACCTCACCCAGACCTTGCCCACCTGACTGACGGAGCCCGCCCGGACACGCAGGATGTAGAGCCCGGTCTTCGGCGCATCGAGAAGCACGGAATTGCTGCCACGAGCCGCCGACACGGTCGACGTCACCACCACGCGGCCCTTCATGTCCAGGAGGTCGACACGGGCGGCAGTCCCGGCAAGCCCCTCGGAGGCATCGAAGTCCACCTGCAGGCGGTTCCCGACCCGCAGGGAGTGCAGGTTCGCGATGGTATTCTTCGCCACGATTCTCGGGGCCGGGGCAACGCGAACGGTTGCATGCGTGGCATCCGACTTCAGGTAAACCTTAAGCGGAGATCCTTCGTGCACCTCGGTCGTTTCGCCATCCACCGTCACATAGACATGGTAGCCAAACGCGCGCACGCCATCCACCCCCTCAAGCGTGAGGTAGCCCATGCGGTCACTCGTAGCAGAGAGCGCGACGGCCCATTCCATTTCGCCCTGCATCGCCCTGATGGACTTCGCGAGCAGGCGGTTGCCTTCGACTATCGAGAGGTTCACGTGGTCACCCATGCTTGCCGGCGGTTCGTCGGCCACATGCGGATGGGGCCCCGCTCCGAGCAGGTTCCAGGAATCGCGCTTGCCGCTGTTGTCGGACAAGGTGAGCTGTATCGTCCAGCGTTCCCTGGTGTACGCCTTCGCCAAGATCCGCTTTGCCGCCGGACTTTCGGCATCGAGCGAATCTACGCCCGCCGTATCCCTGGCAAACGCAGGAACAGAAGAAATCTTCCATTTGCGCGGCTTCGAGACCTGGACCCATACGGCGCCGAAGGGTTCCAGATAATCCGTCGGCAAGTACCCGGACGTCTGCGCATCGTAACGCAGGAACGTGACTTCCGCTTCCTCGTCCGCATCCTTACGGAAATCCTCATTCAGGCTGTACAGGTCGATGCCCCAGCTATGCGGGTTCGCGACCAGGTTCCAGCCATCGAAGTCGCTCTTCAGGTTCCAGACGACATCGTCGTCGTTATCCTTGAAATCGGAGCGCAGCGCAAGGGTGCGGCCTTCAATCGAATTGTACCAGAAGCCGCGGGTTGCCTCGATGGATTCGCCCCGTTCGAACGGCTTGTACTGCCAGAATTCACCGGTATTGCCGGCATCCCACCAGTAGAACACCTGGTCGCCGTCCCAGGCGAAGGCCGAGGTGTCGGCCGCGGCAAGCGACATCATCTGCCAGCTTTCCGATGCGACCGGCGAAACCGTAGAATCCACCGTGAATTCCTGTTCATATACCGCAGTATCCTTCGCGTCGTAGAGCGTCACCACCGCCCTGTAATCGCCGGGCCCCTCCATGCGGAGCACAAGCGGGGTCCTGTAACCGGATTCCAGGGAATCGCCCAGGGATATAGTGGAAACAACGTTGTCTTCACCGTCGTAGACCTTCGCGATACCCTTCACCGCACGGGTCACTTCGAAGTCGCTCGCCACAAAGTCAAGCGAAATTGCATGGCCGCTCTGCCTGTAATTCTTCTGGACAAACGTGACCGGAGTCTTGTTCGCCTTGCCAAAATAGGCAACGAAGGATGCCCAAGCGAGATTTTCGGGCAGGGTGTCGCCTTCGAACAGGACGAGCCGCCCTGCAGACGATTCGCCGGAGCCGTAGACATCATAGCCGTATTCCTCGTAGATTTCGCGGCCAAAGAGAACCACCAGGGAATCCAGCACGTAGCTCGAATCCGGGGTCGACTTGATTCTCAACGCATTCATCGACAGGCCCGAAGGCAGGAGCATCGAGCCGTCCACGAACTCATGGCGCATTCCATTTTCCAGGAAGCTGACCGTCCCGTTTTCCTGCTCTATCGGGAGCTTCACGAAATCGCCGGCGCACTCGGAAACTTCGCCGGTCCAGCGGGGATACATCAGCACCGTGCCTTCGGTGGCATCGCGCTTGTAGACGCTATCCAGCAAGGCAACATTCAGCGCCGTGAACACATCTCCGCCGGCAGAATCCAGCGACCAGCCCGCAAGGCACCTGTCATTCGAATAGACGATGTTCGGCAGCACCCTCGACGAAGAATCCACCAGGGCGAAAAGGCCGTCTTCCTTCCAGTCGTTACCGTAGAACAGCGAATCGGTTCCGGCATCGAAGGCCAGGGTCGCCTCGGCCAGCTTGAACTTCAGGTGGAATTCGAGTTCCCTGCCGTCCGTCGTAAGTTCACTGCCTTCGGCAAATTCGATTACCTCGGCGCCACCTTCCGTCTTGCTGTAGTAATAGCTTTCTTCCGAATCTATATAATACTTGCCCGGAGTCGCGGAAGCTCCATGAATTTCGAACTTCATCGAAATCGTATCTTCCGTACCCACATCATAGTAAGGAACATCCAGCGTGTAGACCTTGTCGGTCCTACTCGAGGCGCCCTTGTCCGGCGTAAAGGTATGGCGGACAGTATCGACGTTCGCGCCCTTGCCGATAAACTGCCAGAGTTCAAGCGTTCCGTACTTGTCGGCATGCACGGTGATAGTTTTCGAGAGAACTTCGCTACAGGTTTCGTGGTCCACTTCATGGTAGGTCGCGGACACGGTATCGACATAGTTCAGCGTCGCCGCAGCCACATTGTCGAATTCGTAGAACACGGAATCAGCCTTGCGCGACTTGCTCCAACCGATGCAGCCATTGACCGCATAGAGTTTAGGAGTCTGCCTATTCTCGCTTTCGAGGTTGTAGCTCCTGGCCGAATCGCTCCACTTGTCCTTATAGATGGACTCGGCAACAAAGTAGGCTACGGTATCGCTTCCGTTCATCGGCGGCACGACTGTCGGGCGCGTAAACACCAGGCTGTAGTCGAGCGGAGTATACTTGACCTTGAATCCTTCACCCGCTGCCATCTTCGAAGGCACGTATTTCAATGTCTTGCTCTTGGCATTGTAGCCGAAGTTTCCGCTGCTGGGCTTGCCGTTCCATCCATCGCTGAACGAGACAATCGACATGTCGTAACCCGGATCGGGCTTCACGGAAACATCGAATGTCAGGGTGTCGTCCATGGAGGCGTCCGGTACCGTAAGGCGGTATGCGTATTCGTCCGGGCCCATGAGCGTGAATTCCGATTCCTGCCTGAACACCAGGGTGTCGAAGCTCTGCGAAAGCACAACGCTTCCATGATGGTCGGAATAGCCTGTCAGGACTGCGTTTTTGTCATTGACCGCCTTGACATACAGGTCGCGCGTTCCGTATGTCCTGCCCGTGCCTGGAGATGCGGCCGCATGGAACGTCAGGCGTCCTTCATCAGCCTTCCCGCCGAGAGCGTCCCCGATGAGGTCCGTATTGAAGTAATTGAAGGAACGCGACCCGAGCGTATCAGCGCTCCAGCGGACCACGGAAAGACCGTCATCGGCAAGGAAGTACGCCTTCGGGAAGTTGCTCTTTTCAACCACATCCAGCTGCGCCGTGCCGGACTCCCAGCCCGAACCGAACATGACCATGCCGTTCTTCAGCGGTTCGAACTTGAACGATACGGTATAGGTTTTCGGGTCGAAAGAGGCAAACAAAGCCACAGAGCCAATATCATCGGGGCCGACCCTCAAGATGGAATCCGTGCCGTCAATCTGCAAGCCTAACTTCACGCCTTCAAAATATTCGGGATAGTCGCCATTATAGTAGTTCCGGTATCCAAGATTCCGCATCTCGTACCCCGGATCCGGACGCACCGAGACATTGAATTCCAGATAATCGGAATGCGTAAACATGTAAAGGGGCGGGACATCCAGGACGCTTGTATCGTTCTTGACCACAAAGGGATGCTCGTATACCGTACCCGCCACCTTCTGGCTAAGCACAACCGTACCATGGATGTCGTGTACATCGTACGAAATTTCACTGCCCCATGCCTCGCTCGTCTTCATGGCATAGAAATACATCTTCGCCTGACCATAACCCTCGGCGCAATAAGGCGATTCAAAGATGGGAACTAGGCTGAACTTACCGCCCGCCGCGACATTTTCAGGAATATGCTCCGGAGAAAGCATGCCATCGAAAAATTCATTACTTGAAATATATCCTTCGATGGTATCCTGCCCGGTAAGTCCCCATCCCACATGATTGAGGCAATTCACGTACCACGCCAGGTACAATTGCGGAAGAGAATCTTTAAGGTGCTGCGTCCGGGTCAGCGGCTTTTCGCTATCCCAACCCTGGCCGAAGAATACGGAGGTCGTATCGACACCCACGGGGAGGCGCACGTCGAACGTGACAACATATTCATTATACTGGGGCACTATATTCATGACAAAATCGTCAGGAGAAAGCGCGAAAACCTTCAGACCGGTGTAGATCGAGTCCATGCGCACGGCGTCACTTGCTGTCAGGTTCTCCTTTCTCCAGACCGTCGAGCGGTATTTATCCACAAGCTCGTCCACCGTCACGATATAATCCTTCGATACAGTAAGGGTATCGGGATCGCCATCGAAATCCTTCAGGCCAAATTCGACAGTGTACTTGTCGGAGTATCCGGGAATCGCGTCAACGGCGACCTTGAATCCGGCAGCCAAGGGCGACATCCCTTCTGCGTACATGGGCGCAGGATCGTCATAATTTTGCGGAGCTGGGAAGTAGAGCCCAAACGATGCAAAATCGACACCCCAGCTGCCCGCAACACTGTATCCCAGGCACAGGACGTCATAAGAACCCCTGCTTGCAAAAAGCAACGCATCCTTGCTGTTCTCACCATTCATGTCGTAGACCAGGTGAACCGTATCGCTGAAACTTTCGAAGTCATATTCAGCAATTTTGGCAAACAGGTCCCTGAACAGTTCCGCCGAAGTGGCTCCCACTGCCGGGCCCGCATCTCCCGACTTGCTATTGATCCTGTAAGTCGACGGAACGAGTATCCCGAGAGAAGAGGAATCGGCCCTCCAGAACATCGGCGGAATCGCGATCCTGTAATCGTCCGAAACAAACTTCTTCACGGGCGAAAGCAGGAACCCTATATTCTCGTAACCTTCGATATCCAACCCGTCCTTGATTTCGTATTCCGTCCCGTCGACACAGACGTTGTTCGAAATGGTGCCCGTACAGATATGGTAGACCACGTTCAGTTCCACGCTCTTCTCGTACACGTAGGGGGCGGGGGCATTGGCATATACGGTCATGCTGCCAAGCTCCTGGGCGCCGGACCAGTAGGCGTTGCCATCCAGAAGATTCTGCATGAAGGTCACGTCGCCTTCTTCCAGGCGGCCTGTGTAGTTGGTATAGAGCATAATCGCGGAGCAGCCATCGCCGCAAGATTCTTCCGCATACGTTTTCGCAGACAGGGCCTCCTCGAGAATCTGCTTCTTGTCGGTACCGGCAAGCCGTTCCAGGGATTCCTTGTCAAAGCCAACCGCATAGATAGCGCGGTAATTGCCACCCGCAATAAACGGCAGGCCGCTGTTCTTATCGCTCCCCGCGAAGCTCCATAGCGGCGTACCGCCATCGTACTCGCTGCGGTTCAATGTCGCCGCGAACTTCGGAGACATCATGTCGCTTGCCGAAACAACGCCGTTGTAATAGGAAGCCACCTGGGACTTCACCGGGTGCTCATCGTACGCAAGCGTACCATCGGCATTCAGCCCGTTTACCGCATTGCGGAAGTTCGCGCTGACATTTTCTCCAAGCTCCGGCGACCTCCACCCTGCATCGCTAAAGGTTCCGATTCCCTTGCTCGCCTGCGCATCGTTTGTACCGAAGTGGAAGTTGTTGTGCACGGAAGCGAACTTGAACTTGCTGCTATCGCTCACGCCGCCAATCAGGTAGCCAAGCGTACTTGTCTGCGTACCGGTCACATCGCCTATGGTGCTGTTGTCCCTGATAGTCACGACGATATTGCTGTCGCTGTCCATGTTCTCGAAATATCCCAGCAGGCCACCCGCATAGGAGTTGGCACCCGTCACGCTGATATCGGCCTGCACGGACGATTTCGCGATTCCAAACGACATGCTGTTCGCAAGCGTTCCTTCGGAAACAAGGCCCACAAGGCCACCTGCATAGGAGAGCGCCGTCACGGAGCCCTGCACGTATGCGTCGCTCACGCTAGCCGTAATTCCCGTCCACTGTATCGGATTGAGAGTCATCTTCCCGAAGAGACCGCCGGCATAGTCGCACGACGCAAACGAGATTCCCGTCACCGTATCACGGGCGACACCGATCGTCCGGCCCATGTCGTAATTCAGGACAATGTTGCCGACAATGCCTCCCGCATACACGTCATAGGATGCGTCCGTACGCTTGAAATTCACGTCCTGTACGCGGGCATCCTGGATAGTGGCATCGTCAATCTGCATCAAGCCGGCAATACCGCCCAGGTAAGCATTGCATTCAGCCCCGGTGCAATTCGCGGGCGAAGCAATTTCGGTACCGGAAACAAAGCCCCCACCCACATTCGACTTGACAATTCCGGCAATACCGCCGGCATACACGCCCGTAACCTTGGAATTCCGTACCGTCACGTTATAGAGGGAACCTGCGAAAGTTGCCGCCACGACACCCGCCGTATCACCGCGAACATATGCATTTTCAAAAACCAGATTCTGGATGATTCCCCCATAATCCTTAGTCACAAAGCCAGCAAACGATGAATCGTGGCAGAAGTTCTTGATGGAATGACCGGCACCGTCAATCTCGCTATGGCTATTTCCAACAGGAATGAACGCCATCGCGCATTTGGAGTTCTCTTCGTCATAGCCTCCAAAATCCAAATCAGATTCCAAGACAATCTTATACTCCTTGCTATAACGGTCATGTTCCAGAGAATCATAGACATCCTTCCAGCACGTGAAATCACGCGTTCCTACTTCCGGATACTCGACAGGTCCTTGACTCAACAGCCAGTAAGAGCCGGTATGACTGGGATCATATGGACTTTTCAGATGGAAGTAGGTCCCATTGTTGAGGCATCCGTTCTCATCAAAGGAGACAACGGCGGGGTTTGCAAACGAGGGTGTCACCGCGACGTCCATGGCAGGCATCTCGAAGGTATAGGTCGTATCCGACGTTCTTGTCACCGCCGCCGAAACCTGTGCCGCATTGACAACCTGGACACCCGCCAGGACAGACCCATCCTTGTCCGGCCTTCCCGTCAAGGTGACAATCTCTCCCGGCCTAGCCTTCAACTTGTCGCTTACCATTGTTCCGCGAGTCGCCTCTGCAATATGGATATCATGCGATTCGGCAGGGTCGACAACTTCCACGGTCAAGTCAAGGCCGTAATAGTTATAATATATACTGGTGCTATTGTAACCCGTCTTGAAGCGGACCGCAATGACATTGGAGGCACTGACGTGCGTGCCGATACTGCCGTGATAATCGTATGCCTGGTAAATTTCCCTCCCGAGCAGGTTGCCGTCATAGAAGTACAGGTAAGAATATGCAGCATCCATATTTCCGTAAACCTGCAAGGTCTTCCCTTCGGGGGCGATGATTACGAGGTTTGCATCCAGATAATTGCCGTATATGTACGAGGGGCCACCATCGTCATACAGCTTGAACGAGCTCACCCCTTCTGGAATATAAGCGGCAACAGTTCCGGAAGTCGGCATATTGATAGAGAGTCCGGTCATATCGCCCGCAAACGACGGCGTCACGGTCACATTCGAGGAAGGCATCGTGAAGGAGGCTTTATTGCCAGCATACCATGCATAGCTCGCCACCGTATTCTGGTTTTCGTCCGTCACAAGGATGTTATCTATAAGCATTCCGTTTGCAGGCGAAATGCTCAGGTTAACAACATCACCCTTCAAGACGGAAGTCTTGTCCGAAGCGACAGAGCCACCAATCGCACTCTCGATCACCACCTTGTGGAAATCGGACACATTCTCGACTGCCACCGTCAAATCAAAGTCCGAATGATAACACTCCCCGGACACTCCCATGTTCAATTCCATTACCAGGGAAAGGACATTGCCCGATGTGTACATTCCATTGAACGAATAATTTTGTCCGTTCATATCCAGGAGCACACGGTCTTCCGCATAGCCATCGAAAATTTTCAGAATTTTAGTTCCTTCGTAATAGTCAAACCTGATTGAGCCGGACACATTGAATACATTGCCAGCCGCGGCTATCAAGGTAAGGGTATCGACCGTACCGATGCATGTGCCACTGGCACCGCCAGCATCGTAGAGCTTAAACGACTTCACGTCCGACGGGATGGAATATGTCTCGCGGCCAGACTCTCCCATATCGATATGGAGCCCGGCCTCGGCCGTAAATTCGCCGACGAATCCGGCTGTGATATTGACATCGGAATACGGCATTACAAACGTTATGGAAGACGACGTCCTCATGAAGTATTCCGGCCCTGCAAAATTCCACGTTTTGCCGTCGCCATCGACAAGCGTGATTCCGTTCAGCATGTATCCTTCGTCGGCAACCAAGTCCAGGGTGACAATTTCATCTTTCTTGTAGGACTGCTTGGAACTTGTCACCCTACCGCCTGTCACAGCGCTAACATTTACCGCATGCTCAATATTCAAATCGACAATAGACACCGTAAGGTTCAGTCCGCTAGTACCGTAATTCATCTGGGATTTCATGGCAAAAGTCAAGGCACTGCCCGAAGTAAATAACCTTTCGCCAATCGAACCATAAGTGTCGACAAAATCAGCCAACTTGGCAGAAGTGCTATTTTTACCATCGTAAAGAGAAACGGTATCGTAAGAGTTAATGTTTATAGAACCCATTACCGTAAATACGTTCCCCTCTGCCAAATTCGGAGCCGAGAGAACAAGGATGCCGTCCGATCCCGAAGTATAGCTGCCATCCTTGCCCCCGTCGTCATAGACCTTGAAGGATGTAACGCCGGCGGGAACATTTACGGTCTTTGTCCCGGTCGTGGGCATGTTCACATAGAGTCCACCCTCCGCCGTCAGGTCATCCGTAAACACTGGCACTACGCGCACATTGGAATACGGCATGGTAAACGTGACCATCGCGTTCTTTTGCAGCTGCCATTCGCCAACCACGGCTATGCGGTTGCCCGACTCATCATAGATGTCGATGGACTTGAGCAAGGATCCATCTTCTGCCGCAATGTCCAAGGTAACGACATCCCTGAGTGCCGCCTGTTCCTTGGATGGGGTGACAGTTCCGTTACCCTCCGATTCAATCGTTACCGAATGCAGCACGGAGATATCGACAAGCGAAAGTGTCAAGTCGAAGTTGTTATAGCTTGAGCTCTTTACATCTATCGCAATTGTCTTCCCTGTACTGTAACCGCTAAAATACGAGATCTGCCCTCCCACATTCAGGACCCTGCTCCCGCTCAAGTCGGCGCCATTGTAAATAATTAGGGAATCAGAATCATAGCCATGAATGGTTCCCGATACCATCCACGCGTAATCATCAGATTCCTTGAGGGAATTCAAGACAAGCGTCGCGTTTCCATAACTAGGATAACCGTTCGCACCGCCATTATCGTAGAGCTTTAGGGACTGCACTCCGGCCGAAACATCAATGGTCTTCGTTCCCGATGCAGGCATATTGACGGAAAGTGATGCTGCCGTCAGATCATCGCCAAACGTCGGGTAGATTTTTACGTTGGAGTACGGCATAACGAAGGAAAGTACCGGATTGTCAATCAGGTCCCTTTCACCGCTTACGGACAGGTGGTTTCCTTCATCGTCGACAACGTCCACTCCGCTGAGCAAGTACCCTTCTTCATGCGTGACGTCGAAAGTAATTGTTTCGCCTTTCGGCGCTTCGACAGTGCGTATGCTTACGGAGCCACCCGTTGCCGCTTCCGCCGTTACCGTATGCGTAGCTGCGGGATCAACAAACGAAATCGTCAATTCAAGGCCTTCATTAGTGAACGGGGCGTTAGCATTATAGGTCATCGACATGATCCGGCCCGTACACAGGACCTTCCCAATGCTCCCATTCTTCCAGAAACGATTCAACAGGACATTCCCATCTTTTGTATATCCGTTATAAATGGACAGTTCATCCCTAGAAGAATAACTGTCTTCCGTTATTAGGCGCCCGACAACCTCGTACATGTAATTGTCCGGCATATCCGGGGCGGTGAAGACAATCTCTCCCGCACCCTTCGAACGTTCTCCATTCGGTCCGCCGTCATCGTACACCTTGAAAGAAGAGACACCCGCAGGCACAACCACGGCCTTCGTCCCCGATGCAGGCATGTTGATATAGAGGCCGCCCGATGCCGTCAAGTCATCCGTAAACGTGGGTACAATCCGCACATCGGAGTAAGGCATGGCAAAGGTCAACGTAGATTGCTCGCGCAGTCTCCATTCCCCCTCCAAATGCAAATGATAATTCGATTCGTCAATAACCTCGATGGACTTGAGCAGGAAACCTTCTTCCGCCGCAATCTGCAAGGTGATCGTCTCTCCTTGTAGCGACGTTTCCTTTGTACAGGTAACAGTTCCGCCATCGACCGGTTCGTTCTCTATCGTATGCTCCACGGCACCATCGACAACTTCCACCGTCAAGTTGACACCGAAATAGTAAAAGCTATAAGTGCCCAACTTGGTATTCAGCGTCATCGTCTTTCCCGTACTGGTCACATATCCAATCGTGCTCATATAACTGGAACCCTCGAACATCACGTCGCCCTCGGCATCCCCGTCAAGAACAAACAGTTTGCCACTGTCATCCGTATAGATGCTGCCCGACACCCTCAGCACACGGCCATCCGGCACATTGAGAGCATTCAGGATAAGCTTCGAATCCCCCCCGGCGGAAGGATTAGCCGAACCTCCGCCATTGTCGTAGACCTTGAAGGACGTCACGCCGGCAGGGATATCCACTGTCTCGGTCCCGCTCACCTGCATGTCCAAATAAAGACCGCCCTCCGCAGTCAGGTCGTCCGTAAATACAGGTATAACCTGCACTTTGGCATAAGGCATGGTAAAAGTCAGCGTGGACTGCGTTCTCAGATGCCATCTTCCATTCAAGGGCACATGGTAGCCCGTCTCGTCGACAACCTCGATGGATTTGAGCAAGAACCCGTCATCCGCGTTAATTTCCAGGGTAATGGTTTCGCCGCTTACCGATGATTCCTTAGAACAGGTGACAGTTCCCCCGTCGACAGCTTCATTCTCGATTTCAAAGGCAACCGTCGGATCGACAAGCGAAACCGTAAAGTCAAAGCCATCAAAGATGGACTGTATATTCTGGGAATATACTGTCAGCGACTTGCCCGAACCGAGAACATACCCGATATCGATCGCGGTGCCATGGGGAGTGCCGTAGCGGCTAAAAATCGTTCTCGCATTACTAGATTCACCGTCGTAAATTTCCAGTAAATCATTGTTGGGTTTTTTCATGATACCCGTCACCATCAGCACGGAATTTTCCGATTCATCGAGCGATTTCAGAACAATCGTGCCGTACCCAGACGCCTTGCCGTCAGGTCCGCCGTCATCATAGAGCTTGAAGGACGTAATCCCAGCAGGGATGAGCAGGGTATCCGTCCCATACCCAGGCAAGGTGACATAGTAGCCGCTTGCCTCGTCGCCTTCCAAGGTGCGCTGCGCAGCCAAAACCGAAGGCGCTGCCACCAGAAGGAGCAACAACGCGGAAATGACGAAATTAAGGATCCGCCGGTCAGTATTCATAAGTTAACCTCCTGGCCCATACAAAGTAAAATATAGTTCTTTCAAGTATCCTTTTTGTAGCATTTGCGTATTTTGTACAGGATAACGGACCGCTTTTTTCTATCTTTACCCTCCGTGATCCAGATACAGAACGTTTCCAAATCATTCGGCGTGCAGGTGTTGCTCGACGGCGCCTCCCTGCTCGTGGGCGACCATGAGCGCGTCGGACTCGTGGGCCGCAACGGTTGCGGCAAGTCCACGCTGTTCAAGATGATTCTCGGGCAAGAATGTGTCGACGGCGGTTCCATCGACATTCCCAAGAAATACACGCTCGGCTACCTGCAGCAGCACCTGAACTTCACGCACGCGACCGTGCACGAAGAGGCATGCAGCGTTCTGAAGCCCAATGAAGACGGCTGGATCGAAGAGCACAAGGTTGAGGCCATCCTGTTCGGTCTCGGGTTCGACGAAGAATCCATGAACAAGAGTCCCTCGCTCCTTTCGGGCGGTTTCCAGATCCGCCTGAACCTCGCGAAAGTCCTCGCGAGCGAACCCGACATGCTACTGCTCGACGAACCGACGAACTACCTCGACATCGTGTCGATGCGCTGGCTCAGCCGATTCCTGCGCAACTGGAAGGGCGAAGTGCTGCTGATTACGCACGACCACCATTTTATGGACGAGGTCTGCACGCACACCGCGGGCATTCACCGCCACAAGATCCGCAAGGTGAAGGGCACGGTCGAGAAGTTGCGCGAGACGATTGCCGAAGAAGAGGAAGTCGCGCAACGCACTCAGGAAAACGAGGCGAAGAAGAAGGAACAGCTCGAAAAGGTTATCGAGCGTTTCCGCTACAAGGCCGCGAAGGCCGCGATGGTGCAGTCGAAAATCAAGGCAGTGGCAAAACTCGCGAACGGAGAGCGCCTCACGCACGAAAGGAATCTCGAATTCAGCTTTACCGAGGCGGAATTCCCCGGCAAGCGCATGCTGCAGATCAAGGGACTTTCGTTCGCCTACGATGGCGGCCCCGAGCTCATCACCGACCTCACGATGGAAGTTTTCAAGGGCGACCGCATCGCGGTTATCGGCCCGAACGGCCGCGGTAAAACGACGCTCCTGAACTTGATTGCGAAGGAACTGCAGCCCACCGCGGGCGAAATCAGCCACAATCCGAACTTACAGATAAACTATTTCGGGCAGACGAATATCAACCGCCTGAATCTCGAAAACAACGTCGAAGAAGAAATCGCATCGGCCATCGAAGAAGTCTCGCAGAAGAGCCGCGCACGCGGACTTGCGGGCCTCATGATGTTCAGTGGCGATGCCGCACTCAAGAAGGTGAAGGTCTTGAGCGGTGGCGAGCGCAGCCGTGTTTTGCTCGGAAAAATACTTGCGAGCCCCTGCAACATGCTGCTGCTCGACGAACCGACGAACCACCTCGACATGGAATCCATCGAGAGCCTCATCGACGCGCTCGACGATTACGAAGGTACGGCGATGGTCGTCACCCACGACGAGGAACTGCTGCACGCATTCGCGACAAGACTCGTGGTATTCGACGGCGGCAAGTGCCGCATCTTCGAGGGCACCTACGCCGACTTCCTCGAGAAGGTGGGCTGGGCATCCGAAAAGAAGCCCGGCGGGAGCGAATCCGCGAACATCAAGGTTTCAAACATCGACGTAAAAACGGACGGCGGGAACAAGAATGCCGGCGGCGCGCCCCGCACCAAGGAAGACCGCAAGGCACGCGCCGACTATATCGCCGAACGCAGCAAGGTCATCCGGCCGCTCGAAAAGAAGCTTGCGAAAATCGAAGAAGATATTGCAAAGGCAGAGGCCCTGGGCGGCGAACTCGAGGCAAAGCTCGTCGCCGCATCGGAATCCGGCGACGGGAACGCCATCACCGCCATCGCGAAAGACATGGACGACAACAAGAAGAAAGTCGACCAGCTCTACGAAGAATGGGAAAGGACGAGCGCCGAACTCGAAGCCGCGAAAGACAAATATCCTATTTCCTGACACCCGAGGAGGACCTATGAAAAAGCGCAGCATCCTACTTGCCGCATCCATCATGCTTGCCGCCTGCGGAGACGACACTCCCAGCAATTCGAATGTGCCCGAAAGTTCTTCGGCGGCCATCGAGTCGAGCGACGCGATTGAATCGAGTGCCACGGCGGAAAGCTCCGAGACTATCGCCAGCAGCGAAAGCGGTACAGAGCCCGAATCGAGCGCCGCAATCGAGTCGAGCGCAAGCGGACCTGTCGCCGACACCGTATGGAACAGGGCGAATCTCACCTGGTACACCTCGTGGCCGGAGCCCGGCAGCGAGGAATGCGAAGACTATAACGGCTGTACGTGGGCAGGATGGTTCGCGGGTCTCGAAGAGCAACAGACCGAAGAATGGGTCAGCGAGCACAACATCATCGCCGTCCACGAAAAGGACTGGAAAACATACAAGCTAAAGACCTTCAGGCTTCGCAAGAACGGCCACACGATCGATGCGACCGTCTATGACATGTGTTCCGACAGCGACTGCGACGGATGTTGCACCGAAAACGCGGGCAAGATCGGGTTCCTTATCGATATCGAGAGCTACACGCGCAAGCGTTTCAACAACTACGGCTCCGGCACCGTCGAATGGACGTGCCTCGACTGCGAATAATTACACCGGGTCGTTGACCGGTTTGCTGTAGTCGCGTTCGCCGAAGAGGGCCGTGCCCACGCGAATCATCGTGGAACCTTCTTCGATAGCGACTTCCAAATCGCCCGTCATTCCCATCGAAAGCTGGTCGAAGCGGGCAAACGCACCGCCTTTCGCGAGGAACTTCTGCTGGAGGGTGCGTAGGAATGCGAAGCATTCACGGCTGTCTTCGGCGACACCCGTGTTCTTGCCGATGGTCATGAGCCCGCGGAAGCGCAGGTGCGGAAAGTTTTCGCTCTTGCCGTCACCAGTCGCGGCACCCGCTTTTTCTGCGAGCTGGTTCAAGAACGCTTCCGCCTCGTGCACGTCGAGCCCGCTCTTGGTCTCTTCTTCACCGGCATTCACCTGGAAAAGGATGTCGAGCACCTTGCCTGCGCCATTCTCTCCGGGGAGTGCTGCGCAGACGCGCTCCAATTTCTCGACCGCCTCGATGCTCGCGATAGAATGGATGCAGTCGGCGACAATCGCCGCCTTCTTTAACTTGTTGCTCTGCACGGGGCCAATCACGTGGCAACGCACGCGGCTCCCGTCCTTCGCCATGCGCGGTGCACTGAACTTGAGTTCGGCTTCCTGCACGCGGTTCTCGCCGAAGTCGGTCGCACCCAAACTAATTGCATTTTCCACGGCTTCTGCCGGGTGGAACTTGCTCACCCAAACGAGTTTTACCGATTCACGGCTCCGACCTGCAATCTTACAGGCTTCCGCAATCCTAGCTTCGAGGGTAGCAAGGTGCCCGCGCATTTCTTCGAGAGTGAATTCCATTACTTCTTCGCCTTCTTCTGCACGAACAGCACCTTGATAATTTCGTCAATGTGCTTGTGCGTATAGATCTTGAGGCCCTTCTTCGCGGGTGCCGGGAGTTCGTCCACGTCCTTCTTGTTCTGGGCCGGGAGTCGAAGCGTCTTCACGCCGGCCTGGAGGGCCGCCAAAGCCTTCTCGTTGAGCCCGCCAATCGCAAGGCAGGCGCCCGTGAGGCTCACCTCGCCGGTAAACGCGACGTCAGGCGGCACGGGAATCCTGGTGAACGCAGAAAGTAGGCAGAGCGTGAGGGCGATACCCGCGGAGGGTCCATCCTTCGGCACGGCGCCTTCGGGAACATGGATGTGGATGTCCGTCTTCTTGACAATCGCGGGGTCGATGCCAAAGCGGTGCAGGCGTTCGCGCACCAGGCTCACCGCAATCTGGGCGGATTCCTTCATCACGTCGCCAAGCTTACCCGTCATGATAATCTGGCCCTTACCGCTCAGGAGCATGCACTCGATGGGCAGGATTTCGCCGCCAACGCTCGTCCATGCAAGGCCCGTCACCACGCCGGGGCGGCCCGGTTCGGGCAGCTGGCTGTCGAGGAATCTCGGGGCGCCGAGGTATTCCTGCAACTGCTTCTCGGTAACGGCGGGCTTGATCTTCTTGCCCATCACGATTTCCTTGGCACGGTGGCGCACCGCACTCTCGAGGGTGCGTTCCAGTTCGCGCACGCCCGCCTCGCGGGTCCATCCGCGCATCACCTGGTTGATGATGTCCTCGTCGAAGGAAACCTGCTCGCCGAGCTTCACGCCGGTACGTTCGCAAATGCGCGGCACCAGGTACTTGGCGGCAATCTGCAACTTTTCGTGCGGGTAGTATCCGGGCAGGCGCACGATTTCGAGCCTGTCGCGCAGTGCCTCGGGGATTTCGCTTTCGCTGTTCGCCGTCGCGATAAACAGCACGCGGCTCAGGTCGAGGCCCACCTCCATGAAGTGGTCGGTAAAGTCGTGGTTCTGTTCCGGGTCCAGCACCTCGAGCATCGCGCTCGCGGGGTCGCCACGGAAGTCGCTCGCCATCTTGTCGATTTCGTCCAGGAGGATAATCGGGTTCATGCACTTGGCACGGCGCAGCGCCTGGATAAAGCGGCCCGGCATCGCTCCGATGTAGGTGCGGCGGTGGCCGCGGATTTCGGCCTCGTCACGCACGCCGCCAAGCGTAATGCGCACAAAGTTCCTCTGCATCGCGTTCGCGATCGATTCCACAAGGGTCGTCTTGCCCACGCCGGGAGGCCCGACGAGACAGAGAATCGGGGAACGGCGCTCGGTCCCGGTAAGCTTCAGGACCGCGATGTATTCCATGATGCGTTCCTTCACCTTGTCGAGCCCGAAATGCTTGGAGTCGAGCTCGCCCTTCACCTTCTTCATGTTAAGCACGGTATCGGTGTACTCGCCATAGGGCATCGCAAGGAACCAGTCGATATAGTTGCGGCTCACCGCGTATTCCGGGGACGTCGGCTGCATGAGTTTCATGCGCGCAATCTCGTCCTCGAGCTTTTCGACGATCGCCGGGCTGAACTTTTTCGCCTTGATCTTCTTCAGCAGCTGTTCCGGCTCCGAGGCGCCTTCGCCATCGCCGTCCAGTTCGTCCTGCAACTGGCGGATCTGTTCAGAGATAAACCATTCCTTCTGCTGCTGAGCCATCTTCTGGCGCACGCTCTGCTGGATGCGCACCAGCACGTTCTCGTTGTCGTCGGTCACGTCCATGAGCGCGAGGAGCTTCGCCGACATCTCGTCGAGCGAGCGAGCTTCCAAGAAACTCTGCTTTTCGGCAAGCGACACCTGCAGGAAGGGAATAATCCCGTAGTAGGCGTTCAGCTGGCTTTCCATGCCGAAGAATGCATCCACCATGCCCTCGGCAATATTGCGCTTGGTCGCATAGTCGCGGAAGCGTGTCATCACCTCGTCGAAGGAATCCGTCTTGGCATTTTCCTTCACGGGGAACTTGCGCGGGGAAACCGTCACCTGCAGGAACCCGTCCACCGTCATGATGGAGCGGAGGTCCACGATCTGCACGCCTTCCAGCACCGCCTTCACGCAGCCGTTCGGGAAAGGCGTCACGCCGTTCACGTTCGCAATCACGCCCACCGAATAAAGGTCCAGCATCGGATTCTGGATTTCTTCCACCGACACGTCCTTCTGGGCAACGAGGATAATCACGTTGTTATGGTTCTCCGCAAATTCCAGGGCGCGGAGAGAAATCTCGCGGCCCACCAGGATACGGCGGGTCGTGTGCGGAAACACCACGGCATCCCTAAGCGGGAGCAGCGGATACGTTTTCGAAAAATCAAAATTCATACGCTACAAAGATAGCATCATAAAACCGCACGATGCCGATGGTTCCTGGCTAAACAGCGACGAATGCAACATCTTGGCGCGCCTATGCGGTAAATCCGTCATACATCCGCGAGTATCTGCACGCGGCGTATGCCGCCTGATACTCAGCCTCGTGATGCGCCGCCAGGTATGCGGTCTGGAACGATATGAGGGTGTAGGCGACGGCGTGGCTCTTGTTGAACAGGAGTCCGCTTTTAGAGAAAAGAAGTTCCCACATGCGCGAAATCGTCTTCCGGTCATAACCGCGGCTATCGCTCGCCGCGAAAAATTCCGGTCATCCGGTGGATAACCTGCATCGCCTGCTCCTGATAAATTAGCAGGCCGTATGTTTCCGACAGGATATCCTCAAAATTGCGATCTTTACTGTATCTGTTCTTGCGCTTGTCCAGATAGCGGAAGAAAAACAGCCACTTGCGAATGCTGGAAGACCCGGCCTCGATGAAGAAGGGGACCTTCGAAAGTTCAATGGCAGTGAAGTTGTAGGTGGATTTGTAGGTTTTTTAATAGTGCATAGTCCAGCTGATTATTGAAAGGAATAATTACTTTCATGCAAACCTCATCCGCTAAAATATTTGTATTACCCTAGCCGTAAGTTTCCGTCAGGTATTCCGCGAAATCCTTGAGCCGCTTGCGCAGCGGCGCGGGCTTTATGACGCGTGCGACATCCGAGAACGAGACGACCCAGTTGACAAGGATCTGGTTAATCTCGGCCTTCATCTTCACGACAAACTTGCCGTCCTTCACCTTGCCGATGTTCATGGAACGGTTGTACGGGTTTTCCTCGAGATAGAGGAGCGCCCGGCTCTCGAACTCGATTTCCACGTCCTGGAGTCTCGGCTCCTGCCCGCTCATGAACGCAGCACCCGACGTCACCTGTCGCCTCAACTTGTCTACAACCTTCGGATCTTCCACGAACGTCTGCTTCGTGAGTTTTACGCCCTTGATGCGGCGGAACTTGAGCGTGTAGGTGACACCCTCGAGCTTTTCGGACTGACAACCCACATAGAGATCGTCCTTGTAGATGACAATCATCAGCGGGATGCGAACCGATGTCTTCGCCGAATCGCCGCCGTCGCGGTAGGTCACCTCGATCTTGCGGTGTTCGTGGATTGCCTGGAGAATGGTCCGGATTTTTTCACTCGCGTCTTCCTCGAAACCGGGAGGCGTACCCATGAAGAGGATTTTCGTGTTCAGTTCGCCGCCGAGCTGCCGCAGCGATTTCTGCTCGTTGGCAGGCAGGCTATTCTCGATACGTTCCAGCAGTTGCGTGATGATCTCGCTTGTCGCGGGGTAGATGTTCGCGATACGCTTCAGGAACACGAAATGCAGCATGGTGTTCTCAAAGTTCGGGAACAGGAGGCGTTCGGCGTTGTGGAGCGCGGACCGGTAGACGGCAGTGCGCCCCTCGTTTTCGCAGGCGATATAGCGGCCGGCATCCATCTCCGCAAGGAACCGCATGTCGCGCTGCACGTTGCGGCGTTCCTCGTCGGGAATGTTGAATGCGGCCATCAGGTCGCTCACGGTGAATTTCTTGTCGGGGTTCGAAATCACCTTCGCAAAGAGCTGTACCGTCCTCTCGCCGCGGGTCATATCTGCCATAAAAAGCCTCCGGGTATATCCTCCTCTAAATATAAACAAAAAGAACTATTTGTGAAAAAATAGTTCTCATATGCGACAAATATCGTCGTTTTTACAGGGGGACTACAGGCCCATCGTACGGCCTTCGCGACCGTCCTTGTAGGCAATCTCCGATTTGAGCGCCTGCAGCACGACATCGGCGGTAAGCTCGCTCGCATCGTAGAAACGGAGCGTACCGTAGGCCGCGTTGAAGTCGCCCGGAGTGAGCATGCGGAGGCTACGCGCGACATCGGGAATTTCGACTCCCGGGAAGAACGCCTGCCACAGTTTCTCGATGCCTTCGGGCTTGAGGTAGCCGAACTTCACCTTCAGCACGAAACGCCTGCGCGAGGCCGTATCGAGCGTACCGTCGAAGTTCGTCGCCGCGATGAAGATTCCCTTGAAGTTCTCCATCTGCGTGAGCATCTCGTTCACCTGCGTCACTTCCCAGTTGTGCGAGGCGCCGCTGCGGTCGCGGATAAGGCTGTCGGCCTCGTCGAGGAAGAGGATGGCCTTCTTCTCCTCGGCGTCCTTGAACATCTTGCGGATGGCCTTCTCGGTTTCGCCCACATAGCAGTTCAGCAGGTCGCTCGTCTTCTTGATGATGAGCTTGCGGCCGAGCGTGCGCGCGAGGTGTTTCGCAAATTCCGTCTTGCCGGTGCCCGGAGGCCCGTAGAGCAGCATGTTCAGGCTGTCGGGGCGGTCGCCTTCCTTCATCTCCTGCCACCTGGCATCGAACGTACTCATCACCTTCAGGATCTTCGGCATATCCGCATCGGTAGTGATGGCGTCGAGCAGGTAGCGCGGCGCACGGCTTTCCCTGTCACGGTCCGCATATTCCGTTTCGAGGTTCAGGAGTTCCGCCTGCGCCTCGGCAATGGTGCGGATGCTCTTCAGCGGGTCAATCTTGCAGCCCGCCTCCAGCAGCTTCTTGGTACCCGCAATCGCCTGCGTGATGCCGCCCGCCGTAATCTGCAGTTCCGCGGCAAACTGTTTCACCTTGTCATCGGAAATGATGGACTTCGCGCCCTGTTCGCTCACTACCGACTGCCACACCTGTTCGCGCTTCTCGGCGTCGAGACGGTCGAAACGGATGGAGTAGTCGAAGCGGCGCAGCGTGCTGTTCTCGATCCAGCGCACCGTATTCGAAATCCAGATGACGGGCACCTTGATCTGTTCCAGGAAGAAGTTCAGCGCACCCTTCTCGCAGCAGTTGAGAATTACGTCGGATTCGTCGACCAGGAGTATCGCCTTCTTGTGCTTGTACTTGGTGGCGGCATAGAGGATACTGCCCATGCGGCTGCGCACCACCGAGTTTTCCTTGTTCTCGCGGTGGGTACCCTCGGTGCTGATGTTGGTGAGCACCAGCGGACGCTTGAGTTCCTTCGCAATCGCCTTCGCGAGTTCCGTCTTGCCGGTGCCCTCGACACCGTAGAGGAACAGGTTCAGGCCGTCGCCAATCTTGTGGTGCTTGAGCATGTTGAAGGCGAGTTCCACCTTCGGATTCTTGCGGCAGAGCTTCTTGAACGGGACGCAGTCGCCCTCGTAGACCCTGAAGTAGAGGCTGTCGAGATCGTTGCCCGAATGTCCGTCCAGGAAAATCCCGATGCGCTTGGAGATGTCGAGGTCCTCGTCGAGGAGGCCCATCTGCTTGAGCGTACCCTTGTTCGAGACCAGGTTCTCGAAATCGATATCGGGATAGAGCTGCGGGAAAATATCCGGAAGCGCGGCGCCGCGGAACCTGCGGGAACCGACCATGTCGAGGAGCGAACTGCACTGTTCCTTGTTGAAGAAAATCCATGAGAACATGAGGATTTCCATCTCGTCATCGGTCAGGTTGAACGACTTCTGCACGATGTTGAGGCGCCGGAAATAGCCGTCATTGACGTCCTCGTTTTCTTGGAGGAACGTTTCAAGCTCGCGGATGGCGCTCCCGTAAAAAACCTTCTGCGAGGAAGAGTCGAAAATGCCTTCGCCGCACAGGTAGTTGCGCACGAAATCGCTGATTTCCTTGATGGAGCACGACCTGTCGATAACGTCGTTGAAGCGCACCACCGCCATTTGGCGACGCTGGTAGGCAACGCTCATCTCCTCGTTGTCCTCGTCGCAGCGGAGCCTCTTTCCGGGATAGCTGGCATTCGATTCCCTAACGAAACGTTTCTTGCTGGATGCCGGAATGCAATCTTCCTCGGCATTGAGCACCTCGAAATGGTCCGAAAGGGCCCTGAGCACGCGCGAGGCGCGCTCTTTCGGCAAAATCGAGATGCAGTCGTCCGCATCGGGGTAGCTCTTGGAAATTCGCATCATGCGGATCCAGTACTCGTAGCTCTTGAGCGTCACGAAATCCTGCGTGATCTTCTTGCCGGAACGCCCGGAACGCAGCGAGCCCAGCACACCCTTAAAATAATTCTTTTTCATACAATCCTCATCTATATATCGTCGCGAAAGTCAAAAACGTAAAGTCCCCCGCGACTTTTTTTAACACTTTTAATATAGATTGAGAATGCGACAACTAATGACGCATAGCTTGAACTCGCCGAAATGGAATGTTTGCCCCAACGCAATTCGTTTGACGAATATCGAATCGAAAGTACGTATAAAGGGCGCTCTCCGCACAAGCAAGAAATCAGGCACATCTATCCTGTAACGACGAGAGAATGAAATTAGCTGGATTACGACAGACTATAACTTGCTTTTATTTTCGCGGAAAAACATCAAATAAGATGTCCCGAGGGCATCGGCTAATTTCTTTGACATGAGCATAGAAATGGGTCTGGCGCCACGTTCAAGCGAATTGTAATTCTGTTTTGCGAGACCAACCTTTTTGGCCAATTGCGCCTGGGTAAGCCCTGCATTTATCCGCATTATTTTCAGCACTTTTGCGGGATTCATCCTCTTCTTCGCTTTTTTGTACCAACCCAATTCTTCCACCGGCTCAAGCGCATCGTCGTCTTCATCGATACGGACGGAATCAGGGAAAAGTGCATCCAAAAAGGCGATGACGGGCTTCGGGATGTTCTTGCCCGAAACTCTGAACGACACGGGTTCATCAGTGTTCTGCATAGGGGGCGCTTCCACGACTGCCAGCATATGTTACCTCAACTGTTATACCTTTTTCTGTTTCAATCCAACATGCCACCCATTTGTGGGAAAGGTGACAATGATGAGTTGATGTTCCTGCCAGAATTCCGTAATTCGGCCAATTTGTCCTAACGGGTCCATTCAGCCTAATATCATCGACAAGCAAAGCAAGTTTTTCTTGTTGCGCTATTGGCATCGTTGAAACAGCCCTAGAGACTCTTCTTGACATTAAAACATTGTACATAATAAATATATATTACTTTTTATTACTTGTCAATAAGTACTAAAAAAAATGAATAGGACGAAGCTACTTGATCATCTCCAAAAGTTGTTGCTTGGTCACGAAGTTCAGCACAGAAAACGCGGTGAGTTTACTGCCCAAATCCTTTATAGACGCCCCGATGTGGAAAACGGCCTCGTCAACGACAATGAACCGGTCGTGGACTTCGCACATCGTCTGCAAACGGGTCGATAATGACAATTTCCTGTTTTGCAGAACGGACGAGCGGAACCGCAAACTCGTAGCCGCTCCCCTTGAGCATATGCTCTTTGAGGACTCGAAGAGCCCATTGACGAAATCGAGTGCCTTGAATAGACTTTACACGGTAACCCACGGAGATGATAACATCAAGATTGTAAATCTTCGTTTTGTATTTTTTTCCATCATTCGCAGTTAGTAAGGATTCCTTACATACTGAATTTGCATCCAATTCGCGCTCTTGAAAAATATTCTTAATATGGAGGGTTACGTTATTTCGCGTGCTGTTGAACAACTCCGCCATCTGCGCCTGCGTCAGCCAGACAGTATCCTGGTCCACGCGAACTTCAATGTGAAATTCGCCCCCTTCCGGCTGATACACAATGATTTCATTCTTCTCGCCGTCAACGTCACCCGACGGCAGCAAACCGACATTCTTCATCCTCTACTCCTTCCGCCTACATGCAAGAAAAGGCGAACATCTTAAAAACTACTGCACAAATATACACTAATTCAAAGCTGCCGTCAAGAGAAAAACGCGAAATTTTTCAAAAAAATGCGAATGCGAATATATTTGTCGCAAATTTATGCTATTTTGAGATTGACATAGCCCCGTACCGAATGGTGCGGAGCAACCGGTTTTTTTGAGTTTCGACTCTTATTCTCAATCCTGAAACTACCACTTTCAATGTATCCGAGAATAAGTCGAGCGCTCACGTCCCACTTGGGGCGTGGGTCGTCTTGTGCTTATTGGATACAAGGGTGTGGTAGCCCGCAGGATTGATAAGCACCTTGCGACGACTCCACGCCTTTTTTTGTTGCAGTCATCCTGGTTTTTAGAAAAAGCGTCGAACAGATACTTTTGATAAGGAGATGACATGGCTAACGTTTCGAAACAGCACCGCGACGAGCTGCTAGAAAAGATTTCCAAAATTCGCGAATTTATTGTGACTTCCAAAGCGGATAAAAATACTCGTAATCTCCTGCAATATCTGAATGAAATCACAAAGGACATCAAAGGCAAAAAATACGGTCTTGTATTCGAGGAACACCGCGAAGCCATCGATGAAAAACTTGATACGCACATCCCCGTATTAGTTGAAGAAAAGAAACTTGCTATTGATAACGGCGGCGAACAGAATTTCTTGATTGAGGGAGACAATCTTGCCGCTCTAAAACTCCTAGAGAAAACTCACAAAGGAAAAATTGATGTTATCTACATAGATCCTCCGTATAATACTGGAAAAAATGAAAAACAAGATTTTCATTACGACGATTGCTTTGTTGATATTAACGACACCTTTAGGCATAGCAAATGGCTTTCGTTTATGGAAAAAAGACTCACTATAGCCAAAAATTTAATGAGGCCGAATGGACTGATATTCATATCGATTGGGGATGATGAACAAAGTAATCTAGAGCAACTTTGCAACAACGTGTTTAACGAGGCTAATAAAATTGAAAATTATATTTGGGAATCAACATTTCGTCCCGACAATAGCTCGCCAATATTACGTAGGAATGCAGAATTCATCCTTTGCTATGCCCGAAATAAGAATCAAATTAAATCTTTTAAAGGTGTTGTTTCAAAATCCGAGGGAATGCCTTCGTTAACCAAGGGAAAAGAAACAATTAAAACAATAACATTTCCTGCAAATTCGGTTCACACAACTCTTCCTAATGGAAAATATAAAAAGGGAATAAAAGATAACGGGAAAGATTTAAAGTGGGAACTAATGAATGACGTCGTTGTCAAAGATGGCTTCTTCACAACTCAAGTCATTTTAAAAGGACACTCCTATTGGGCTACGGAGAAAAAAATACGAAGCGAATTAAATATTGGAACAGAAATCTGGATAAAATCAGAGAGTTTTGTTCCATATTATAAAAAGACGAAAGAATCTGTTGTTCGTCCAAACAAAATATTGAATCAAGATATGGTCAATGATTATATTTTTTCAAATGCAGAACTGTCTGATATAATAGGCAAACAAGAGTTTAACAACCCGAAACCGTCAACGCTTATTTCGTTTTTAACTGATTTTACAGAAAAAAAAGATGGCGTAATATTAGATTTTTTTGCTGGTAGTGGAACCACTGGCCATGCAATAATGAAACTTAATGCTGATGATAAAGGAAATCGAAAATTCATTCTTTGCACGAACAACGAAAACAACATCTGTCGCAACGTAACTTACCAACGACTCAAAACAGTAATTACTGGAAAACGTAAAGACAATACTAAGTATTCAGATGGTCTTTCGGGTTCTCTCAAATACTTCCGCGTAGATTATGTTCCAATCAATGACAAACTCTACTACGAGTATGCAGATGAACTTCTGCTACATATCCGTGAACTTGTAGAACTTGAAAACGGTATTAATTTTAGCAACAACGGCGAAATTGCCATTGTCTTGACTGACGCCGAGATGGAAAAATTCGTAGAGGACAACAAGAAGAAAAAAATTATTGATGTCAAGAAAATCTACCGTGGACACAATGTTCTCCTTTCAAATGCTCAGACAGCATTCTTGAAGAAGCATAACATCAAGATTAACGTCATTCCTGACTACTACTATCAGGAACTCGCCAAGTAGGAGGTTTTATGGAACTCAAGAATTATCAATTCAATACAGTCCTTGCCATTAAAGAGGCAATGAACAATTCTAAAAAAGAGATCGTCCTAAAAAGTCCTACCGGTAGCGGTAAGACATTAATGCTTACCTATTTTATGGACGATTATTGCAAGAGTTTTCCCAAAACGGTTTTCGTTTGGTTTACACCCGGAAAAGGGAATCTTGAGGAACAGAGCAAGCGAAAAATGGATCAATATTTTCCGAATTCCAGCACAAAGCTTATTGGCGATGTGATGACATCGGGTTTCGAAGAAAATGACTGCTGCTTTATTAACTGGGAAATGCTCACCAATAAAACCAATAATGCCATGAAAGATGGTGAGCGTAAGAATTTCAAGGAACACGTGGAAACCGCTATTGAAAATGGTATTCGCTTTGTAATTATCGTTGATGAAAGTCACCAAAATGACAGCATCAAGGCAAAAGAAGTCCTTGACCTGTTTCATGCAGACAAAATCATTAGAGCGTCAGCAACTCCTAAAAATTTCTCAAATGCGACAGCGAAATTAATCGAAGTCAACGAAGAAGATGTCATAGCTGAGGGTCTCATCAAGAAATTACTTGTAGTAAACGAGGACTTCCCGCAAAAGACAACCGTTAAAGACGAAATAGAGTTTCTGCTTGACAAGGCTCTTGAAAAGCAACAAGCGATAGCTGCAGCATTTGCAGAGATAAAAGCGTTCATCAACCCGTTAATTATCGTTCAGTTGCCCAACAAAAATGAAGATTTGCTAGATAGAGTTGAACGCTACTTTGAAAGCAAAGAAATTACATATGAGAACGGTTCGCTCGCTGTATGGTTAAGCAACAAAAAGGATAATCTTGACGGCATCGAAAATTTAAACGCCAAGCCCATTGCGGTTATCATTAAACAAGCCATTGCGACCGGATGGGATTGCCCCAGAGCGCACATTCTTGTAAAACTTCGCGACAATATGAGCGAAACCTTCGAAATTCAAACCATCGGAAGAATTCGCAGAATGCCAGAAACGATGCATTATGAGAGTGTTCTTTTAAACAAAAACGATATTTTGAACAACTGTTATTTATACACTTTTGATGAAAAATTCACTGAAGGCGTTCAGCAGTCTCTAGGGAAGGGTGCCCTCAATGCAGTAAAATTATTCATCAAGAAAGAATTTAAAACATTCACTTTAAAAGGTGAATACAAAACGGATTTGGAATATACACCTCGTGATGGGCAAGCCGCTCTTGATGCAATCGCAGCATACTTCAAGAAAAAATACAATACAGGCAAGTCTACTAAAGAAAACCAGAAATTGTTACAAGCTTACGGATATGTTTTTGACTCCGACATTGTAAAGCATACTGTTACTGGAGAAGTCGCTCATTTACAGCAAAAAGACTTCGAAAACCTGAATGAGGCATCTTTCAAAACGCCCCTAAACACACATATTCATGGTCGAGATTTTCATCATGAACTCGCCGATATCGGTTTAAAGATTGGATTATCATATGACCAAATGAATCTTATTACGAGAAGGTTATTTAGCAAAGAAAGTTCCTTCTCCAAAAGAATACTTGACCTTGAAATAAGGCAACTCTATGCATTTGTAATCAATAATGCAAATCGCCTGAAAATAGATATTGCAACATCTATGTCCGATAATTTAGGGCAGCAACAATTACCTAACCCCGATAAAATAAGGGAGATTGAATTTAGGATACCTCAGGAAACATTGTTTACATACAACGGTAGTGCGAAATCGCAACAGATTGTTTCAAAAAATGTTTACGAAGGTTATCTTTCTTCCGCCGAACCGCGTTCTGATCCTGAAAAGAAATTCGAAAAATTCTTAGAAAAGAGCAAATTCGTCAAGTGGTACTATAAAAATGGAGATAAGGGTCAAGAATATTTCTCCATCGTTTATGAAGACAACTTTGGTAAGTTAAAATCCTTCTTCCCCGACTATATTGTCTGCGATAAAAACAGCGAAATATGGATTTTGGAGACCAAGGGCGGTGAAAGTAAATCAGGAAACAGCGAAGATATCGACAAATACTCTCCAAAGAAATTTGCAGCGTTGAAAGCCTATCTGCAAAAACACAATCTTAAGGGAGGATTCGTCCGCGAAAAGAAAGACGAAAATGAGCTTTGCATTTGCACAGAACAATATTCCGATGACCTGAGTGATAATAATTGGTTATTGCTGGAAGATGTTCTTGCATAAAGCAAGCCCAGGTGTTGCGAGGGCAGCACCTGAGCCCCTGCTCTGCTTCGACAAACTCAGCACGGCGGAAAGGGTAGCTAAAGTCTAACGCTTTCCCCTACCAGTTTAAAAATCACTCCAAAAACATTGCCATGTAGTACGGCAATGTAACCATCTTGCCAGCAACACCTATGTTGTTTTCGGAGAGCTTGTAGCAAACCTTGGCTGCGTAGTTGTCGTTACTCAGAACGGTCTTTGCCGACTTGGAGCGTCCCGTTGTTGCCTTGACTTCAATAATGGCGAGTTCGCCGCCGACATTTTCTACAAAGTCAATTTCTAGCCCGGATTCTTTGCGGAAGTAGAACAGCTTGCGACCTTGTTTAGAGAAACAATCTGCGATGATGTTCTCGTAGATGGCGCCTTTATAGAATCCCAGATCGCCGCTTAGAATCTTGGCCGCGGTGCCGCGTTCCAGCATGGCGACAAACAGGCCGGAATCCTGCACATAAATCTTAAACGTATTCTCGATTTTGTAGCCTTCAAGGGGTTCTGCGATGTTGGTCAGGTTGTGGCAAATGTTGATTATGCCGCAGTCGTAGAGCCATTGGATTGCGGTTTGGTAATTTTCGGAACGACCCTTCTTTTCTAGTTGCGAATAAACAAACTTGTTGTTTTCCTTCGCAAGTTGGGCGGGAATTGAATCAAAAACGCGATTGATGCGGCCAAGAAGCGTGCGGTCGATTTCCTCGTTTTCATTCTCGTCAAGGTGCTTGCCAAAATCATCCTTGTATTCTTCAAGAATGTCTTGCTGTTCCTGCCAAACGACATTCATGTCGTTCGTCTCGACAAATCGAGAAACGACATAAGGGAGGCCGCCTACACAAAGGTATTCCTTGAAGTAACGGAGCATGGCGTTGTGCGTCGCCTCGCTTACGGGTTCCTTTTTTGCGAAGCATTCCTTCAGGTAACTGATGACATTTTCGTCGATTCCCTTCGCCCACAGGAATTCCTCGAAATCCATGGGTTTCATATAAATTATTCTTTCAAAGCCAGTCGGGACGCCTTTTCCCTTTTTGCGGTTGTATCCCTTAATACCGAGCAGGGAACCAGTACAGATGACATCGTAGCGACCGTCTTCCATAAAGGGCTTGATGCTGGCGCGGGCGTTTGCACATTCCTGAATTTCATCGAAGATGATGACGGTCTTGTTCTCGACAAAATGCACATTAGGAAAAAGCGCGGAAAGGTCTATGGTAATCCGACTCACGTTCAGGTCGTTGTCGAAGACCTTCTTCGCATTTTCATTTTCCTTAAAGTTGATATAGACGACGTTCTCGTAGTTGGTGCGGGCGAATTCCAGGACGCTGGATGTCTTGCCGATTTGACGCATTCCCTTGACGACCAGGGCCTTCTTTTTGCCCCCCGAGATCTTCCAATTTTCAAATTCTTTAAGGATTTTTCTCTTGAACATATTCCAAAACTACACTTTTCCGACCGAATTGTCAACACTTTATTGCACTTTTTCAACCGAATTAGTGCATTAAAGGCGCGCTTTTTCCACCGAAAAAGTGTAAAATCGCCGATTTTATGCAAATTTCGTCAATTTTAGTCAAGTCTTCGGTTCCATCAAGAAAGCAATGACGTTCATGGTCGAAATTCCATTTTCGTCATAGAAGGCCGGCACGAAATACCGTTCACATCCTTCTAGGAATTATTTTTGCATATTTTACGGTTTTTCTTTAATTCACGGAACCATTTCCCATGAAAAATCAGCACTCGTTTCTAGACATTGGAGAATTTCCTGTAATCCGGCATGGGCAATCGCCCCCTTAAAGCGAAATTTCGTAATCAAGGTAAAAGCACCTTGGATCCATTTCAACGATGTCGCTATACGAATAAAGGCTCCATTCGTGAGTATCCAACAGGTGACACAAGTAGTGCGTCATCGGGCTCGTCTCCATCGCCAAATGTAAACCAGTCTAGGAGTCCCCAGTTTGTGTAATCTTGCAAAAGGCCGCTCACCCAGTCTTTTTTACGTTCATGTTCCTTGTCATCGATGTACATCGCATCGTATTCAATCTTGCGGATATGCTGGTCAAGGCGCACCAACTTGCCGATGTTTTCTTCGGTCCAAGTAAATTCAGCATTCAGTTTTTGCTGTCGGTCAAAAAGGAACTCCTTGTTCACCTCCGCCTCTCGTAAGCGGGGTTCCCCAAAGTATTCTTCCGCCCTGAACTTGCAAAGCTCCTTCATTTTCGTAAGTTTGTCCAAGCCGCCCTCAACGCCCTTGTAGAAATCCTCAAGAACATTCCACTTGACGGGCCGTGCAATCATGTAAACATTGGAATTCATGAATTTACCCCTGAAGTGTCTGCATAGGCATTGTTAACCTCATTACGCATTTTTCCGTAAATATAAATCGCATATGCGACAAATTCTGCCGCAAAAAAATCATTTCAAGTCCAGGACAGGGCGGAGGGCTGCGCCCCAATAGTACACGGCACGCATAAAGCTCCCCAAGCGCTTCGGAACACTCGCGTTTATGGGGAAATATTCATTCTCGTTCAAGACTTCTACGCTGTAGTATTTATCCTTGTCGTAGCAGAGGACCTCGTCGCAAAGGTTTTCTGCAATCGAGTGGCAGCACTCTTCCGGCGACATCTGGATTTTTACGGCGTGCATGCGTTCCGCGACCGTTTGCATATTGTGCTCGAAGGTCGCCGATTCATGCGTATTGAATACAACATAACGGCAATCCCCCGCAATCTTCTTTACGGCGTACCCCAGATGGTTCATGCAGAGTTCAAAACGGGTAAGGTTGAACATCGGGGTAAGCTTCTTTTCCGATTCAGGCAACTCCACCAACGCGAACTGCTGTACCCTGAGCCACTCAAGGGCTGCCTCGTAAGTTTCATCTTTTCCGAGGCCATTGTGCATATAGTATGCCCGCTTCCGAACTTCCTGAAAGTCATCTGTGGTTCCTTCGGAAAGCATTTTTCGCGTTTTTTCGTCCAGACCTTCCACAAGGGCATCGATCTGAGCGATGGCATCGAATACCGCCGACGGCTCCTGAAGCGGAAGGCTCGGGTTCACCTGGACCAGATAGTAATAGCCGGTGTCATCCGTCGTCTTGGAATACTGCGAGAATTCAGGTG
>JAEEGG010001599.1_pt1 | contig 60439 bp, 49 predicted proteins | sample 9134161 | NCBI WGS metagenome assembly JAEEGG01 (sample SAMN16246543, study PRJNA631951) | gut metagenome | biome: gut microbiome; feature: rumen; material: CR-attached | host: Bos | place: Iran: Karaj | collected 2018-10
TGATTTTAGGTTTTTTATGTAATTTTGTAATGTCGGGATTACAATGCCCTAAAGAATATATATTATATAATATATATATTATATTATATATATACTTTAGAAGGTTTTTCCATTGAGAAATGTAAAATTCACAAATCACAAAAATCACAAAAATCACAAAATAACTTCTTGTATTCAACTCATTTTTTCCTTTGAAAAATTTTTGTGTAATGAAAGTTAATAATAACTTTGACTTCGTCGAAGATAAAATACGCCTCGGAGAAAAAACAGAAAAAGAGTCGCTTTTTTGTTAAATTTTGTGATTTTAGTTGTTTTTGTGGGATTTTGCAAACTCCAAATTACAATGTCTTAAAGATTGTATATTGTAAAATTCATAACATGTATGTTTGGATTTTATATACACATTAGAGGACAAAAGGTCAATGAATGTTTAAATGTACATTTGATGTAGCAAACCCCACGGGGTAAGATAATAACTTATTTTATAGCTCACTTAACTCCAACCACTGCATGGATTTGGTGTCGAGTTCTTCGTTAAGTAGTGGTAGCCTTTTCGACATCTTTACGATTTCATCAACGGATGTATTGCCACCACTGAGGGCTGTCTCGATTGTCTTCTTCTCATCTTCAAGTCGTTCGATGTCTGTTTCGAGTTGTGCCATCAGTTGTTTTTCCTTGTATGTGAGCTTGCGGGGACGAGCAGCTCCCCCTTTGTTCCAGCCCCCCTTCCGTCCCCCCTCAATGGGGGAAACTTTCTCCTCTATGGAGAGAGGCTTAGACTCCTGAGGCTTATTGGTAGATTCATAGGCACGGTATTGGGTGTAGTTGCCTGGGAAATCCTTGATTTGCCCGTTTCCGTGGAATACCAGGATATGATCTACCACTTTATCCATGAAGTATCGATCGTGGCTGACGATGATGAGACATCCACGGAAGTTCTGGAGGTATTCTTCGAGAATCTGCAGGGTGATGATGTCGAGGTCATTTGTTGGCTCGTCGAGAATGAGAAAATTCGGGTTTCGCATCAATACCGTACAGAGGTAGAGTCTTCGTCGCTCGCCACCACTGAGTTTGGCAATGTAGCTGTACTGCTCTTCGGGTGTGAAGAGGAAGTGCTGAAGGAATTGTCCGGCACTGAGATGTTGTCCGTTTCCCATATCGACATATTCAGCGATGTCGCGAACGGCATCTATCACTTTCTGGTCTTCGCGGAATGACAGTCCTTCTTGTGAATAGTAGCCAAACTTCACAGTCTGTCCGATGTCGTAGCTACCTTCGTCGATAGGTTCTACGCCGAGTAGTGTCTTGATAAAGGTAGATTTTCCTGTGCCGTTGTTGCCTACGATGCCCAGTTTCTCATAGCGTGAGAATGTATAGTTGAAGTGGTCGAGAATCACATTGTTGTCGAATGCTTTGCATACATCTCTGGCAATGAAAATCTTACTGCCGATATAGCTTCCGCTCATTTCCAGACGTACATTCCGTTCGCTGATACGTTGTTTGGCAATCTTTTCAAGCTCATAGAATGCTTCCTCACGATAGCGTGCCTTGTGTCCGCGAGCCTGAGGCATACGGCGCATCCACTCTAACTCCGTGCGATACAGGTTGTTCGCGCGTTCGATTTCTGTTGAAAGGTTATCGAGCCGTTCTTGACGTTTCTCTAAGTAATAGCTGTAATTCCCTTTGTACGAATAGATTCTCGAATCGTCCATCTCGATGATGGTGGAACAGATGCGGTCGAGGAAATAGCGGTCGTGCGTCACCATCAGGATACTCATAGTGGTTCGGCTCAGGTAGTTCTCTAGCCACTCTATCATCTCCAAATCTAGGTGGTTGGTAGGCTCGTCGAGTATCAGCATGTTGGGTTCTTGAACAAGAATCTTTGCAAGTGCCACGCGTTTGATTTGCCCTCCGCTCAACTGGCTGATTTTCTGGTGGAGGTTGTGGATTTTCAGTTTTGAGAGATATTGCTCGGCTCTAAGCACGATAGGGGAGTCTTCATAGCTGTGATTCCCGTTTTCGTCGAAAGCTACATTCTCAAGTACCGCTTCGATGATGGTATGGTCGTGCTTGAAGGTTGGGGTTTGCTCGAGATAGCCGATCTTTAGGTGATTGCGGAAGATGATACGGCCTGCATCATACCCCTCTTCACCTGCAAGGATCGAGAGTAGGGTGGACTTACCTGTTCCGTTCTTGGCAATCAATCCCACATGTTCGCGTTCGTTGATAGTGAACGAAACATCCCAAAACAACACCCGGTCGCCTATTCGTTTACCGAGCGACTGCACATCCATGTAAGGTTGTATGGCTGCCATAAGTAGTCGAAATTTAGCCTTCCCCTAAGTGGAGAAGGCTAAATGTCATTTTTTATTGAATGGTCAATGTTTTGATTTCCCATGTAGGTGCACAATCAGATGTGCTCTTGTAATGGAACACAATCTTGATGGTCTTTCCTGCATACTTGGCAAGGCTTGCTGTTGCATCTATATATGTGTAATCAGTACCGGCAGGCCATGCTGAGAGTTCCAACTCTTCTGTTGTGTTACCGTTGATTACTTGTACGGCAACAAAGTCTGCACGCTTGTTTCCGCTGAGGAAGTTGAGTGCATGATTGATGCTGAGTGTAGCTCCAGCAGCTGGAATGGTGAATTCTGAACTGATGAAGTCCGATTCTGATGCATTGTTTACCTTGTTGTAGTATGCCGATGCTTTCATACCATAAGTCTTGTCTTGCTTCCAAACGTAATTCAATCCTCCGAGGTTGATGTCGTTGATGGTCCAGCCTTCTGTCGAGCTGGTGAAGTTGATGCTGTATGGAACTGTTGCGTCGCCTGGTTCATCGTCTGGCTCGTCATCTGGTTCTTCGTTTGAACCGTCTGCAAGCCCTCCGTCCGATGTGGTCAACTCTACATCATCTATCAGCACGTTAGCACCCGGATTCTTTGGATTCATGACAACCAGACAAATGGTAGTTTCGCCATTCAGCGTGAATGGGTAGTTCACTTCAGTCCATTCGCCTGTTGTCAGGTTGTTTACATAGTCTCCATATACGTAAGTGCCGACCTTGCCGCCCTCTACTGGTACAAATCCAGGACGTACGCTACCACCTGCTGACGTAGCAGCCTTTGTGTAGAACTTCAGGTTGTAATTGCCTGTCTTCAGGGTGATTTCCTTGTAAGCCAGACGTTTGTTACTTGCACTTGTTCCTTCAACTTCAACAGAATAACTGCCGCTGTGCGACTCGTTCGACTGACTGAGCGAAGCAGACGATGCTGTACTTGCTGACTTCCAATACACAGGTTCTCCGCCGCTCCAACTTTCGAATGTTCCGTTCGCAATCAGGTTGTCGCCTGTTGGCTCTGGTACATCAGGGTTGTCAGGAGTTGTCTTGCCACCTTGATACACTTTGAAGTTCTTCAGTTCCCAAGTTGTTGAGTTCTGGTCGTTACACTCGAAGCGGAATGCGAAGTAAACCTTTTCCTGACCCACCAATGTTGCTGGCAGGGTGAGGGTAGGAGCTGCGTAGAATGTCCAGTCCTTAGTAGCAGACTCAACAGCTTCGAATCCAAGGTCGGTCCATGTGGCTTTCGTTACATCACCGTCGAAGTCGGTGCTTGCGTAGAGTTTGTGATATGCTTTCACATCTGTTCCTGCACCTACATAGCGAAGCACATAGTCGAAGTCTACCACGACTGCTTCGTCATTTCCTTCTGCCTTTGTTGTATTGATTGCTGGAGAAACCAACCAAGTGATAGTAGGAGTGGTCGTGTTGTTTGCATAGCCGGTAGCCTTAGCATAAGTATTTCCGAGACTCCATGCTGTACCTGTTTCAGTCACGACGGTGAAGCCGTCCTTCAAACTGCTGCTTGTGTATGGAAGTGTGTTTTCTTCCGTAGGTCCTGGGGTTGGTTCAGGTGTACTTCCTGCTTTTCCCTTTATAACCTTTAGGTTTTTCACTTCCCAAGTTGAACTGTTGGTTTCGCACTTGAAGTAGAGAGCCAGACGTACTTTCTTTCCCATGTACTTCTCTGGGATTTGAGCTGTGGCTGTATAGAACGTCGTGTAGTCGCTTCCTTCTGTGTGGTTGGCAATGAGAGTCTCCCATGCTTGAGAGGCAACTGTGTTGGCATTCGGCACGAAGTCTTCTGCAATCAGCAGTTTCTGATAATCCTGACTGCGGTTGAAACGAAGGATATATTCATAGGTGACGTATGCACTGTCTGCATTGGTGAGGTCAACAGCCGGGCCGACAAGATATGCTGTACCGTCTGTCGTGGTTTTCGTTGCATTGTCATAACCCGTTGCTGTCGCACAACTGTAAGAGTTCTTCCAAGCTACGCCACCATCGGTGGTGAAGTTGGCAAACTTGCCAAGTGATGATGCAAAAGTTTCCGAGAGCAAAGTCTTGGTGTCAGAACTTCCTTCTGAATTGATGGTGTATGGTGCAGGCACGTCTTCACAGGCTGTAAACACAAGTGCCATAGCTGCACATACCAATGATAATAATTTTTTCATATCGTATTGTTATTTAGTTGTCTTACCCTTTGTTTATTCTTTGATGATTTCCATATCGTCTACCGAACGCAGCTGCAACTGCCATCCGTCGTAGAACGACAGCATACCTGTAAGTTTTACAGTGCCCTTAGGCATTTTGAGGAACGACACATCGTTCTGTGTGCTTGTACGTACTGTGATGGTTGTGTTGCCGATTTTGAAGTCGCGATCCACACCCATACCGGCATCTTTCAACTCATCGGGTGCCAGGATGGTCTCGTCGTCACCAAGTACGAACTTACCTGTAACGGTTACAAGCATCGGTGCGTTTTTGTAGTTCTGGTATGAAGTCTGGTGGAACATCTCGTGGCTGTCGTCCTTGATTTCGAATGGCTTTATCTTATTGATATAGTCCGATGGTTTACCAACAAGGTAGATGTTCGTCTTGCACAGCTCGAAAAGCATAGGACCCAGTCGCAGGTTGTTGCTGCTGGTGTAGTAGGGTTGCCCTATCTTCGGCAGTTTGCTATAGCAACCCACATACAGTCCTTTGAGGTTCACACGTACCATCTGTCCGTATGCGAAATAAGGATAGAGGCATGTACTCTTTACAGCCAATACAATACCTCGTGCTGGATCTACCACATCATAAGTGGCATCATATTGTGCCAGCATCAGGGTCTGATACAGGTTACCTCCCTTATCGTTCGCTACTACCACACCTTCCACGATTTCGTCGTCCTCAATCATCGTGAATGCATTGTTCTGGGTGAACACACTTTCGTACTTTTCCTTGAGGTTACGGATGGATATCGTCGTATCGCCCACAGAGGTTTCCTTCGTGATAGAGTAATTGCTGACATCTGGTGCATCGTGGTCGTCCATACATGCCGACAATGCGATGCTCGTCATCATGAGCGTTAATGCTCCTATGTGAAATATCTTTTTCATGTTTAATTCTTCTTTGATTTTAATAATTACATTGTTCTTCTACACCTTAATTATATATTAGAACCGATAATTAACATTGAGGAAAGCATTGAACGCATTAGCATAGTAGTACTTCGAGTTCTTTGAGAACTTATAGGCGCGTGCTACGCCGGTACTGTAGAGGTCATCACGATTCTGCTCGAATCCGCCTGTACGGAGGTTCGTGTTATTCGTGATGTTTTGGAATGAGAGGTTGATAGAGATGGCACGTCCGTTACGCAGACGGATGAACTTGCCGATTGATGCGTCGAGCATGAAGCCACCCTTGTATTTCTCCAGACTTGGACTGTAAGCATCCACGTAGTCACCGTTTATGTCGAACAGCACACCGCCGTCTTCAGCCAAAATCTGTTCGCTGCTGCGACCCGTTTCGTCTGCGATGTTGAATACGGGTGTGCCGCCAACCGAGCCTGTAGCCGTATAGTTCTTCAGTACATTGCTCAACCTGCGGTATGCTGAGTATCCTACATATACCCTGTCATAGTAGTTGAGGTTCAGTTCCAGGAACCAGTTGTTCACGTTGTAGTTCACACCTAGGCTCGCAGCCGTCAATGGGGTGCTGCCTACCTTGATGTCCTTCATAATGACACGCAACGGCATGTTGGCACCTGTCACCGAATTGGTCCATGTGTTCAGCGCTTCGTTGGTCTGCGAGTTCATACCTTCGTAGTTCACCTGAGCATATGGATTGTCGATATACTTCGCGTCGCTGATGGTTCCGATGAGGTTGAACGACAGTTTGCTGTTCACCTGGTAAACCAACGCACCTTCCACTCCTTGGTGCTCCTTGCTGATACCTGTCATCGTGAGGTAGGTGAAGCGGTTCTCCTGATCGTTATAGAATGCAGTCTGCTCCACTTGGTTCAGGAATCGGGTGAAGAAACCTGTGAACTTACCCGTCAGGTTGCCGAAGCGGAATTTCCAGTTGAGTTCGGCGCTGAAGATATCCTCGTTCTGAAGGTTGTCCACAAAGTTGTTCTGCATACGTGGTGCAACGAAGGCATTACGTGCAAGTGGGGCGTTGGTGTCCCATCCCAGACCCAGCGAAATGGTGTTACCTACAAACGGACGCAGGTTCATCAGTACCTTGCCGCCTCCTCCGAAGAACTTAGCCGTACCGCTCGACCCGTACGAGTTCTGAGGGGCACGTCCGTTCTGCATCTTACCGGCACGCTCGATGGTGGTTCCTTCGAGATAGAAACCAGGCATGATATCGAATGCACCATTCGTATGCTGCATCACACCCCATACCTTGGCTTTGTTCACGTTGATGTTGTAGTCATAGCCGAATTTGTCACCCTCGTTGATACGCTTGTACGGATTGCGCAGGTCGTTTGCTGCCTCGGTCGGATTGGCTACACTGCCCTTACCGTATTCGTTAGCACTGAACTTATCATAGTCATAATAGAGGTTGCCGCCCAATAGGTCGTCCATCGTCTTGTAGTGCATACCCGTCGTGTGATTCAGATTGATACCCAGCGTGTACTTGTTGTTGATGTCGATATTATGACTGAAAGTCGAGTTGAATGCAAATACCAACTGGTTGTTATGACGGCGCTCCTGATAGTACAGCGTCTCGTCTCCGTTCTGGTTCTGCACACTGTTCACATAGTACATGCGGTCCCAGTTTATCTGACGATTGGCCTCGCTGGCAGTCCAGAAGTCATACAGGTCATTATACTGACTCAGGAAATAAGGGTTGTCCTGCAAGAATTCCGGATTGTTGCGGTTTGCAAGGTCATACACGTCGAAGATGCTGCTCGGCAGGTTCTTGTAGTAGTCAGGACGAGGGTCGTATGCATCACCGTTCCATCCTAAGGCAGAAGTGCTGTACATGCTGTATTTCGCACCAGCCGAAGTGACCAGTTTCTTGCTTTCGTCAATCTTCCAGTCCCATGTGAGGATAGCAGTCGGCTCAAAGTCGTGAACCACGCGTGAGTTACGCTTCTTCCCGTTCTGGTAACCCCAGTAAGGGTTGTAGTAGTGTGAGTTGGCAAGCCAGTATGCCTCTTCCGTCGAAGCACCTTGCTGCGCACGTTCCGTAGGAGAACCGAACGTGACCAGCGATAAGCTGTGGTTGTCACCCAGTCGCTTCTCGAGCGATAGCAGGTAAGAGAATGAGTTGTAGAACGTACCCTTGATGACACCCTCCTTGGCCCATCGGTAGCCGATCGTTCCGGCAAAAGCCCATCCACTTTCCGTCAGGCCGGTTGCGTAGGTGTACATGCCACGCAGCACGTAGTTACGATTCGTTCCCGACAGCGTCACCTTCTGTCCTGTAGCGAAGGCCGATGCACGGGTGTTGATGTTTGAACCACCACCGATAGGCGTCAGTCCGAAGTTGTTGTACTCGAAGCCGCTCACGTCTTCTTTGCTGCGCGTAGCGTCGTTCATACCGCCGATCATGCTGTATTGGAAACGACCTGTCTCCACATCGTTCAACAGCAGTCCGTTCATGTAAGTCTGTTCGTACATGTTGTCGTAGGCACGTACCTTGAAGCGCATCGGACTGAATCTGTAACCCACTTCACCCAGATAAGGATCGTTGTTCGACGACGAGATGGTCGAAACAGTTTGAGCCGCATCGTTGTCGTCGTCCAACTGACTTTCTGTGAAGGTAAAGTCATAGCTGTCCGAGAGGAGAGTGTCAACCTCTTCCTGTGCCGTCACAGAACCTGTGATACACAGAAGCATTGCCACCAGTTTTAAACATTTACTCATAGTTTGATATCTTATTTTAATTTCTTGTTATTGGTTTTGCAAATTTAGGAAAAATAGTTCAAAGGTCAATGCTCATAAGACAATTATTTCATTTTTTCCTCATTTTTATTTCCTGTCCATTTCCTTTTTTACATTTTTCTTTATTTTCTCACGTTGTTTTGCATTTCACGATTCCTGCAAACGGTATCAGCACGTACCGCGTTCTTCCCCATGAACCATATAACACATAAGCGACGTCATGTGACGTCGCTTTGTAGATGGAAGGAAATGTTCCCCCCTGTTATTTCACGTTGACCGTGATGCTTTTCAGATTGGCTGGATTTGCCGAAGGACCGACCATAACGGTATATTTCCCTGGTATGACTCGCATGGTGTTGGTCCCTGCATCCCACCACTCGAACGCGGTGCGGGGGAGGGTGATGGCGGCTTTGACGCTCTTGCCTGCCGGAACGGCAACTCGCTTGTAGGCACGGAGTGTGCGTGAGGGACCCGAAGGGTCGTTGTCTTTACGGATATATACCTGCACTGTTTCATCTGTGGGGCGTTTGCCCTTGTTGGTGAGGCTGACGCTGATGGTGGAATTGGTGTAAGTGGGGGTGCCGTAGGTGACGTTGGTGTAGCTGAGTCCATAACCGAAGTACCAGAGAGGTGCGGCGGTCATATAGCGATAGGTGCGGCCTTTCATCTCGTAACTCTCGTAGTCGGGCAGCTGGTCGGTGCTACGGTAGAAAGTGATGGGGAGACGGCCGATGGGGTTGAAGTCGCCATAGAGCACATCGGCTAGTGCCTCACCTCCTGCCTCTCCTCCATACCACGCCTGGACGATTGCATCGCATGTCTGGGTTTCGGGCACGAGTGCTACTGCGCTGCCTGAGCAGTTGACGAAGATGATGCGCTTGCCTGCATCGTGGAGCATTTTCAGCATGTTGCGCTGGATGTCGGGCAGTTCGATACTGGTGCGGTCGCCTCCACGGAAGCCTGGAAGGGTGATGCGCATCTCCTCTCCTTCGAGTCGGGGTGATATACCGCCTACGAAGATGACGACATCAGCATCGCGTACGCAATCCATGACTTCGCTGTTTGTGGTATTGGTGGCATCATCGGTACGGATGCGCAAGGCTTCATCGTGTCCGTAATCTACTTCGGGCTGTCCGTTGTTGCCATGCAGTGTGCGTGACGAGTTCTGTACGAGCTCGCAGGCTTTCATGTGCCCGACGACACGTCCCTTTGCCTGGATGCCCTCGAGGATGGTCACGGTGTGGCGCGGGAATCCGTTGTAGTTGCCCCACATCATCACGGAATCGTTGGCGTTAGGACCGATCACGGCTACCTTCGTGTCACGCTTGAGGGGCAGGATGTTGTTCTTGTTCTGCAGTAGGACGATGCTCTCGCGTGCGGCACGGAGGGCTATCTGATGGTGGGCTGCGTTGGCAATCACCTCGGGGCCGATCTTCTTCCAGGGAACAAGTTCCTCGCTGTCGAAGTCACCCAGCTCGAAGCGTGCCTTGAGCAGTCGGAGCAGGCTCTGGTTGATTTTTTCCTCGGTTATCTTACCTTGTGCTACGGCCTCGGGTAGGTTGCGGAAGATGCCTCCGCACTCTACGTCGGTACCTGCTATGACAGCTGTGGCTACAGCACTCTCTTTTGAGTCGGATGTGCCGTGATTTGCTGGTTTCCAGAAATCATCGACTGCCCAGCAATCGCTGGTCACGAGTCCCTTGAAGCCCCATTGCTTGCGCAGGATGTCGGTCAGCAGTCGTGAGTTGCCGCAGCAGGGTTCGCCATCGAAGCGGTGGTAGGCACACATCACTTCCTGTACGTCGCCTTCCTGTACAAGTGCTTTGAAGGCGGGGAGGTAGGTCTCCCACAGGTCGCGCTCGGGCAGCAGTTCGAGGTTGAACGAGTGGCGGTTCCACTCGGGTCCGCTATGTACGGCAAAGTGCTTGGCACATGCGAGCAACTTGCGGTACTTTCCATTGCGTCCGTAGTCGATGTTCTCGTTGCCTTGTGCTCCCTGCAGACCGCGAACGACGGCAAGTCCCATCATTGTGGTGAGGTAGGGGTCCTCGCCGTAGGTCTCCTGTCCGCGTCCCCAGCGTGGGTCACGGAAGATGTTGATGTTGGGTGTCCAGAACGACAGACACTGATATTGGCGTATGCGTCCTGACTGACGTGCTATGTTGTTCTTGGCACGTGCCTCGTCGCTTGCTGCCGTGAAGGCTTCCTGTACGAGTCCGTCGTTCCATGTGGCAGCCAGACCCATTGTGATGGGCAGGACGGTAGCTGTACCGTTACGCCCAATGCCGTGGAGGGCTTCGTTCCACCAGTTGAAGGCAGGAATGTCAAGACGTGCGATAGCGGGTGAGGTATGTTCCATGAGTCGTGCTTTCTCTTCGAGGGTGAGACGACTCAGCAGATCCTTTGCCCTCTCTTCTGCGGAGAGGGTAGGGTCCTTGTAGGGTTGAGCTGTAATGGAGATTGCGCTAAGGGCAATGCATCCAAGAATGAGTGTACGTTTCATGGCGTTCTTGTTTTATTTGATGAATACTTTCTTTCCGTTGATGATGTTGATGCCCTTTGCAGGCGTGTTGAGACGTTGTCCGCCGATGTTGTAAATTCCAGCCGACTGCTGCCCATTGTTCATGAGGGCATCGATTGAAGCAGGGGTTTCTCCATCGTTGCTGAGGAATATCTCGTTGATATACATCGATGCAGAACCGTTGCTGCTGAAACCGATCATGCGTACGTTCTTCAGGTTGAGGGTCTTGCCGCCTACGGTCTTCAGGTCTTTCAGTTCGATGACGATGTCTTTCTGCTTCAGGATCTCGTACTCATAATAGTCGCCTGTAGTATTGGTGGTATTATAAATACGGAGTGTAGGTTTGGCTGATGAAGGCAGACGCAGATGTACGACGAGGTAGTTGTAGCCGGAGATATCGATACCGTTGGTGTATTGCCATCCTCCGAAGCCGTCCTTACCCGTCTGCAGCGAGTGGGTCTTCTCAATGAACTTACCTGAACCGATGATGGATGGGTTGAGTCCGTCAGCTGTGAATGGGAACATCTCTACCTTGACGGTGATGTCTGTCGTGACGGTCTTTCCGTCCTTATCGGTAAAGCTGACATGAACCACGGTCGTTCCTTCCTGAGTGCCTGCCACGATACGGATGCCGTCAACTTTGGCAATCGCCTCGTCGTCCACGCTAAAGTCACAGCGGCGAGTGACGTTGTGAGATGTACCGTCGGCCTCGTTGCCGAAAACGGTAATTTCGGTGCTGAGTCCTGGAGTGAGGGTCATCTCGTTGGTACGTACTTTCAGTTCGGCTGCAGAAAACTCTGCATTAGTGTCGTTCTTCTCGAGGAAGTCGAGCATAGCGGCAGCATAGCGGCGTCCCATCTCACGATAGCCTTCTGCCGTGAAATGCAGTCCGTCACCTCGCTGTGGGCAGCCTTTCGACGAGATGACATAGCAGTGCTTGATGAGACCTGGCATCTTGGCGATGCAGGCGCTGTTGTGTCCGTAGCATGAACCACCTTCAGCCTGTCCGACAAGTTCGCCTACCAGGAGTGGCACTTCCTCGGCACTGAGGTTCAAGTCGTTGAGCATACGTTCATAGAGCATCTTCACCTCTGCCGGCCACCACGACTGCATATTGTCGGTACAGCCCTGATGGAGCAGGATGCCCTTGATGACACCATCCTTCTGTGCCTTCTTGGCAAGCGCGATGAGTTCGTTATAGGGGTGGTTGTTGTATTGTGCGGCATAGTTCTTGAGCCAGTCGGCACATGTAGGCAGGTATGCGCCAATCTGGTCTTCATCAAACATCTTGATGGAACATCCTCCGAGCGCTACATTGATGACTCCGACGGTAATCTGGTCGGGGAGCTTCTCGCATAACGTACGTCCGAAATAGTCGCAAGGGGTCAGACCCGTACCCTGACGGCAGAGCGGGGGATTGGCTGTGTACCATTGTCCCTTGGTGCGCTGAGGACTGCTGAAATTCACTGCAGCCATCATCTTAAACCGTTTGGGCGCGTTCTGGTCCTGAGCTTCCGGAGTTGCGTTGCCCTCCATGTTGGACTGACCAAAAGCCAGATAGATGTGGAAGTTGGGGTCTTGTGCGAACGATGCGCTGCAAAGCAACAGCGATAAAAGTAGTGATGTTAATCGTTTCATTGTTCAGTATTTTTGTTGTTGATAATTGATTTGCACCGCAAAAGTACAAAATTATTCATAATCCATCATACATAATTCATAATTTATTTGTAATTTTGCCGCAAAATAATAGAAAAAGGAGAAAAATGGCAAATAAGATAGAGACATTGCATTTCCGTTCGGATGCGTTCAGCACAGATTTCAAGCGTGAACTATCGTACGATGTGCTGGGGCGTGACATCCTGAATTGTGCAGAGAATCATGCATCGAAGCGTGGCTTCGGATTCAGCGACTTACTAAAAGTAAACCATTCATGGGTGCTGTCGCGCCTGTCGATTGAGATGCGCCAAATGCCGCCCATCTATAGTAACTATCACATCGACACATGGATAGAAAATGTGTATCGCATGTTCACCAACCGTAACTTCTGCATCAAGAACGATGAGGGAGATGTTTATGGCTATGCACGTAGCATCTGGGCGATGATTGACAATACCACGCGTCAGCCTCTCGACCTCGTGTCTTTCTATGGTGAGGAGTTCCAGCAATGGCTCTCTCCCGAAATCCCCTGTGAGATGGACACTCACAGCCGACTGCGTCCGCTGACCGATGTGGAACCTATGATGCAAATCGAAGCACGCTACAGCGACCTTGACTGTAACGGTCATTTCAACAGTATTAAGTACATCTCGCACATCCTCGACCTCTTTTCGAAAGACTTCTACACAGAGCACCGCATTCGCCGTGCAGAGATTGCATATGTGGCAGAAGCGTATTATGGCGATGAACTGTCGTTCTTTGTAAAGGAACAGCAGCCGCTCCACTATCAGGTGGAAATACGCAAGCACTACGGCAAGGACGGACAAGGTGAAACGATTGCCCGTTGTCTCGTAGTGTTTGAGTAATTTGAAAATTTTGCTTAGTGGGGTATGATGCCCTCCTAAGCAAGATAAGACCTATCCTTCGCGGAAGAAATCGAGTGTTTCGTAGATTTCTTCTTGAGTGGCGGTCTGATTGATACGAATGTCACCAATCCCTCCTAATAAAGTGAAGTTGATGATACCATCAGCGTTTTTCTTGTCGTGCGTCATCAACTCATAGAGTTCGGGATAGTCGTCGCAGGTGATGGGGAGCGTTCCATAGTTCTCCTTGATGAAACGTACCACTTGCCGCATCGTTTCTGTTGGGAATCCTGTCTTGACGACAGAGAGATAGAGTTCGCATATCAATCCCCAAGCTACAGCATAGCCGTGCAGCACAGGTTTACGGGTCAGAGCCCAACTCTCGAAAGCATGTCCGACGGTATGTCCCAGATTGAGTGCCTTGCGGATGCCATGCTCCTGCGGGTCTTCCTCTACAATCTTTTCCTTGACAGCAACACTCTCACCCACCATCTGACCAAGCAAAGGGTAATCAATGTGGTCGAGGTCGAACGTGAGGAGCGTGGAGATGCCCCCCTCTAACTCCTCCCTCAAGGGGGAGGACTGTGAGCGTGAAGAGATGAGTCCGTGTTTCAGCATCTCAGCATAGCCTGAACAGATGTTTTCGTGGTCGAGTGTGCGCAGGAACTCAGTGTCGATGATGACAGTCTCTGGTGTACGGAACACTCCGATTTCGTTTTTCAGTCCGTTGAAGTTGATTCCCGTCTTCCCTCCTACACTTGCATCGACCATTGAGAGTAGGGTAGTAGGGATGTTGATGTAGGGGATGCCACGCTTGAATGTAGAGGCTGCAAATCCCCCGAGATCGGTCACCATACCGCCTCCCAGATTGACCATGAGTGAATGACGGCTACCGCCTCCTGTACTGAGTGCTGTCCATACAGATGCCAGCGTATCGAGGTTCTTATGAGTGTCGGTCGCCCCGATGACGATTGACTGTGCATGCTTCATGCAGGGGATTTCAGCAATGAGCGGACGACATAAGCGGTCGGTTGTTTCATCGGTCAGCAGAAACAGTCTGTCGTGCTCGATAGCTCCTACTGCCTCACTGACAGCTTTCTGTATGTTTGTTGATATCACAATCTTATTTACCATTGTACTTGTTTTGTTTTGTGCTGCAAAGATAATAATAATTTGGTTAAGAGAATACAAAGTGTCGTTATTTCGCAAACCCTTTAGCTTGGAGCCACAGTATCAGTTGCTGGCTCCATGCTTCAGTTGTGGTGTTGCCTGTTTCTGGCATGAGTGTATATGGTCCTCGTCCGTCACTATACACGTGTAGCTCTGCATTGGCTCCTGCTTTTTTCCATTCGAGGAACAAGGCTAACAGACCAGCTGCCACGTTGGGATGTTCTGCTCGTGTCATGATCAGGAGAGGTGGAGCTTGCTGTGGAACGGTCACTTTCATCAGCGACGGACCGTAGCAGGAGCATAGGAAGTCGGGACGTTCCATTGGGTCGGTAGCCTGGATAGTCGCTCCTACTGCAATACCTCCGCCTGCAGAGAACCCTAAGAAGCCGATTTTGTGTTCGTCGATATTCCATTCCTTAGCATGCTGGCGTACGAATTTTATGGCTGCCTTCCCATCGTTGGCTGCCAGTTGAATGATACTGTCGCCAGCAGGGTAGTGCATTGGGTTGGCATCAGCTTGTGGGAATTGTTCAAACTTGGTAACATCGACCATAGGTGCCATCTGCATACCTGCGCCTCCTCGTGGCGCTCCTGTAATCTGTGTATAAAGGTGGTATCGCAGTCCGATAGCAGCGATACCTCGCTCGTTGAGGAATGAGGCCATTTGTTTCACATCGCTGTCCCATGCAAGAGCACGCATTCCTCCACCAGGACAAAGCACAACAGCACATCCGTTTGCTTTGTCGGTTTTTGGCAAATACACTTCAATCGTACCGGAACTGGTATTTGTTCCCTGCTCGTATGTGGGCAGGTTGTAAGTCTGTTGTGCAAAGATGTCAATGCTGCTAATGATGAGCAGGGAAGACAATGTTGCTGTAAGGAATCGTCGTTTCATGCTTTGTCGGAGTGTTGATAGTTTTTACGCTGCAAATTTATATAAAAAATTTGAGACTCAAAGCCAGTCGGAATAAAAACTGTCATAAATAGACATGAAAACAACCAAAGTGATGAAAAATACCTTTATAATAATATATTTTAGGTATGAAAGAGTAAAAAATATAAGAAATAGGAGTTTTTTTGCAATTTTGTTTGGTCGTTTACAAAATTATTCCCAAATTTGCACATCATAGCGTGATAAAAGTTTATGGTAAGCAAACAAAAACTAAGTAAAATATTAACAACAAAATTATGAAGGTAATGAAAGCAAAGTTTTTTTATTTAGTAGCGATCATGGTAGGCATGATGTATTGCACAGCTGCTAATGCACAGGAAGATGCTCAGACCGTTAAGGAGCAGAAAGCCATCATGAAACAAGCAACCAAGGATGCTAAGAAGCAAGCAAAGGCATTAAAGAAAGAGGGTTGGAAAGTAGCTGCTGGTAGCGCTCCAATGGAGACCCAGTTGGCAGAACTCTTAGTAAAGGAACGTGGAGGTCAGTCGGGTCTGCCTCAGTATATCATTGGCAGACAAGAAGCGCTCTCTGGTAGTCAAGGTGCAGCTCGTACGATTGCAATATCACGTGCTCGAAATGAAATATCTGGAATTATCAACACAAAGGTTGCCGGTATTTTGGAAAGCACGATGATCAATGTGCAGACTTCTTCAACTGATGTGGCTACTAACATGACAGACAAGAGTACAACAAAGCAGTTGATTGACCAGTCGCTCGACAATACGCAGATTGTACTTCAAATTTATCGTGAGGTGAACAATAACACACAGTACCAGATTGGTATGGCTTTCGAGGACTCTATGGCAAAAGAGATACTCAAGAAAGTGATGAGCGACGCAAGTGCTGAGCAGAAAGCAAAAGCTGAAGCTAAGTGGTAAATATAGTTTAAAGTTTATAGTTTATAGTTTAAAGATAGAATTATGCATTATAAATTATGCATTAAGTCATTTGTTATTACCATCATCTGTTGTATGATGCCATTATCGGCCTTCGCACAGGACATGTTGGTGTACTATGTGGTAGGTAATGTGACCTACACATCGAATGGTACTTCAACTCCCTTGACGATGAACACCCGTATCGCACCGACAACAGTGATTAACGTACCAGCTGATAGTAGGGTAGAGTTGATTGACGTGAAGAACGTCAAGCGTATCATTCTGCTCGCATCAGGAAAGGGTGCAGTCAGCACGTTGTCTAAAAACAAGGGTAATACTGTCACAAGTGTTTCTCAGCAATATGTGCAGTATGTGCTACAGCAGATGGACAATGATCAATTGACAGCATTGAAGCAGCATAGTCGCGACAGCGAGCAGATGGCCAATCTGCTAAAGTCTATCGAGGATAGTGAGTCAGATGACAATGGGTTTGCTGATATGTTCAATGAATTCCGGGAGGATATACATAAGGAGTTTGAGGAATTCCGCAGGAAGAACAATGAGGAGTATGCCGAGTTTGTGCGCCAGATATGGAAGCAGTTTAAGGCGGCTCCAGTTATGCCTAAACCTCAGGACGACTTCATCAAACCTGTTGTGTATCAAGGTCCTGAAGGGGAACCGCAGCAAACAGATATGTGGAGATTCCTTGCAAAGGTAGAACGTGTTGCCAAGAAGATCTTCAAACCTAACAAGGATGAAGTTGAGAAAATGCAGGGTAAAAAACGTCCGAAGCCTGCTACGCCTAAGAAAGTTGATGAAACGAAAGAGCAACCGATTCAAGAAGTGAAGATTCCAAAGTCGCAGACCCAGTTTGCTTCGATGCCCTTTACGTTCTTTGGCACCGAGATGTCGGTCCGTATTGATGAGAGTCGTCGCCTGTATCTTGGTAAGGTGACCCCCGACAATGTGGCTGACCTCATTCTCAAGCAGTTGTCAACGAAGTATTACGACAATACGATTGTGGACTGTCTGGCCCTGCGTGAGAAATATAACCTCTGTGATTGGGCATACTTGTTAATGCTGAAGACAATCAGCGACACATTCTGTGGAAAAGACACAAAAGAGTCTGCTCTGTTAACAGGCTATATCTATTGTCAGTCTGGATATAAAATCCGTTTCGCTACTGATGCAAAAAAGGATAACTTGTATCTGTTGGTAGGAAGCCGACATTTTATCTATGGAAAGACTCCATGGATGTTAGATGGTGACTTCTACTATCCTGTTCTTGAAACCACTCCAACAAGTCTGCTTATTTGCGAGGCAGCCTATCCGCAGGAACAGAAATTGTCGCTATTTATTCCTACAACACCTCATTTTACAGAAGAATGGAACGAAGAGCGCGAAGTAGCTTCACAGCGTTATCCAGAGGTAAAGATTCATGTGAAGGTGAACCAGAACCTCATGAATTTCTACGAGACCTATCCATCCTCACGTATCGGTGATGATTTCACCACTCGTTGGGTGATGTATGCCAATACTCCGATGCAGGAAGATATTAAGAATCAAATTTATCCTGAACTCAGTAAGGCACTTCAAGGAAAGACACCTGTGGAGAAGGTAGAGCGTATCCTTAACCTTATCCAGACCGGACTTGAATATGGTTATGATGACGTGGTGTGGGGAGGCGATCGTGCTTTCTTCTCTGAAGAGACACTTAACTATCCGTTGTGTGACTGTGAAGACCGCTCGATTCTCTTTACCCGTCTTGTCCGCGATTTGGTAGGATTGAAGTGTGCATTGATATACTATCCTGGACATTTGGCCGCAGCGGTTCATTTTGATGAAGAAGTGGGTGGTGTTCGCTATATGCTTGATAATGTACCTTACGTTGTTTGCGATGCTACCTATATTGGGGCTTCGGTAGGTATGCAGATGCCTGACTGCGATGATGCAACCCTGATAGCGATTGAGTAAAAACATAACAGTAAAAGTTGAAATTGTGAGAATAAAGATATTTGTTATATTGCTTTTTACGACACTAACTTCTATACAAGCACAGAAGGGTGCCGGGAATGGTGATGTGCGTACCATCAAGGCTGATGTGATGCCTACGCAGGCAACCATTACTTTTAATTCCCAACGTATCAAAACATTGGCTAACTCACCTGCTGTATCCAAGCAGGGAAAACCACAGTGGGATGTGTATGCCAACACTCCTATCAGTGATGATGTCAAGGCGCAACTCTATCCACAGCTGCGCAAGTATGTTCAGAACTACGGACAGCAGGCAACAGTGAACGTGCTACTCGACTGGGTGCAGACGTCTTTCAAGTATACCCCTCGTGCGAAGCGTCAGACATCTGGTACAAAAAAGATAGACCGTCCCTTTTATCCAGAGGAGATGCTCTATTATCTGAATGGTGATTCAGAGGATTTTGCCATCCTCTTCTCACGTATCATTCGTGATTTGATGCAACTCGATGTCGTATTAGTCAATTATACTGCGAAAGTAGAAGGTAAGGCGTTCAAACACATGGCAACAGCAATTCTTTTCACAGAAGATGTGCCAGGTGATGCCGTTACAATCGGCGAACAGCGCTATGTGATAGCCGATCCTACTTATCAGGGTGCACCAGTGGGACGTACCCATCCGCATTGTGATAATTCAACTGCTACCATCATACGCTTGAAACGATGACGAAGCTTTCTTTTCTTCTCAGCCTGCGACGCCACTATAAAATCAAGCTCGTTGGTGCGTTGTTGCTCAGTATCGGCATCATAGCAGCCAGTTATTTTATTGGCAATAGCGATATACCGATGCCTGATGAGATGAAAGTGTTGCGAACGTTCGATCGTTTCATGAAGTTCAGTGGTCAGTATGAAGATAATCTGCCTGACAGCATTCTGTTGGTAAACGTATGTTACGACAAGCAGTTGGTTGACTATGCTATCCAAGATATCCCAGTAGGACAGTTTGTAATTACTGACCGTGAGAAACTCTTACGGTTTCTTACAGCTGCATGTAAGGCCGACAACTATCGCTACATCATGATGGATGTGTTCTTTGAACATAACATTGAAAGTCCGCAAGACTCTGCTTTGTTTGCTACCATCAGAAAGATGAACCGCATTGTTGTTGCCAATCATGTCGACTCCTATCTTTCCGATACTCTGTTGAAGCAGAAATCGGCATACGCTGATTATACCGTGAGCTGGAAAGTTACCAAATTCGCACATTTCCAGTTTATGCGTGAGGGTAACGAACCGACGATGCCATTGCGTATCTACGAAGACCTTGCAGGAAAGACCATCAAGAAGTGGGGACCCTTCTATTTCTGTGACGGTCGCCTATGCAAGAACGCCATCACACTCAATCTGCCAATCCGTGTGGAAGATGACTACAGCCTTGAAACTCCTAATATGCTGGAGAAGCAATATGAATTCCTTGGTGCTGATATCTTGGCTCATGATAGTATTTATCCTATCTCTATGCAGTTGGAGGATAAGATTGTCGTTATCGGAGACTTTACGACCGACGTCCACGATACTTATCTCGGTCCTCAGCCAGGTTCGCTGATTTGCATCAATGCCTATCATGCGCTGCAACAAGGCGACCACTACTTCCATTGGGGGTGGGCATTCGTTCAGTTTATTATCTATTTCATCATCGGATATTTCTTGATGAGTCGTCTCACGTTTGCAAGGATGATGCCAAATATTTTCCTCCGCATGCTGTTCTTCATCTTCAGTGTGCCTTCCATCCTGCTCGTTGTGGCCCTCATTGCATATGTCACGACAGGTTATGTGTACAACATGTACATTCCTACTTTCCTCTATTGGATTTATCAATTTATCTATAACACATATAGAAAAGCAAAAATGAGCCAAAAATGAAAATGCATTGTTTTATTTTATTAATTGTTACATTTTTCAATTCTTCAATTCTTCGTGCCGACGATTACAAGATATTGTATACCAACAGCAAAGATGTCCTTGTAGATGGTAAGAAAGTGCAGGTGGGTGCTACTTTCAATGATAAGTCAGTCATCACTTGGGCTAAGGACGTAGAACGTCAAGCCATTAAGGCTGTGAATACCAAAACCAACAAGATGTGCTTGTTCGTGTCGCAGTCTCTGGAAAAGAATTCCCTCACAGCCCTCGAGATTCTCACCGCAAACAAACACCTGTCCACCCATGCCGCCTATCAGGAAGGCCAGGACATCAGCATCCCAATCAAGTTGCGCAAGTCTTTCGAAGAGAATTACGAACTGCTTGATACGCTGGTAATCGATACCAATGTGAAACTCCCGCCATCGTTATCCCTCATCGCTACCTATACGTATGGTGACGCACGTGTTTCGAAGACCCTTAAGACCGAAAACGGTCAGGTCTTTATTGACCGAAAGTTGTTCAGCATCGATGGTAAGGCTCTTCAACCACGTGATGTTACCCTCAATCTTGACCTCTACAATAAAGAAGATGGTATGTACACATTCATCAAGGCAGATGTCCAACTTATGGTCATCCCCGAAACAGCAAAGTAAGTTGCATCACTTTATTCGTTTATTCTACACCTTGACAACGATACAAATAGAACATAAACTTGAACAATAGATATGAATAAATTATTAACAGCTATGTTGATGTGCAGTATGTTTGCTGCATGCACTAACTATGAACAAACTACAAACGACAATATGGAACAAACAGTGAACAATCCCATCCCAGGTACAGATGGAAATAAGTATGTGCCTTATGAGCAACGTACAGGTAATGAGTCTGTGGTTTATTTTACCCGTAGTCTCTCGGCTGAAGGCCTTATCAAAGCCTATGAACAGGTATGTGAGAATATCTCTGGACGAGTGGGCGTAAAACTCCATACCGGAGAGCAGAATGGACCCAATATCATCCCGCGTGAATGGGTAAAGGAACTGATGCAGAAAGATCTGCCCGATGCTAACGTCATCGAGACAAATACCTATTATGAGGGTGATCGCTATACGACCGAACAGCATCGTAAGACGTTGGAAGTGAATGGTTGGACGTTTTGTCCGGTTGATATTATGGACGAGCAAGACACAACAACAATTCCTGTTGTTGGCGGTAAGTGGTTTAAGAAGATGGCTGTCGGGTCACATCTTGTCAACTATGATGCAATGGTGGCACTTACTCATTTCAAAGGGCATACGATGGGTGGTTTCGGTGGTTCAAACAAGAATATCGGTATCGGATGTGCCGACGGACGTATTGGAAAAGCTTGGATACATACCGTAAAGGGGTCGGACGATCAGTGGTCTATTGCCGAGGAAGAGTTTATGGAACGTATGACAGAATCCACAAAAGCCACTATCGATTTCTTTGGCAAGAAGGTAACTTATGTGAATGTGATGCGTAACATGTCTGTCTCTTGCGACTGCGAGGGTTTGGCTGCAGAGCCGGTTGTTACACCCGATGTCGGTATCCTCTCATCAACAGATATTCTTGCTATTGATCAGGCTTGCGTTGATCTTATCTATGCGATGACTGCCGAGGAACACCACGATATGGTGGAGCGTATTGAGAGCCGACACGGTCTGCGCCAGCTGTCATATATGAAGGAGTTAGGCATGGGTAATAACCGTTACATCCTCATCGATCTCGACAATGGCGGAAAGAGAATTACTGCGGCAGAAGCAGTCAAAGGTCTCAAACCGTTTGTTGCTAAATAACAATGACAACACGCGACGAATTAGCGCAAAACCCTGCTCTGCAGGACGAGTTGCGGCGCATGCAAAGGGGGGAACCGTATGATGCACATACCCCCGAGATGTATGCTTGGCGTGACGAAGTGAAAAAACTGCTTCGGCGACTCAATATCACAGAATACCATGAGCCTACGATGCGAGATATCATTCACGAACTGCTACCCAATGCAGCTTCCGATATTTATGTTGAACCACCTTTTCATTGTGATTACGGCAATCTGATTTTTGCAGGCGAAGGTGTCTTCATCAATTTTGGTTGCTGCATCCTTGATGGGGGAGGGGTATATATCGGTCGCAAGACACTGATAGCCCCCGGTGTAAGTATCTTCACAGCAGAACATCCGTTAAATGCAGATGACCGTGATAAGTGGGAGACTTGTCGTCCTGTTCATATCGGAGAACGATGTTGGATAGGGGGCAATGTCACGATCTGTCCTGGTGTTACCATTGGCGACCGTACCGTTATTGGAGCGGGGTCGGTTGTAGTTAAAGATATACCAGCTGATTGCCTTGCAGTAGGCAACCCGGCTAAAGTTATCAGACGGTTAAATGTTTAGAATAGGTAATTCAGAAAGTTTAATGAAAAGATTACTTACAATACTCATTATTTTGCAAGGGTGGACTCAGCTATGGGCTGATGGCTATGACATAGAGTCAGCTACAGATGCAGTTAGAAACATGCGTCTGGGATGGAATTTGGGCAACACCCTCGATAGCAATTCCGGTGATGTTGACAATATGTGGATAGAACGTTGGACGAGTCGTACTCCAACCGACTACGAGAAGGCATGGGGGCAAGTGCCTACCACACAGGAACTTGTCAACATGATGCGTGATGCTGGTATCAATGCCATCCGTGTGCCCGTGACTTGGTATCCCCACATGGTGAAGACATGGGTAATGATTGACAACAGTACGACATGGAATCAAGAGAAGGCTCCCATAGCTAAGTATATGAATGCAGCGTGGATGCGTAGAGTGAAGCAGACGGTAGACTATATCATCAATGCTGGTATGTATTGTGTATTGAATGTCCATCACGACACAGGAGCAGCAAATACCGCGTGGATACGTGCCAGCATGGACAACTATAATCGTAATTGCGAACTGTACGAGTGGCTGTGGACACGCATTGCAGAAGAATTCAAGGACTATGATGAGCATCTGATTTTCGAAGGATACAATGAAATGCTCGATGAGAAGGGTTCCTGGTGCTTTGCTACATTTAGCTACCCAGGGAACTATAATGCTGAGGCAGCTAATGATGCGTATGATGCTATCAACCATTATGCTCAGTCATTTGTCAGTGCAGTGAGAGCTACAGGTGGCAACAATGCAATGCGTAACCTCATGGTGAATACTTATGCTGCAAGTAATGGCGACGGTAATTGGAATTCACACCTTAAAGATCCGCTTACCAAGATGAAATTGCCTGACGATACTACTGAGGGACATCTTATGTTCCAAGTGCATTATTATCCTAATTTTAAGACATTGACTGAAGGGAAGAGCAGTGTCAACAGCCTCTGTAGTTTACTCAGGAGTAGACTGGTATCAAAGGGCGCACCAGTTGTCATTGGAGAATGGGGCGCAGCAGAGGATAGCCAAGTAGGATATGGCAAACAAAATGATATATTCCTTCAGTGGGCTAAGTATTTCGTGAGTCGTACTAAGGCCAACGATATAGGCACATTTTGTGGATGGGACTTAGTGATGGCAATGCGCGCAGTGTACCCGAGTTCAATCAACCAGACCTGCTCGATGCTATTGTCAAGGGGTTTTATGGCGATGAAGGATATATAAGTGCCATTGATAATCCAGAAACAAACGTTCTTGCCATTGAATCCGTTTACACGCTGAACGGCATGAAGATACACTCACATCCCCATCCGCATGGCATTTTTATACAAGGGGGAAAAACAATTGTGATAAAGTGAACCCTCTGACGGCTGATGTATGAAAAAGAACAAACGCAAGGTCATCAACAGTACCAACCTCGATGCCATCAAAGCGATGCACAAGGGTGGGAGAGAGGCAGAGCAGCAATTGCTCGGCCCAGGTTTCCATTCCTTCAATCGGGTTCATCAATCCAAGAAAACCTATACTCGCAAAGCGAAGCATAAACAGAATACTGAGGATATTTAACAATAGCAGAAACTCTAAGAGTTATGACAACAAACGATTTTCAGAAGTATATTGAGAAATATGCCCGAGAGATTCGGGACATCAAAGAACAGGCACATGCGCTACATGCAAGTGTCAATCAGACCTATGATGATGTGCATCCTTACGCATTCCATTTGGATATGGTGGCGGATAACGTAAATAAATATGGTCACTGTGTTTGTGCGTGTGAACAGGATGTCTTGCCGATGTTCTTTGGTGCCTACTATCATGACAGCATTGAAGATGCGCGATTGACCTATAACGATGTGAAGAATACCGCGCTTCGATATATGAATGAAGAACAGGCCGTTTTGGCGGCAGAGATTGTTTATGCCCTGACCAATGATAAGGGACGTACACGTGAAGAGCGAGCCGGTGATAAATACTATCAGGGCATTCGTGAAACACCTTACGCTCCGTTTGTGAAACTGGCTGACCGATTGGCAAACATCACCTATTCATTCAAAAACTATAACGACGATAATGTGCACATGGCGCAAGTATATCGTCAAGAACTTCCCCATTTCTTGGACGCGATTGATGCGCATAACGATGATGTGCGATTCCACCTACCTGAAACGATGTTGGAGGAAATAAACAAATTGGTACATTCCGTCAATCAGGAAAAGATATAAATGCAAAGTCATCAACGGTACTAACCTCGAAGTCATCAAAGCAAATGTGGTTGACTATCTTGAAACCCTCAGTTATAACAATTACTAGATATGAAGAAAAGATTATTTTTTGATATGGACAATGTGCTGGTAGACTTCCAGTCAGGACTTGATAAGATTGATGAAGAAACAAAGAACCAGTATAGGGCAAAGTGTCCTGGTGACAAGGATCGATTGGATGAGATTCCATATCTGTTTGGTAAAATGGATCCAATGCCTGGAGCGATTGAGGCTGTTCATAAATTGGCAGAAGTGTATGACGTTTTCATCCTCTCCACTGCCCCCTGGAATAATCCGTCGGCATGGTCTGACAAAGTAGAATGGGTAACAAAATATTTTGATGATGTATTTCATAAGCGAATGATCATCACTCACCGTAAAGACCTGGTAGAAGGTGATTATTTGATTGATGACCGTGGCAAGAATGGCACGAGCGAGTTCAAGGGCGAATGGATTCAGTTCGGCTCAGAGAAGTTTTCTGATTGGAATACTGTGGTGAATTATTTGTTGAACCAATAAACATATGTGTTATGAGTATTAATCCAAATTGGATGAGGGGGCCTGAGGAGAGGACTACACATCACAAACATGATAATAATCATGTTAATGGTACGGCTTATGTGGACCATACTGGTTCCCCAGAAGTAACTCTCCATAGACTACCAAAGCTTGAGGGGTTTCGGGGATTTATTGAGTCTATGGTTGAAGAGATTATCTTAGAAGGAAAGCCCTTTGAGTCATATAAAGATGAGTTGATGAGTCAATGTAAGGTGGAGGGCGTAGATTACGAAAACTTGGTTTACGACCTTGAAAACTTCATCGAGGAACTGAGCATTGGTTTGGGTTCTGGTGACGGATTAGCTGTGGCAATGGGTATAGGATTTGCCATGATGGATGCTGAGAAATACTATATCCGGAAAGAGAAGATTGAGGAGATATGCGACATCTGGGATCAATGCCATCCCAATAGGATGATACACCCGCATAACCCAATAGAATAATAAATGGAACGGAAATATGGATAGGTACTACAATGTTTCTGCTATATGCAGTGAACTCGAAGTCGATTACGACAAGAAAGAAGTCAGGGCTAAGTACAGAGACTGCTGGGGTGAGCATATTCTTAGCAGAGACTTTGGCGTGATTACTCATTATGAGTTTGAGTATGAGCATCGTGAGACAATGCGCGTGAACGGAGTCTGCGAAGAGCTCGGTGACTTCAGCCCCGAAGAGGAAAGACTTGCAACTTTGCTGCATGATGAGGTCGGCCTTAAGCTCTGGTATTTCTATTATCAGAACTCGGAGGTGAAGAAATCTTCCCTTTACTTCCCAGACGGCGAGGCCTTCGAAGCACGACGAAAGCTGAAACCCCTCATCGAGTTCCTGAGAAGTCAGGGACTGGGTGACAACAATATCTTTGTTGGTGGGGAACATCTGCGCATTGGCGATATTGTCTCTTTGGGCATCCCATCCTCGGAATTCAGAGAGGCAGTTTCGTCTTGGCGACACAGAGAGAACGTGACGAGCCCCAATATCTTTTTGCCGAAGTTCGGTGAATGTACCTTGGATATTGGCTCTCAAGATAATGTTGGTTATGCAGGACTTGTGACAACCAGAAAAATGAACGAGGAGGAAATGCTGCCTTTGTTCGAATACATGAAGGAGAGCATGCCTTCAGACGTATATTACGACGATGGCGGTTACGGAGTGCCTGCCGAACCGCATAGGATAAACCACTTCTGGCCACTGCCACAAGGAGAAGTATATATGAGATGGCATGGCTTAGATTTCAATTTTGACAATGGCATGGACTACGTTAGGATTGAGCTTTGGGAGCAATCTCGCTTGAACGAATGCAGAGACGAAGCGTACTGGAGGTCAGAAGTTGATTAAGAATGGAATATATATTATTGCTAGTATCCCTTTTAGTGTGTCATTATTTGGCAGACTTCTGTCTAACCTTTCCAGCTATGATTCGGGCAAAGGCAGATGGGAGGAATCTGTTGCCTATCGTTTTGCATTCATCTGTCCATGCAGTTTTGATAGGACTATGCCTTGTTGCTTTTGGCGTTGAATGGCAGTTGTTGCTGTTATTAATATTGCTTGAACTGTTATCGCATTTCATTATTGACACGTCGAAGGCTCGTCTAAGCGTTCGCTTCCCGTATTTGTCTGATATACGGGGCAAACCTTATTGGATGCTATTTGGTTGTGACCAACTACTTCATCAATTTGTGATCGTGATCATTTGGTTTGTAAGCCATCAGTAACCCCCGTAGTTCAGCCACTTGCGGACATCACCCTGTGACAGTTTGCAGCATCCCATAAAGTTAAAGAATACTGGAGCACAAGAGAACTTGCAACAACCTGTATTATATATTTTTTATTTCGTCTTGGAAATACTTCTCGGCAAGTTTTTCCTTAGAGACAAGTCCGAAGGAATATGCCATATAATCCTCGTGGAGGATATTCTTCTCATGAAGCCTGGCTCCTTTCAGAATGGCTTTAATCGTATATTTCTCCTTGTTCTTACGAATAACTATGTGGTCGAAGATGCTGGACTGTCCAGGATTCTCGCCAGCACTCTGTTCTTCGTCTGTCTCATATTTGACACATAGGTTCTGGCAGAGCTTCTTCTGGATAACCTCGGCATAGACCTCGCTTACGCCATTCTTCATGGCATACTCCTTGAAGCTTAGGAGAATATCGGAAATCTCCTTTATGACGGACTCCGCTCCGCGGATGTCGTTTGCCTTTCCGAACTTCAGGAGGTCTTCTGTTGTGACATCCCTGTCCTTACCGCCCAAGGAAAGCTCATGGCGGTTGGCAAAGCCCATACCCGTCAGATCATAGGTGAAACATAAATCATACGCCGGGGATATGTGCCAATTCCCGTTTTGCTGCATGATAAAGGAGAAATTCTTATTGTGATCGTCAAGATTGTCACTAAGGAAGTTGAACACGGTCTGCCGGTACAACTTCACCAGCTCTTCATTGGGTACGCCCAATTTCCTTGCCACACTGAACAGATCCTCATAAGAGTCGGCCTCCGGGGTAAGCGCCGCAAGCGTCTGTGTGTGGACTTTCTTCCCGTCAACTCTGTCGAAACGCTCTGTAACGAAATTAGGTGTTCCATTGATATCCATGAGCGACGACGGCATCATGGGAATTCCTGCCGCTACTGCCAAGTCATAATAGGTCTTCTCAAGCAGTGTGGTCGGAAACTGTTTGCGCTCATTGAACTTCAGGATATAGTATTTGTATTCAGCTGGAAGAAGACCCTGGCCTGACTTGGTTTCTCCCGTTTTCTGGTTGATGGCAATGATGGCCTTCGGACGCTTGCCACCTGCAGAGGTTCCGACACTGAAGAGATTCTGGAGGTGTATCAGCGGATCTTCCCCTTCAGGAAACTTGCTTTCCTCCATGATTATACTCGCCAACTTATATAGTTCGGGGAGTAGGATATCCGTGGTTTTTTCCCACTTTTCCATGTATGGCTCAAACTCAAAGGCTCCCATAGAGCGCTTTCCCATAAGCGATAAAGCATCAACAGGAGTAAGGCGTATCTTCCCGCCATAGTGGTCGGCCCAATGTTTCATCACCCTTTCACCCCAGTTGTCAGGCAATGAATCCGCAAGGAACTCGGGAAGCCCTTTATATAGGTCTTTCTTGTTTCCAAGATACACTTCACCCCGTGCCAGCAGGGGATTATGAATTGATGCGGTCAAAGGCGCAATATCCATACCTTTGTCAATAAAATCACTGGAAAAGGAAAAACAAGATTGTTTTCTCTTTTCATCCCAGTATATCTCACCTACGGTCTGTCCCCAAAGGCTGACCTTTACTATATTATTTTCCATGCCTTATCCTTTTTGGCGCCTTTTCTTGATACTGTCTTAGCACAGATGGAGGAATAGGAAGCTCTGGAAGGATATTCTTGATACACTCCAACTGCTGTAAAGCCCTGAGAATGGCAAGAAAGGACTGCATATTGATATTTGCAGTCTTCGCATTCTCGAACTTCTTCAATGTCAATGCCGATATACCGGCTTTTGCAGCCAAATCTTCCTGAGTCAGCTGTGCCTTCATCCTATATTCGCGCACCCTTTTCCCAAGTCCGGCGATAATGGATGAATTTGACTGTGCATATAAATCGTCTTCAAACATGTTGCAAAGTTAATAATAATATACTTAAATTCCAATAATTTGAAATAAAATATATTAGAATTAACTTTATTTCAATATTTACTCTTGGTCCAAGGGAGGTCGCGGTGGCCGATGATTTCTGCATTGGTATAGTTGTACCTGAGACAGCGGAGTAGGGTGATCAGGGCATGTTTCTGGGCTGGGGTACGCGTGTAGGCTGGCTTACCGTTGGCATCAAGTCCTCCTTCGTAGCAGATGCCAATGGAGTGAGCGTTGTAACGGCGGGCATGAGCACCAACCATCTCATCCGGGCGACATTGGTGCAACTGACCGTCCTTCGTGATGTAGTAGTGATAGCCGGCACATTTGTAACCGCGAGCACGATGGCAGGCTCAGGAAGTTTCTCGGTAAGAAACTGGTAGTTTCATTACGACTAACTGGTAGTTTCATTACGAGAAACCCTTACTTAGTCGGTACCAAACTGGAGCTCGGGTTACTACCTGATTGCGATAGGTTGTCGCGGGCTTGGAGGTAGAGTTGTTCGTCTTTCCAGGATTGGAGCATGAGGTCGCGAATGGGGGATTTGCTGAGGGCGCCTGAGGTGGTCATGGCATCGGGAAAGTAAAGAAGAGCAAGTTCGGACTTGCCGTAACATTTAGCCGGAGTTTTCATTGCACTTTTGAATTTTCTTTGTAAGTCATTGATAGTCACTTATTTATATAAGGTCTGGTGAGAGGGTGAGGGGTTGTAATGCAAACTTTCGTATAGCGAGATTATTCTCGAGAATAATATTCTCTATATAAAGTTTGTATTTTCACCTCTCACCCTCTCACCTTTGGTCTTTAGAAGGGTAGTTCAAGTTGTTCTGTATCAGCAAGTTGCGGAGGCATATTAACATTTGTTTCAATTTAGTCTTTCATCGCGATATAATTCTGCTGCTGTTCATAGGGTATCTTAACGACCGCACCCTGCCTGACGGGATCTGCAGGATGATCATCGAGGCACTCAGCCATGCTGGTATTCATGGCGGAGCTGAGCATAGAACTGCTCGTAGTCGAGGTTCCACTCACTGGGATTGTCGATGCTGCTCACCAGGTGGCAGAGCCAGCGACGTGAGGTGGCCATCAAGATTGACAGGAAGAACGTCTTGCTGCTCTTCGCCTTGCCACAGTCGGCCACCAGTTCCCTCGATAGAAACACGGCACATCAAACATCCTGAACAGCGGCTGCATCGGCGGCAAGGGCGTCTAAAATGGTGCTGAGTAGTTACAGACGACAGTAACTATTCGGCGATAGCCATGTTAACCCAATCCATGCTTAGAACAGAGCATGGATAGCAGCGTATGGTGAGTTGTAGTGTTTCTTAGTGGTCTCTACGATGGAGAGCAGATCGAGAAAGGCATCTGCCCCAGTATCGGAACGGAAAGTGCCTGAGTTCTTCATTTTTATCTTGACTTTCCTGATGCCCCTTTCACTTGCATTATTATCGGGTGGTATCGACGGATTCTCAAGGAATTTGAAGATATAGTCTCTGCACTTGATGAGTCCCTTCTTTAGTTTCCCGAATTGCTCTGCCATGTGTTCAAGGTTTTCCGTTAGCAGCCCATCAAGTTTTATCAGAAACGGCTGTTTGTCAATGATGGCCTGCGGATTCTCGTTCCGCTCATGGACGGCCTCTTGCAGCAGGCTTTCTACCTTCTTGGACCATTCCTGCTGTGTGTCCAGTTCGTTCAGGTACTGTAGTTCTCTGAGCAAGTGGGCCACGCAGACCTGATGGTTCAGGAAGTTAAGCGTGAAGTATGCGCTGTGGCGGTCGGTGACGGCAACCATTCTTTCGAGTGAGCTTCCGAAGCGGCTTTCCAGTTCCTTGTGCGAGCGCCCGCTCCCATGGAACAGGAGCGTGAAATAGACAGTCTGCGCTATCCATGTCCAGTCAAGCTTCTTGTTGCAATAGAGTCCCGATTCGTCAAAGCCTACGACGACAGACTTCATGATACACTCCTTTATCTTCTCTATGGCAGGGGCAGCATTCTTCTTGGCCTCGTTAATCCAGTTCACAAACGAGCCCTGACTGATCTCCAGGCCGAACACCTCCCTGAAGAAGTTCTCAATACGCCCGTAAGGCAGGAACATCACTACACTCAGGTAGACGACCAGCGACTTGACAGTGGCATCATAAACTACGGCATTGGAGCCGCGCTTGCGGGGAGCATGCGACTATTAATGCGTTAAAGAATAATAAAAGTTGCCCTTTGGTAAGATGCCATTGAGTAACTTTTTGTATTTTTGCGAAATATGAATAGATATTTCCAGATAATAGTGGGAATAAAGATGAAAATATAAATAAATATAGTAATGTATGAAAAGTGGTTTGTTTTTGTTTTTAGGGCTGGTTTTATCGAGCAGTACAAATCAGTTGATGGCGGACGAGGTCGCTACAAATGTCACAGAGCTTCTGCAAGAAGATTTTAAAAATGATACAACGTGGACAAAGGCTGTGGTTTGTGTTGTCGAGACAAAGACGGGGAAGATAAAGGCTAATTTGGGCTATGAAAGAAAGGGGAGCACACTTGTTCCATATACTGATACATATCAACAAGAACAGAATGAAATGGAGACGGGCTCAACCTATCTTGCACTTCTGACAAGTGGCAAGGTGACGCCCAATCAGGTATTTGATACTGGTTATGGCGTTTATGAGGATATCCATGGCAATGAAGTAAAGGATTATAACTGGCGGAGAGGTGGTAATCTACAGATTTGCCTAGAACGTGCTTTGCAAGTGCGTTCTCAGGTTGCTTTTGCAATGGCGAAAGACTATGTCTATGGCGAGAATACATCTGAGTTTGATGCACTGATTAATACTTTTCTTGCTGGGGATCCCAATAGTTCAATGGGTATTCTAACCTTCTATAACGCTGTTGCTAATGGCGGAAAAATGATGAAGTTGGTTCCTGACGGTGAGGACGAAACCGTTCTTCTAGAAAAGATGGCCGACTCTCTTTATGTAGCTCAGCTGCAGACAGGACTCAGATACAGTGTTTCGCAAGGCTTGATGCATAAGGCGGGGAGTGATTATGTCAATGTGTCAGCTTGCGGACGTACCTTTATTCTCAAAGAAAACCTTCGCCGAATGGAATTGTGGGGTTATTTCCCCTCGGAAGATCCTATCTATACCATTATGGTCATCCTGGAAAAAGAAGGCTTGCCTGCAAGTGCAGGAGGAATGTGTGGACCGATTTTTGCCAAAACAGTTGACTTACTCGTAGATACATATAAGCTAGCGTTAGGACATCCAAGCACGAAGAACTGAAAGCTACCATCCTGGCCGAACTTCTTGCTGATTAATAGCGAGAAGAATGGCAGTCGGAGAAACTTTTTCGGGATAATCGTCGTTATTTCGGAAAAAATACATACCTTTGCACCGAATTAATGATTGCTACTATGATGTCATTTAAAGATTTAGCCCAGCAGCGGCGCAGTCATCGTAAGTTTACGAATGAAGAGATCGATCCTGAAGACCTCAAGTTAATACTCCGTGCAGCCCTGATGTCTCCGACATCGAAAGGTCAGCGTGCCTGGCAGTTTGTCGTTGTCGACGACAAGCTCGACCTGGAGAAACTGGCTGATGCGAAGAACCTCGGTTCACAGTTCCTGAAGGATGCCCCAGTGGCCATCGTGGTACTGGGCGACCCCATGCAGAACGACTGTTGGGTGGAGGATGGTTCGATAGCAGCCATCTCCATGCAGTATCAGGCTGAAGACCTGGGACTGGGCTCTTGTTGGATCCAGATGCGTGGTCGCGGTCTGGAGGACGGTACTACGGCTGATACCGTGATCCGTGGTGTGCTCGACATCCCCGACAATATGAATTGCCTCTGTATCCTGGCCGTCGGCCATTGGGCTGATGAGCGCAAGCCTCAGGCTGAGGACCGCCTGAAGTGGGAGAATGTACACCTGAATAAGTTTTAATAGTAAAAATTCTGAAAGGTGATCAACTACGACTTGAATAAGATCAAGGCTATCATCTTCGATATCGACGGTGTGCTGAGTGCTGAGACGATCAATCTCAGTGCTGATGGTGTGCCCCTTCGAACGGTGAACATCAAGGACGGCTATGCCATCCAGCTCGCCGTAAAGCTCGGCCTGCGCATCGTGATTCTGACAGGTGCCAATATCCCCAGTATCCGTGTGCGCTACGAGGGTCTGGGCGTGGAGGATATCTATACGGGCTGTTCGGTGAAAATCCAGAAATATCAGGAGTTCAAGACCCGTTATGGGCTGAATGACGAGGAGGTGATGTATATGGGCGATGATATCCCCGACTTGGAAATCATGCGCACGGTGGGCTGTCCTGTCTGTCCGAAGGATGCCTGTCCGGAGATCAAGGAAGCGAGCCTCTATGTGAGCGACCGCAAGGGTGGCTACGGTTGTGGGCGTGATGTCATTGAACAGGTGCTTCGTGCCCAGGGCAAGTGGGTGATGAACGCCAAGGCTTTCGGATGGTAATATAGTGGAGAGTGGAGAGAGAAATGAAGAATTGTAACATCATATTGGCCAGTAATTCGCCACGACGGAAGGAACTGCTTTCGCGACTGGGGGTGCCTTTCGAGGTAAGGGTGCTGAAGGATATCGATGAGTCGTATCCGGCAGATACCCCTGTGAGCGAGGTCGCCCTCTATATCGCCGGCAAGAAGGCTGATGCCTACCGGCAGGTGATGGGGGAGGACGAACTGATCATCACGGCTGATACAGTGGTGATTGTGGGCGACGAGATCCTTGGCAAACCAGCTGACGCTGCCGATGCCAGGCGTATGCTCAAGGCCCTGAGCGGCCGTACCCATCAGGTGACGACAGGCGTGTGTATGGTGGCGAAAGATCAGGACCGGCGTTTCTCCGTGACGACAGATGTCACTTTCAAACAGCTCACCGACGAGGAGATCGGCTATTATATCCAGACCTTCAAGCCTTACGACAAGGCGGGTGCCTATGGCATTCAGGAATGGATTGGCTGTATCGGCGTGACGGGCCTGAACGGGAGTTATTATAATGTGATGGGCCTCCCCATCCAGCGCATCTATCAGGTGCTGAAGTCGCTGGGGGTGATGACCATGTGTGAATGAATATCCATAAACTGAATAAATTATGAAATACGGATTTGTAAAAGTTGCTGCTGCCGTTCCTGTGGTGAAAGTGGCTGACGTAGCGTACAACGTACAACAGGTAGAGAGCCTGATTGCACAGGCTGAAGGCCGTGGCGTCGAGGTGCTCGTGTTCCCTGAGCTCTGTATCACGGGCTACTCCTGTCAGGACTTGTTTAAGGAGCAGCTGCTGCTCGACCATGCGGAGGGAGCCATCCTGACGCTGCTCGACTTTACCCGAAAACTTGATGTGATTTCCATTGTAGGACTGCCTATCGTCATCAATGGTCTGTTATATAACTGTGCCGCCGTCATTCAGGGTGGTACGCTGTTGGGCATCGTGCCCAAGACCTATCTGCCAAACTATGCGGAGTTCTATGAGAAGCGCTGGTTTGCCTCTTCGCAGGATCTGAATCCTACGGAGATCTACTTTGCTGGTGGCCCTGTGACGGTCAGTGCTGATCCCAAGATCTTCGTCACTGCCGACGGCATGAAATTTGGCGTGGAGATCTGCGAGGATGTATGGGCTCCCATCCCGCCAAGCAACAATCTGGCAGTGGCTGGTGCCGACATCATCTTCAACCTCTCGGCCAGCAACGAACTTTTGGGCAAGCATGCCTACCTGAAGTCGCTCCTGGCTCAGCAGAGTGCGCGCACCATCAGCGGCTACGTCTATGCGAGTGCAGGCTTCGGCGAGTCTACGCAGGATGTCGTCTATGGCGGCAATGCACTGATCTTCGAGAATGGCAAGTTGCTCATAGAGGGCGACCGCTTCTCGTTCCAGCCGCAGATCCGCAGCATGCAGATCGATGTGGAGAAACTCCGTGTCGAGCGCCGGCAGAACACCACCTTTATCAATGCCCAGCGTGGTGCCAATTCGCAGATGATCGTCTGCAAGCCTGTAGCCATGCGCGACTTCGCTCTGGAGCGCACGATCAATCCCCATCCGTTTATCCCCAAGGAAGAGGAGATGCATGATACCTGTGAGGAAATCCTGAATATCCAGGTGGCAGGTCTGGCCAAGCGTCTCTATCATATCAATGCCAAGAAGGCCGTGATTGGTATCAGTGGCGGCCTCGACTCTACACTGGCCCTGCTGGTGACCGTGAAGACCTTCGATAAGCTCGGGCTCGACCGCAAGGGAATCCTGGGCGTCACGATGCCTGGCTTCGGCACCACAGACCGTACGCACAACAATGCCGTGAAACTGATGGAGACACTGGGCGTGACCATCCGTGAGATCAGTATCGCCAAGGCTGTCAACCAGCATTTCGAGGATATCGGCCATGATAAGAAGGTACATGATGTGACCTATGAGAACTCTCAGGCGCGTGAGCGTACGCAGATACTGATGGACGTGGCCAACCAGGAGAATGCCATTGTCATCGGGACGGGCGACCTCTCCGAACTGGCGCTGGGATGGGCCACCTACAACGGCGACCACATGTCGATGTACGGCGTGAATGCCGGCATCCCCAAGACGCTGATCCAATATCTCGTCAGCTATGTGGCAGGCGAGATGGCCACAGAGACGCTGCTCGACATTGTGGCTACACCGATATCGCCAGAGCTGATACCGGCCGACGAACAGGGCAACATCAAGCAGAAGACGGAAGACCTCGTGGGGCCTTACGAACTGCACGACTTCTTCATCTACTACTTCCTGCGCTATGGCTTCAGTCCGAAGAAGATTTTCCTGCTGGCCCAGCGCGCCTTCTGCACGCCTTCCGTGATCGATGGCAAGGAGGTGCTCTATACGGAGGACGTGGTGAAGAAATGGTTGACCACCTTCTGTCGTCGCTTCTTCAACCAGCAGTTCAAGCGTTCTTGTCTGCCCGACGGACCTAAGGTGGGCAGCGTGAGTCTCTCACCCAGAGGCGACTGGCGCATGCCGAGTGATGCCTCCAGTGCATTGTGGTTAAAAGAATGTGAGTCGTTGTAACCAACGACCCACATAATGTGTTTAAAGTAAAAATGAGTTAGCTAAAGGCTAACTCATTGTCTTTTAGTGTGATATGGATCGTCGAGCCAAGCGGTAATTCGCCGTTTACCACGAGGTCGCTGATGCCGTCTTCGATATAGTTCTGGATGGCGCGCTTCAGCGGACGGGCACCAAACTGCACGTCGTAGCCCTTTGTGGCCACAAACTCCTTGGCTTCTTCAGAGAGGTCGATCTTGTAGCCTATCTGGTCGATGCGCTTGTAGAGTCCCTTCAGTTCGATATCGATGATCTTCTTGATGGCTTCCAGGTCCAGCTGGTCGAAGGTGATAATCTCGTCGAGACGGTTCAGGAACTCAGGCGAGAACTGCTTCGAGAGTGCCTTCTGCACGATGTCGCGCGCATGCTGCTTGTCCTTCTCGTTCAGCGCCAACCCTATGCTCGAACCAGCACTGAAGCCCACGCCTCGTCCGAAGTCCTTCAGCTGGCGTGTACCAGCGTTCGAGGTCATGATGATCACCGTGTTGCGGAAGTCCACCAGTCGACCGTTGCCGTCAGTCAGTCGGCCTTCATCGAGCACCTGCAGCAACAGGTTGAACACGTTGCCGTGGGCTTTCTCGATCTCGTCGAGCAGCACGATGGAGTAGGGATGACGGCGCACGCGCTCGGTCAGCTGTCCGCCCTCCTCATAGCCTACGTATCCTGGAGGCGCACCAATCAGTCGAGAGGTGTTGAAACTCTCCGTATATTCACTCATGTCGATACGGATGAGCGCATCGGCACTGCCAAACATGAATTCTGCAAGTTTCTTGGCCAGATAGGTCTTACCCACACCCGTAGGGCCGAGGAACATGAACGTGCCGATGGGGTGGTTGGGCTCCTTCAGTCCGACGCGGTTGCGCTGGATGGCCTTCACCATCTTGTCGATGGCCTTGTCCTGTGCGATGACGGCATTCTTCAGTTCTTGTGCCATGCCCTTCAGACGGATACCCTCCTGTTCGGCCATGCGCTGAGCAGGTACACCTGTCATCATCGATACCACCTCGGCCACCTGGTCAGCGTCGACCACCTGCCGCTCCTCGTCAACGCCCGAGCTCCAGCGCTCGTTCATCTGCCTCAGCTCTGTCTCGAGCACCGTCTGGCGGTCGCGATAGCCGGCAGCCAGTTCGAAGTTCTGGTTCTTCACGGCCCACTGCTTCTTCTCCTTCACCTGGGCAATCTCTTTCTCTTTTTCCACAATCTCCTGCGGAATCTGGGCATTACCAAGATGTACGCGCGAGCCTGTCTCGTCGAGGGCGTCGATGGCTTTATCAGGCATAAAGCGGTCTGTCACGTAGCGGTCTGTCAATTTGACACATGCCACGAGGGCGTCATCCGTATAGGTCACATGGTGATGGTGCTCATAGCGGTCCTTGATGTTACGCAGTATCTGTAGCGTCTCCTCGTTGGTGGTCGGTTCTACCTGCACCTTCTGGAATCGGCGCTCCAGGGCACCGTCCTTCTCGATCGAGTTGCGATACTCGTCAAGTGTCGTGGCACCGATACACTGGATGGTGCCCCTTGCCAGTGCGGGTTTCATGATGTTGGCGGCATCCATCGAGCCTGGGGTTGAGCCGGCGCCGATGATGGTGTGGATCTCGTCGATGAACACGATCACGTCGGGGTTGGCCTCCAACTCCTTCATCAGGGCTTTCAGGCGCTCCTCAAACTGTCCGCGGTACTTTGTACCGGCTACCACACCCGTCATGTCGAGGGTATAGATACGCTTGCCGAAGAGCATCGGACTGGTGTGATGGTTCACGATCATCTGAGCGAGTCCTTCTACGATGGCACTCTTACCCACGCCAGGCTCGCCGATGAGGATGGGGTTGTTTTTCTTTCTGCGCCCCAGGATCTCCACGATGCGCTGTATCTCGCGTTCGCGGCCTACACAGGGGTCGAGCTTGTTCTCTGTGGCTGCCAGCGTCAGATCGGTGCCGAAGGTGTCGAGCACAGGCGTCTTCGAGGCAGGCTTCTTCTGGGTGGTCGTCATACCCGACTTGCTGGATTTGCCAGCAGCGTTGCCGGTGTCCTCGTATTCATCTTCATCCTCGTCGGGCAGACCGATGCCGTTAGTCACTTCTGTATTTTGCGGGGCGAAAAGCATCGCCAGCGCGTCTTCATAATTCATGTTGTTCAATTCTAAAATCTGTTTGGCACTGTTGTTTGCTGCATCATGCAAGATGGCAAGCAACAGATGTTGTTCGTCTACTTTAGTTGTTCTCTGTATCCTGGCTTCCAGCACGGCGAGCTTCAGGATATTGCTCGCCTTCTCGTTGAGCACCAAGTCCGTGGGGATAGGCATGCCTATCTCGTCCTCACGCACACGTTGCTCCAGTTCTGTCTTCACCGACTGAAGGTTCAGGTTCAGTCTGCGGAACAGGTCAATGACGGGGCCTTCCTTGCTTCTGAGCATGCCCAGCAGCAGGTGTTCCGGCCCTACCGAACGGCTGGCCAGGCGCGCAGCCTCCTCCCGTGAGAAGGCCAGTATCTCGGATACTTTGGGTGAAAACTGGCTAGTCATATTACTACTAATTCCTTTCTTTTTCTGATTTCACATTGCAAAATTACAACTTTTCTAGCAAACACCGTGCCATTTATTTGAAAAATTTCCTTTTAAAATAGCTTAAAAGGTTTGGCTGGTCGGAAAATAATAACTACCTTTGCACGGTTAAAAACGCGTCAGCGGGCTCGAAAAGTGCCTTAAACGCAAAATTGGTCAAATCGTAAATAGTAAAATAGTCAAATAAAAAGATGGATCAAACATTCGACAACGACAGAATTATTAAGATCAACATCGAGGAAGAGATGAAATCGAGCTACATCGACTACTCCATGTCAGTCATTGTGGCACGTGCCCTTCCTGATGTTCGCGACGGCTTCAAGCCCGTCCACCGCCGCATCCTCTTCGGTATGATGGGCATCAACAACGTTTCAACCCAACCTTATAAGAAATGTGCGCGCGTCGTAGGTGAGGTGCTCGGTAAGTATCACCCCCACGGCGACTCTTCAGTCTATGGTGCCCTTGTACGTATGGCTCAGGAGTGGAACATGCGCTACACGCTGGTTGACGGTCAGGGTAACTTCGGATCGGTAGACGGCGACTCGCCTGCCGCCATGCGTTACACGGAGTGCCGACTCTCGAAGATGGGTGAGCACATCATGGACGACCTCGACAAGGAGACCGTCGACATGATGAATAACTTCGACGACTCGCTCGAGGAGCCCACCGTGATGCCTACCAAGATTCCTAACCTGCTGGTGAACGGTGGTAACGGTATTGCCGTAGGTATGGCTACCAACATGCCGACCCATAACCTGGGTGAAGTGATCGACGGCTGCTGTGCCTATATCGACAACCCCGATATCGATACCGACGGCCTGATGAAGTTTATCCCTGGTCCCGACTTCCCGACGGGTGCCTATATCTATGGCCTGCAGGGTGTGCGCGATGCTTACGAGACAGGTCGCGGCCGTATCGTGATGCGCGCCAAGGCTGAGATCGAGAGCGGTGAGACCCACGACAAGATTGTCGTCACGGAGATACCTTACGGTGTCAACAAGGCCGACCTCGTGGCCTACATCGCCGACCTGGCCAACCAGCACAAGATAGAGGGCGTGGCCAACGTCAATGACGAGTCTGGCCGCCAGGGTATGCGTATCGTCGTCGACTGCAAGCGCGATGCCAATGCCAACGTGCTGCTCAACAAACTGTTCAAGATGACCGCCCTGCAGAGCTCGTTCTCTGTCAACAATATTGCGCTGGTGAAGGGTCGTCCCCGTCTGCTCTCGCTCAAGGAGTGCGTCAAGTACTTCGTAGAGCACCGTCACGATGTCACCATCCGCCGCACCAAGTACGACCTGCGCAAGGCTCAGGAGCGTGCCCACATCCTCGAGGGCTTGATCATCGCCGTCAACAATATCGACGAGGTGGTACACATCATCAGAAACAGTAAGACACCGACCGATGCCCAGCGCAATTTGGAGGCCCGCTTCGATCTCGACGAGCTCCAGTCGAAGGCCATCGTCGATATGCGCCTGGCACAGTTGACTGGCCTGCGTGTCGATCAGCTCCATCAGGAGTACGATGACCTGATGAAACTCATTGCCGACCTGCAGGAGATCCTCGACAACCCGGAGCGCTGTAAGGAAGTGATGAAGAACGACCTGCTCGAGGTGAAGGAGAAGTACGGCGACGAGCGTCGCACGGAGATTATCCCATTCGACCACGAGTTCAATGCCGAGGACTTCTATCCCGACGATCCTGTGGTGATCACCATCTCCCACATGGGCTATATCAAGCGCACCCCGCTGGCCGACTTCCACGAGCAGGGCAGGGGAGGCGTAGGCGCCAAGGCCGCCCGCCATCGCGACAACGACTTCACCGAGTATATCTATCCCGCCACGATGCACAACACGCTGCTCTTCTTCACCCAGAAGGGACGCTGCTACTGGCAGAAGTGCTACGAGATTCCTGAGGGCGACAAGAACTCGAAGGGCCGAGCCATCCAGAATATGCTCAACATCGATCCCGATGATTCCATCAATGCCGTGCTGCGCATCAAGAACTTCAACGACGAGGAGTTCCTCAAGTCCCACTACGTGGTCTTTGCCACGAAGCAGGGTATCATCAAGAAGACCCGTCTCGATGCCTATAAGAACGTTCGCGCAGCAGGTGTCATCGCTATCAACGTAAACGAGGGTGACGAGGTGGTAGGTGTTCGTCTGACCAACGGCAAGAACGAGCTCCTGCTGGCCAACCGCAATGGTCGTGCCGTACGTTTCCATGAGGATAAGGTACGCGCCATGGGTCGTGTGGCAACAGGTGTAATCGGCATGCAGCTCGATGGCGGCGACGATGAGGTGGTAGGCATGGTATGTGTCAACGACCCGAACGTCGAGACCATCATGGTCGTCTCAGAGAACGGTTACGGCAAGCGCTCCGAGGTGGAAGACTATCGTATGACGAACCGCGGTACGAAGGGTGTGAAGACCCTCGCCATCACTGAGAAGACAGGCCGACTGGTAGCCATCAAGGTGGTGACCGATGAGAACGACCTCATGATCATCAACAAGTCGGGTATCCTCATCCGTCTGAAGGTCGCCGATGTCCGCGTGATGGGTCGCGCCACCCAGGGTGTCCGCCTGATCAACCTCGCCAAGAAGAACGACGTGATTGCCAGCGTCTGCAAGGTGATGCACTCGCAGGCCGAGGAAGAAGACGTGGAAGAGGCTGAGATTGTCGATGAGGAGCTGACCGACGCTATCGATACCCCGCAGATCTCACCCGAGCCCGAGAATTAAACCATCGGCCCGCTGATACGTCAAAGAGATAAATAACAAAACGTATAATATAATATAAGGTATAACCAATTATTAATTAGCTTATGAAAAAAATCATGATGATGGCAGTGATGTTCGTAGCCAGCGCTACAGCATTTGCCGGTGACAGTGACGCCCTGAAGGCAATCCTCAAGTCAAAGACCTATGCCGAGGCAGAACAGCTCGTAAAGAGCACCCTCGACCAGCTCGCTACCCCCCAGGAGAAGGCTAAGGCTTACAACAAGCTCGTAGACCTGGCTATGGATCAGTTCAACGCTCAGAGCACCATCCAGACCGAGAACCAGGTAGCCAAGCAGATGGGTAAGGAAGAGAAGCCCGTCGACACGAAACTGATGGCCGATATGGCAGTCAATGCCTTGAACGCCGCCATCGAGTGCGACAAGTACGACCAGCAGCCCAACGAGAAGGGTAAGGTAAAGCCCGCGTTCGACAAGAAGAATGCCGAGCGTCTGTGGAACTCGCCCCGTTTCACCCTTGTGAACGTTGGCCAGGATGCTGCCCAGAAGCGCGACCAGGCTACTGCCCGCAAGTACTGGGAGGCCTTCGCACTCTCTGACGCTGCTCCCCTCTTCAAGGATTGCAACCGCGACGCCCAGAAGGAATTCTTCGGCCAGGTGGCTCGCTTCGCTGCTGTCTATGCCTATCAGGACAAGGATATGGACAAGGCCCTGCAGCTCTGCGACATCGCTATGAAGGATCCTCAGGAGTATGAGGGCTGTCTGAACCTGAAGCTCGAGATCCTCGGCGACGGTCTGAAGACCAAGGAGGACTCAGTGAAGTTCATCAATCAGCTGAAGGATATCTATGCTGAGCACCAGACCGACGGTGTGATGGAGAAGCTCTACAACATGTACTCTATGACGGGTGACAAGGCTGCTGCCGAGAAGGTGCTCGACGATGCACTGGCCAAGAACCCCGACAACTTCGTAGCGCTCGCCGACAAGGGTCTGGGTATGGTCAACGACAATCCCGCCGAGGCTGCCAAGTATCTGAAGCGCGCTGCCGACCTGAAGGCCGACAATGCCGCCATCCAGACCTACGCTGGTACTGCTATCTCTGTTCAGGCTCAGAACACCGAGGATCCCGCTGCCAAGAAGGCACTCTATCAGGAGGCCATCAAGTACTACGACAAGGCTAAGGAGCTCGATCCCGACCGTCTGCAGAGCAACTGGGGTTACAACCGCTACAATGCTTACTATAACTATTATGGTGAGGATGCTCCCGAGACCAAGCAGGCCGAGGCCGACAGCAAGTAATCTGGTATGAAAGATTTGATTCGCAACATATTCCCGCCGGCTATACTGGCGGGAATTTGTATTTCCATCGGTTGTGTGGTCAATCTGCGCGTGGGCGGTGTCGCCGGTGCCGTGCTCTTCGCCTTCGGACTGACCACCGTGGTCTATTACGGCCTGAAGCTCTATACGGGCACAGCCGGCTTCATCCGCCGTCAGGGCGACTGGGGCATGCTCGTCGTTGTGCTCTTGGGCAACATCGTAGGCTGCCTGCTCACGGCCTGGCTCATCGCCTACGCCCAGCCCGACTGCATAGAGCCTGCCGCCAAGATCCTAGCCGGGCGTCTGGCCAAGGGGCCGCTCGCCTGTTTTCTGCTGGCCATCGGTTGCGGCTTTATCATGACCACCGCCGTCGAGTTCGCCCGCAAGGGAAAGGTGCTGCCGCTGGTACTGGGTGTCCCCGTGTTCATCCTCTGCGGCTTTGCCCACTCGATAGCCGATGCCTTCTATTTCCTTGTGTCGCCAGCCGATGCAGTGCTCCAGCCTGCCGTCCTCGTCGTTTACATCAGCGAGGTGCTCGGCAATTTCGTAGGCTGCAACCTCTATCGCTGGACGATGATCTTCACCCCCAAACCATAAGAGATGATGCACGACGAAAATTTTGACCGCGTAAAAGCCGTCTGCGAGATAGCCCGCAGGGCAGGCGCCTATATCCGCGAGGAGCGCCGTAAGTTCTCGCTCGAGCGCGTGGAGCGCAAGCATGCCCACGATTATGTGTCGTATGTCGATAAAGGTTCCGAGCAGCTAATTGTCAGTGCGCTGCGCGAACTGCTGCCCGAGGCGGGATTCATCACCGAGGAAGGACTTGCCGGCCACGATGCCGAGCAGATGCTCTGGGTGGTCGATCCTCTTGACGGCACCACCAACTTCATCCACCAGTATGCCCCCTATGCCGTGAGCATCGCACTCTTGCAGGGGCGCGAGATACTGCTGGGCGTTGTCTACGAGATCTGTGCCGACGAGTGCTTCTATGCCTGGAAGGGTGGGGGTGCCTATCTCAACGGCCAGCCCCTGCACGTCAGTTCCCAGCAGATCGGCGATGCCCTGCTCTGCCTGCAGCTGCCCTACAACAGCGATGCCTATAAGCCCGTCATCCGCCACCTCATCGACACCTTCTACGGCCATGTGGGCAGCATCCGCATGTGCGGTTCAGCAGCGATGGCCCTCTGCCATGTGGCAGCCGGTCGGCTCGACGGCTATGCCGAGCAGTACATCGGCCAGTGGGATTTCATGGCAGGCAGCCTGATTGTGACAGAAGCCGGCGGCACAGTCACCGACTACAGCGGCTCTGCCGATTTCACCCCCGGCAACAGTGTCGTAGCCACCAACGGTGTCATCCAGCAGGATCTGCTCACTGCATTGAGTTTGGCAAAGTAACTGTGTAATCGCGTAATTGCGCCCATATTTTATCCCCCTTTGCGACAGATTTCGTGCCCTTGCATGGCGTCTGTCGCATTTTCGTTTCCCTGTCGCTACAACCTCAGACGAAAAAGCAGAAAATGTTTGGAACGAAGCGAAATCCGTCGTACCTTTGCAATGTCAAAAGTAAAAAATAGTATTAACAATTTAAAATTTGAAAGATATGGCAGAGAATGTAACACCAGTAACCCTCGAGGTTAAAGATTTCGCAGCACGTGAGGTACTGTTAGTAGACTACAAGTTCAATCAGGCAACTGATCGTGAAGGACAGATTTCAGGTATTCCCCGTGGCGGTCGCGTAAACATCCGCGTAAAGGGAATGAACGACGGCAACGCCGAGCTGCTCGGCTGGATGCTCGCTCCCACAGACCCCCGAGACTTCTCAGTGAAGTTCAAGAACACCATCGACGGTAAGGACATGAAGGAGCTGAAGGGCACAGGCTGCTACTGCGTGAAGTACAAGGAGTACTGGGCAGACGGCGAGGAGCACTACGAGGACATCGAGATCGTATGCCAGAAGCTCGAGAACGGCCCCGTCGCCTTCGAGAATCCTTGGAAATAGGCGGTTAAGCGAACGTAGAGCCATGCTTGCATGAGCTCTACTGAAAGGCTACGGGTAGGCGAGCTTTGCTCGGGAATGCGTGAGCCTATTCGATGCGAAGCATCAAGTGAGTGAATTAGCGAGAGCATAACCAATGTCACACTGGGCCTATCCCTGGTGTGGCATTTTTTCTATATAAAAGTTTGGTGGTTCGGGGTAAAGTGCGTAAATTTGCAGGCAAGAATTAAATTTGAGATTTATGAATAAGATTGTATTGATTACTGGGGCAACAAGCGGTATCGGACTGGCTTGTGCCAGAAAATTTGCCGAGAATGGCGACAAGGTGATCCTAACGGGCCGTAATGCCCAGCGATTGGCTGAGATCGGCGAGGAACTGAAGGGGAAGGGCGCGGAAGCTATCACACTGGCATTTGACGTGAGAGACCGCCAGGCTGCAGAGGATGCTCTGGCGCAGTTGCCGGAGGCATGGCAGCAGATCGACGTGCTGGTGAACAATGCCGGACTGGCGCTGGGACTGGAAGCCGAATATGAGGGTGATATCAGCGAATGGGATGCGATGATCGACACGAACATCAAGGGTCTGCTCACGATGACGCGACTGGTGGTGCCTGCGATGGTGGCGCGCAACAGCGGTCATGTGATCAACGTAGGTTCGGTGGCTGGCGACGCAGCATATAAGGGCGGTAATGTGTATTGCGCCACGAAGGCGGCTGTAAAGGCGCTGAGCGACGGACTGCGCATCGATGTGGCTGAGACGGCTGTCCGCGTGACGAATCTGAAGCCTGGCCTTGTGGAGACGAACTTCAGCAATGTCCGATTCCATGGAGATACGGACCGCGCTGCAGGCGTGTATCAGGGTATCAAGCCGCTGACGGGCGACGATATTGCCGACGTGGCCGTGTATGCTGCCAATGCGCCTGCCCACGTGCAGATAGCCGAGGTGCTGATTCTGGCTACCCATCAGGCGAGTGGGAGCGTGATCGTAAGGAAACAATAAAAAGAAAGACCGCTGAACTCACGTCCGGCGGTCTCTTTTTTCTCTCAATTGTTCGTTGATTACTTAACTGAATCAGCAGCAGCAACTGTATCTGTTGCCAGGCTGTCAACGATGCTGTCAACTACCTCAGCGATAGAATCGGTATCAACAGGAGCCTGCTGAGCCTTGTTACCACATGATGCGAAAGAGATAGCAGCAACTGCTACGAACATGAATACTAATTTTTTCATTTTTCTAATGCTTTTAAATCTGTAAAACAATCATTTGTTTATTAAAACGCTGCAAAGGTACGGCTTTTTTTAATACAACGTATCATTTTTTTCGATTTTTTTTTGGTTATTTTTGTAACTTTTTAGCAAAGTACTGAAAATCAAGCAGATACAAAATGTTAAAAATTGATGTAAAATCGACACTTAAAGGAAAAATCGCAAAAATTGATGAAAATCGCTAAAAAATGGTTACCTTTGTGCCCGCAAACAGAAACGAATTTTTAGCGTATGATAGATACCTCGGCTTTTCAAGGGAAAAAGGCTGCCTATTACACCCTCGGCTGCAAGTTGAACTTCTCGGAAACATCCACTTTCGGGAAGTTGCTCCATGACATGGGCGTGAGAACGGCTCAGAAGGGTGAGCAGGCTGACATCTGCCTGATCAACACGTGTTCGGTGACGGAGGTGGCCGACCACAAATGCCGTCAGGCCATCCATCGGATGGTGAGGAATCACCCGGGCGCCTTTGTGGTGGTGACGGGCTGCTATGCGCAGCTGGAGGCGGAGGCCGTGTCGATGATTGAGGGTGTGGATCTTGTGCTGGGCTCCGACGAGAAGGCCAATCTGATACAGTATCTCTCGGAGGCATGGAGCGGTCAGCTGTCGGGGCAGAAGGCTTTCCGCCAGAAGACGAAGGATATCAGGACGTTTGCCCCCTCGTGCTCGAAAGGCAATCGTACGCGCTACTTCCTGAAGGTGCAGGACGGCTGCGACTACTTCTGTACCTATTGTACTATCCCGTACGCGCGCGGGTTCTCACGGAATCCGACCATCGCCTCGCTGGTCAGACAGGCTGAGGAGGCTGCCGCAGAGGGTGGCAAGGAAATCGTGCTGACGGGCGTGAACATCGGCGACTTCGGCAAGACGACGGGCGAACGGTTTATCGACCTGGTGAAGGCACTCGACGAGGTGGAGGGTATCAAGCGCTACAGGATCAGCAGTCTGGAGCCCGACCTGCTGAGTGACGAGCTGATAGCCTACTGTGCAGCCAGCCGTGCGTTTATGCCGCATTTCCATATCCCCCTGCAGAGCGGCAGCGACACGGTGTTGAAGCTGATGCATCGCCACTACGACGCGCAGCTGTTCGCGGATAAGATAGGCCGCATCAAGACGCTGATGCCTGAGGCGTTTATCGGCGTAGACGTGATGGTGGGCTGTAGAGGGGAGACACCGGAGTGTTTCGAGGAGACTTTCGACTTCCTCAAGGGGCTCGACGTGACGCAGCTGCACGTGTTTCCTTATTCGGAACGTCCGGGCACATCGGCGCTGAGCATCCCCTACACGGTGAGCGATAAGGATAAGAAACTGCGCTCAAAACGGCTGCTGGCACTCTCGGACGAGAAGACCGAGGCTTTCTATACCCGGCACATCGGCCAGCAGGCAGAGGTGCTCTTCGAGAAGGCTCCCCGTGGGAAGGCGATGCACGGGTTTACACGCAACTATATCCGCGTGGAACTGCCAGCATCGGAGGCCGACCCGGGGCTGGACAACCAATTGGTGAACGTAACGCTGGGCGAACTGACGCACGACCGTCAGGCACTCAGGGCTATAATTTAATATATAATGTACGCGCGTATGAAGAAAGTGGCAATCGTGATTCTGAACTGGAACGGCAAGGAGATGTTGAGGACGTTTCTGCCCTCGGTGGTAGCCTGTTCGCAGGAGGAGGCAACGGTATATGTGGCCGACAATGCGTCGACCGACGGCTCGATGGAGCTGCTGGAAAAGGAGTTCCCGGAGGTGAAACGCATCCAGCTGTCGCATAACTGGGGCTTTGCCGAGGGGTATAACAGAGCCTTCAAGGAGATTGAGGCAGACTACTATCTGCTGTTGAACTCGGACGTAGAGGTGACTCCCCACTGGCTGACACCGCTCATCGGCTATCTGGATCAGCATCCTGAGGTGGCCGCCTGTCAGCCGAAGCTGTTGGCCTATCAGAACAAGGGTGCCTTCGAATATGCTGGGGCGAGTGGGGGATTCCTGGATAAGTACGGTTATCCCTTCTGTCGCGGCAGGATCTTTGATAGCGTTGAGCGCGACGAAGGCCAGTATGACGAGCCGATAGAGATACTCTGGGCAACGGGTGCCGCGCTGATGATCAAGGCGAAGGACTACTGGGATGCCGGTGGGATGGACGAGCGCTTCTTTGCGCATAACGAAGAGATCGACCTCTGCTGGCGACTGCGCATTCGCGGCAGGAAGATCGTTTGTCTGCCAGAGAGCCGTGTGTATCACGTAGGTGGCGGTACGCTGCCGAAGGCCAATCCGATGAAGACCTTCCTGAATTTCCGCAATAACCTGACGATGCTCTACAAGTGTCTGCCAGCGGAAGACCTGAAGCCCGTGATGCGCTGGCGATGGGTGCTCGACTATCTGGCAGCCTGGGAGATGCTGATCCTGAAGCGGAACGTGGGCGACTTCATGGCCGTGTATCGCGCCAGGAAGGCGTTCAAGCGCTGGCGGAAAGACTTCGAGGCCGACCGTAAGGCCATTCAGGCCTCGGCGGTGACGAAAAAAATACCAGAGCGACGGGACTTTGCCCTGCTCTGGCAGTATTATGTAAAGGGTAAGAAAACCTTCCGACAGCTTTCTTAATTGTTGCGTTTCCACTGCTGCAGGTAGGTAAACCAATCCTGGGCAGAATGGTAGCCAAAGGTCTCGTTGTCAGAACAATAGGTAATCTTGTAGCTGAGATGCCTGTTGGCGGTAGCAACGACGAATCCGTAGTTGTCTTTGTTGGCTGGTTCCTCGCTCACGATGTACTGTTGCGGAATCCAGATGGCGAGTCCGACTGTCTCGGGCTTGAAGTTCTCATGGTCGCTCGACGGCCAGTCGGTGCCCCAGCAAGCACGCAGGCCGGCATGGTCGGAGAACTCCTCGGAATCTTTCACGTTGATGATGCCCGTAGAGAAGCGATAGTCGCTGACATCGCGGTTGAAGAACACGTCGACATCGGTATCGCGATGTCCGGCATACTGGGTGAAGCGTACGGTCATGGTGATGGCGGGCTTATCGGGATAGGGCTTCCAGTCGCGGTCGACCAGTTCGACGATGGTGCGCAGCGGACCATAGGAGATGATGCGCTGAGTGAGGCTGCGCACGGGTTCGATCATCGTTGGCTTTTGTCCGTCCCAGCCGCGGAAGGCGCCAAGTCCGAAGGTGTTACCCACCCACAGCACATCGTCGCCATAGCCGGCAGCCTTCTGCTCCTTGGAGGTATAGAACTGGGTTTCCTGCAGTTCGAGCCGTTTCTGGAACTTGCCGTAGACATCAGGCGTCTGGCGCTTATCGAAGTAGATGCGGATGGCGTTGTACTCGCTCTCGAAGTCGACACCGTGGTGGTGCTGGATATGATAGGGGTCGGCGCAATCGCCGCGCGCCGTGATTGCCTCAATAAAGTTGTCGTGCTTGTTCTTCTCCTTCACTTTGCTATTGCGCAAGAGCATGTCAGTATAGACACGGGCAGGATAGGTCTTTGGGCTGCGGAGGGAATCATAAGCGAGACGATACGTCCGCGAGGTCTTGGTGGGTAGGTCGACGAGAAAGCAGAGTTCATCGTAAGTGCCGTCCTGATCGAGGTCGTCGAGCTGACAGGGTATCTCTTCGTCGCCACAAGTGACCAAGGCATAGGTGACACCCTTGGGGCAGGGGAGGACAACAGGGATATCAGTACGGGCGACATCGGAAGCATTGGTAACTTGATGACTGCCGTTGACAGCGGTTTGAGCCTGCAAGGAAGCTGCTGCGAAGACGGCCGCGAGGACCATAAGTTGGATTCGTTTCATAACTGTTCGAGCGATTAGTTTACATGTAGTTTACAAAAGTACGCAAATTCGTTGAAATGAATCACTTTTTTTACACAAATAAACAATAATGTGCAGTTTTTTACACGATTTTTTATCTTTTTTAGGTTAAAATTTGGATTTTAAAATAAAAATTAGTAATTTTGCACCTGCTTTTAACAAAAATATAACATTAACGGACTAGCACGTGCGCAAGGTATATTATCTATTATTAGCAGTATTACTGGGTTGCATCAGTTGTGAGTGGCAGCTGAAGTCGTTCGATGATCAGGACGTGACTGTTGTCGTAGACCGTTACGACAGAGTGCAGAGCCTTTATCTGACAACAGGCGATTTCTCAGCCTTGCAGCAGATGAACACAGTCTATCCGCAGCAGACACGCACGTTGATAGAAGATGTGCTGCGTATCGGCAAGGTAAACGACCAGCAGATCAACACGATATTCCTGCGATTCTATCAGGACTCCACGCTACAGACGCTAATCTCAGACTCCGAGCAGCAATATGCGAATATGGACGACATCAACCAGCAGTTGACGGAAGCCTTCAGCTATCTGAAGGATCAGATACCCAACCTGGAGGTGCCCAATGTGTATGCGCAGATTGGTTCGCTGGACCAGAGCGTGATTGTGGGTAACGGTGCCATCGGCATCTGCCTGGACAAGTATCTCGGCGAAGACTATCCGCTGTATCATCGTGAAGACTACGGCTATTCGGCCGAGCAGCGCCAGATGATGACGCGCCGCTATATCACTCCCGACTGCGTGGGATTCTTCCTGTTGAGTCTCTATCCGATGCCCATGGACAGGCCGCTGTCGCAGAAAGAGCGCGACACGCATATCGGAAAGATTCAGTGGGTGGTAAACCAGGCGATGGGTGAGGATGTGTTCAGGTCGGCTTTTACGAAGAAGGTGGCCGACTATATGAAACGGAATAAGAACCTGGGCGTTGATCAGCTGTTGCGGAACAACGACTATGCCGACTTCCATTAAATATATAATAAGGTATAAACGTACAAATGCTAATAATAAGGATGAACATGAGAAGAATAATGCTTTCAGCCCTGATGATGCTGGTGGGAATGGCTTCGCTGGCAGGTGAGAAACTGACTTTGGAGGAGATTACGAGTGGCGTATTCAGGCAGGACTATATGCAGGCCGTGCGTCCGATGGCCGACGGTGAGACTTACAGTCAGATCAGCGATGACGGTAAACAGGTGGTGACCTACTCCTTCCGTACGGGCAAGCAGGTGAGCGTGCTCTTCGACGCAGCGACAGCCCGCGGTGCGCAGATTGGATCAGTGGATAACTATATCATGAGTCCTGACGGCAAGCGAATGCTCATCCAGACACAGACGGAATCCATTTACCGCCATTCGTTTACGGCAGTATTCTATATCTATGACATCCGCAACAACAAACTCGTACCGCTGAGCGACGGCGGTCCGCAGCAGACACCAGTATTCTCGCCCGACGGCAATCAGATAGCCTTCGTCAGACAGAACAATATCTATCTGGTGAAGTTGCTCTACGACAATGCGGAGAGTCAGGTGACGAAAGACGGCAAATGGAATGAAGTGATCAACGGAATCCCTGACTGGGTGTATGAAGAGGAGTTCTCGACCAATTCGTCGATGGTCTTCTCGGCAGACTCAAAGCAGATCGTGTGGATACGCTATGACGAAAGTGCCGTAAAGCAGTATTCGATGCAGCTGTTCAAGGGGCTTGCTCCTGAGCGAAAGGAGTTTGCAGAATATCCCGGCGACTACACCTATAAGTACCCAGTGCCAGGACAGGTGAACTCGAAGGTGAGCGTGCTGAGTTATGACATCCAGTCGCACCAGACGCGGAAGATCGACCTGCCACTCGATGCCGACGGCTATATCCCTCGCATCAAGGCTACCAGTGATCCTACGAAGATTGCCATCTTCACCATGAACCGGCATCAGGACGTGCTCCGTATCTATATGGCCAATCCGCTCTCGACGGTGTGCCAGCTGGCCATCGAGGACAAGGTGGACAAGTATATCAAGGAAGACGTGCTGGCGGATGTGAAGATCACAGACAAGCATATCCTGCTGCCGAGTGAGCGCGATGGCTATAACCATCTGTATCTCTATAACCTGAACGGACAGCTGCAGCGCCAGATTGTGAAGGAGAACTATGTGGTGACATCCGTGTATGGCTATGACGAACAGACGGGTGACACCTATTTCGCAGCCAATCCCAACGGTCCGACAGACCAGCAGGTGATGGTGGCTCATGCCAACGGTAAGACGGAACTGCTCTCGGCTAAGGCTGGCGTGAACAGAGCCGTATTCAGCCGGAACTTCAAGTATTTCATCAATATATGGAGCGATGTGGATCATCCTACGCAGTACACCCTCTGCCAGAATAACGGTAAGACGCTGCTGACGATGATCGACAACCAGCAGCTGGTGCAGAAACTTGCAGGCTATGATCTGGGCAAGAAGGAGTTCTTTACGTTTAAGACCTCTGAGGGCGTGGAACTGAACGGCTGGATGGTAAAACCCAAGGACTTCAATCCATCGAAGAAATACCCGGTCATCATGTACCAGTATGGCGGTCCCGGCAATCAGCAGGTGCTCAACCAGTGGGGTATCGGCATGAGCGGAAACGGAGCTATCCTGGAACAGTATCTTGCCCAGCAGGGATATGTCTGTGTGTGTGTGGACAATCGCGGTACAGGCGGTCGCGGGGCTGCCTTCGAGAAGTGTACCTATCTGAGACTGGGTGAACTGGAGGCGCGCGATCAGGTGGAAACGGCAATATGGCTGGGACAGCAGAGCTATGTGGACAAAGAGCGCATCGGTATCTGGGGCTGGTCGTATGGCGGCTGGAACACACTGATGTCGATGTCGGAAGGACGACCAGTGTTTAAGGCTGGTGTGGCCATCGCACCACCTACATGCTGGCGCTACTACGACTCTATCTATACGGAGCGCTATATGCGTACACCCAAGGAGAACCAGAAGGGCTACGACGAGGTGAACCCCATCCATCGGGCTGCTCAGTTGCATGGTGAATTGCTTATCTGCCATGGTCTGGCCGACGACAATGTGCATTATCAGAACACGGCCGAATATGTGGAGGCCCTTGTTCAGGCGGATAAGGATTTCCGTCAGCTGGTGTATACGAATCGTAATCATGGTATCTCGGGCGGCAATTCGAGAAATCATCTGTTCCGGCAGGCCATCAATCACTTCAATAACAATCTGAAATGAGTTAAAAAGATATCTGAAGTTGTTAATAAATGGTAAATTTTGCCGTCTCCACGCAGTGTTTTTGTTGTTTGGCAGTTATAATAAGTAGATAATCTTCAAAAAGTTTGTATCTTTGCAACCGAAAATGAATAAAAAGTATTTGTCGACAATGAAGAAAGTTAGTTATTTAGGAATATGCGTCCTGGCATTGATGCTGGGACTTGGTCTCGGCTCTTGTAGTAAGGATGAGTATCATAGTCGTCTGAAGGAACTGATTATCAAGGATGTTGATTTTGATTCCGAAGGCGGTGATTACACCAAGGAGTTCCGTAATGAGGACCTGACGTACTATAAGGCTATTCCTGATTCGAGCTGGTGTACGGTAACAATTGATGCTAAGACCTCGAAGATGACGGTAACTGTTAAGGATAACGAGTCGTTTGACAACCGTTCTTGTATCGTGACGCTTCAGGATATCAAGGATGGTGTGACTTCGCGTACGTTTACTGTCAAGCAGAAACAGAAAAATTGCATCAAGATTGGCGCCAACTCTTATGCAGTAAGTACTGATGGCGGCCAGGTTGTGATTGACGTAGAGAGCAATGTGGACTATGTTGTGTCTATTGCAAAAGACTGTGACTGGATTACACGGCCTAAATCCGGAACCAGAGGTCTGGTGAAGTCGAGCGTAGTACTGGATGTGAACAGAAACACATCCGAGAAAGAGCGTAGTGCTATAGTGACGCTTGAGAATACCACTACAGGCGATAAGGAAGAAGTTCTCATCACACAGGAGTTCGAGGCTTATTTCAGCCTTATCCAGAATGAGTTTAGCATCTCGGAGAATGGTGGTGAGATCAATGTCTACATTCAGACGAACATCAGTTCATTCGACTGTTACCTTACGGATGGCGATAATTGGATTAAGAAGTCGGGTCGTGAGAGTGTGGCAATCAATACGATCTGTCAGAAATTAATGGCTTCTGCCTTTAAGGAGAAGTCGGCCAGCCGTGAGACTGTTGTGACATTCGAGAACGCCTCATATCGTTTCAGTGAGAAAGTGACAATCACGCAGAACCGCATGCTCTATATTAAGGAGAATGACCAAAGTATCTACAAGGGTGACTCACTGAAACTGACCCTGTATAACAAGACTGGTGAAGCCGTGAAATGGAGTTCTAAAGACGAAGGAATTGCTACAGTCAACGAAAGTGGTTGGGTGAAAGGTTTGGCAAAGGGTGATACCAAGATACGTGTATATTCAGCCGACTCTATGTATGGAGACTCTATCACTATAACCGTTCAGAAGGCAGAAGATCTCGGAGAACAGCTGAATCATGACTGGAAGAGAGGCTTCAAGACGGAGGGTGGCGTTACTGCACTTTCATCACTCTCGTGCATATTGTATAACAACAGTGAGTTTGATATCGTACTGACAAAGGTAACCTGCTATCAGGATGATGAGGTTCTGGGTTATATGAACTTTAATGCAAAAAGTGGTGCCTTGAATATTGGTGACAGCAAGACCTATTCTAACGACATACCTTTGGAGTATGAGGATGAATCTAGCTCTGAGTCTGAGAGTGAGGATGAAGGAGATTCTGACGATACGAAGAAAGATGATGATACGAACAAGGACGAAGATACGAATAAGGATGACTCAACGACAGAGGATGATTCTTCGTCAAACGGCACCAGAGCCGATGATACTAAGAAGCTGAAGGTGAATACGCATACATATACCTTCGTATGGGAGTATACTTATAAGAGCGAGAAGTTCACCTATAAGTGCGAGACTAAAGGAAACGAAGAAGAGAATGCAAAGAGTTCTGCCAGATGGAAGACTTCTTCAAAACGTAGTAGAAGATAATCCACGAAGGTTAACATAGAAGAGGGCAGCCAAATCGGCTGCCCTCTCTTATTGGGATGTACCCGAGAATTAATAGGCGAAGAGGGGATAATCCTTCATCTTCTCATTGACGCGAGCACGGACAGAAGCAATCACCTGCTCGTTCTCAGGATCATTGAGCACTTCCTCAATCCAAGCGGCAATCTGAACCATCAGATCTTCCTTGGCACCACGGGTCGTGATGGCAGGTGTGCCAAGACGGATACCAGAAGTCTGGAAGGCAGAACGGCTGTCGAATGGAACCATGTTCTTGTTAACGGTGATATCGGCTGCTACAAGCGCATTCTCAGCTACCTTACCAGTAAGATCAGGATACTTAGAACGCAGGTCGACAAGCATAGAGTGGTTGTCTGTGCCACCGCTGACGATGCCGAAGCCACGCTTGACGAGTTCCTCAGCCAGGACCTTGGCATTCTTCTGAACCTGCTTAGCCCACTCCTTGAACTCGGGCTGCAGAGCCTCACCAAAGGCAACGGCCTTAGCTGCAATCACGTGCTCCAGAGGACCACCCTGTTGGCCAGGGAATACAGCAGAATTGAGAAGCTGGCTCATCATCTTGGTAACACCCTTCGGTGTCTTCAGACCCCAAGGATTCTCAAAGTCCTTACCCATCAGGATAATACCACCACGAGGACCACGAAGCGTCTTGTGGGTTGTAGAAGTTACGATGTGTGCATACTTGACAGGGTTGTCGAGCAGGCCAGCAGCAATCAGACCGGCAGGATGAGCCATGTCAATCATCAGCAGGGCGCCAACTTTGTCGGCAATCTCACGCATACGCTTGTAGTCCCATTCACGGCTGTAGGCACTGCCACCACCGATGATCAGCTTAGGCTTATGCTCAAGTGCCAGCGCTTCCATTTCATCGTAGTCAACACGGCCAGTCTCCTTATTCAGGTTGTAACCGATAGGATTGTAGATGATACCTGAGGTGTTAACATGTGAGCCATGTGAAAGGTGCCCACCGTGGTCAAGGTTCAGCCCCATGAAGGTATCACCAGGTTTTAAAACTGCCAACAGTACGGCTGCGTTAGCCTGAGCACCAGAGTGAGGCTGCACGTTGGCATATTCAGCACCAAAAAGCTTGCAAACACGGTCGATGGCCAACTGCTCTACCTCGTCGACGACCTGACAGCCGCCATAATAACGATGGCCAGGATAGCCTTCGGCATACTTGTTTGTCAGGTAGCTGCCCATGGCCTCCATTACCTGATCGCTTACGAAATTCTCACTGGCAATCAGCTCGATGCCTTTCAACTGGCGCTGATGCTCTTTCTCAATCAACTCGAAGATTGTGTTGTCTCTGTTCATTGTCTTTGTTTATAGGGTTTATACTAACTCTACTTTGTTGATATCCTGTTCCTTCTCACAATAATGGCAGGTCAGAATGCCGTTGGCTACATGGAAATGAGTTGCCATCGGCTCGTTGTTGGTCACGCACTTGGGATTATTGCATTTCACAATGCCCTTGATCTCGTCAGGAGTCACGACTGTCTTCTTTTCCACCACCTCGTAGTCACGGATGAGACTGAGGATGACATTTGGGGCAACGACGGAGAGACGGGATATCTCATCGTCGGTGAAGAATTTGTCTGATACCTTGATAATGCCTTTGCTGCCAACTTTCTGAGATGGATAGTTGAAACCGATGGTAACTGGCGTCTTCAGGTCGAAGAGCCCCAGCAAACTGGCTACCTGATATGTCTTGTTGGCAGGTATGTGGTCGATGACGGTGCCGTGTTCAATGGCGGCAACTAAGCGTTCTTTCTTATTCATCTGATAATAGTTTTGTCGTTCTTAACTTCGTCTAAGGAGATTCCCAACACATCGCAGAAGATAGCTTCGCGGGCAAACAGACCGTTGCCTGCCTGTTGGATATAATAAGCGTGCGGGTTGTCATCAACTTCGTAGGCAATCTCGTTCACGCGGGGTAGGGGGTGTAAGATCTTCATGTTTGGCTTAGCGCTCTTCAGCAGGTCGTTGTTCAAGACATATACGTTCTTGACTCGCTCATATTCCATCAGGTCGGAGAAACGTTCCTTTTGCACGCGCGTCATATATAAGATGTCAGCGTCAGAGATGATCTTTTCATTAAAAGCTGTATGTTCCTGATACTTGATGCCATGTTCCTTGCAGTAGATCTTATATTCATTCGGCATGGCCAGTTCCTTGGGAGCGACAAAATGGAAGGTCGGGTTGAAATGGCGCATCGCCATCAACAGCGAATGGACTGTGCGGCCATATTTCAGATCTCCCACCATATAGATGTTCAGATTCTCCAGAGTCCCTTGGGTCTTATAGATGGAATAGAGGTCGAGCATGCACTGTGAAGGGTGCTGATGAGCGCCGTCGCCTGCATTAATGATGGGGATAGGAGCTATCTCGGAAGCGTATTGGGCTGCGCCTTCAATGAAGTGGCGCATAACAATCACGTCGGCATAGTTGGATACCATCAGAATCGTATCTTTCAGCGTCTCACCTTTTGTACCGCTCGTGATTTTGGGGTCTGCAAAACCAATGACACGAGCACCAAGACGATTAGCTGCCGTTTCAAAACTGAGGCGGGTTCGTGTGGAAGGTTCAAAGAACAAAGTCGCCACAACTTTTCCCTTCAACAGTTCTCTGTTAGGGTGCTTCTCAAACTCTTCTGCCATCTCAATCATGTAAAGGATCTTTTCACGTGTGAGGTCGGCAATAGTCACAAAATTATGCTTTTCCATCTGCTATTTTCGTTTTGTTTGCGCAAAATTACACATTATTTCTGATTTCCGTGCGATATTTTAAAAGAAAATCGTAATTTTGCACCAAGATACTTAAAAAAGTAAAGAAATCGAGCGTATGAGAAAGTTATTTGTATATTTTCTATGGACATTATTGACAGTTTTCGTCCTGGGTACGGCTGGAGCATTTTATGCAATTGACCAGGGGTGGATCGGATATATGCCGCCTATCGAAGATCTGCAGAATCCGATTAACCGTTTTGCTACTCAGATATATTCTGCAGATGGCAAAATTATAGGCACATGGAACTATAATCGCGAGAATCGTGTGATGGTGGACTATACACAATTGCCTCAGTCGTTGGTACAGGCACTGGTGGCTACAGAGGACATTCGCTTTTATGATCATTCGGGTATTGATTTTTATGCTCTTGGACGTGCTATCATTAAGCGCGGTCTCTTCGGACAGAAAAGTGCAGGTGGAGGTTCTACCATCACGCAGCAGCTCGCAAAACAGCTCTATTCCGAGCACGCAAATACGACGTTGGAGCGTGTGCTTCAAAAACCGATAGAGTGGGTCATAGCAGTGAAACTGGAACGTAATTATACCAAAGACGAAATAATCACGATGTATCTGAATTATTTTGACTTCTTGCATAATGCAGTTGGTATAAAAACAGCCTCGGATGTTTATTTTAGCAAAGAGCCGAAAAATCTGACAGTCGTTGAGGCAGCAACACTTGTTGGCCTCTGTAAAAACCCGTCGTATTATAACCCTGTCAGAAATCCGGAAAGAAGTCGGGAACGTCGAAATGTCGTACTCGGACAGATGGTTAAGGCAGGATATCTGAGCCAAGCTGATTTTGACAAGTTCGCATCAGAGCCGGTTCAACTGAAGTTTCATGTCTCTGATCATAAAGACGGTATTGCGGTCTATCTGCGTGAGTACCTTCGTCGCTATTTGACAGCAAAGAAACCTGAGCGGGCTCTGTATCCTTCATGGAATATGGTGAAATTCTATAATGATTCAATTAATTGGGAAACAGACCCTTTGTATGGTTGGTGCAACAAAAACAGGAAGCGTAATGGCGATAACTATAGCATTTATACAGATGGGTTGAAGGTCTACACGACGATTGACTCAAGGATGCAGAAATATGCGGAACAGGCAGCATATCAACATGTGGCAAAGTTCCTGCAGCCGGCCTTTAATTCTGAGAAGAAAAAGAACGCTAATGCACCGTATTCTTCTAACCTGACATCGGAACAGGTGCGGCAGATTCTGAACAGGAATATCCATCAAAGTGAGCGCTATAGGGTGCTTCATGAAAATGGTGCGACTGAAGAGGAAGTGCAGCGCTCTTTCCGTACACCGACACGTATGTCTGTGTTCACATACCATGGCTCTGTTGATACGACGATGACGCCGCTTGATTCGATAAAATATTACAAATCATTTCTTCGTACAGGCTTTATTAGTGTTTGTCCACAGAATGGTCATGTTAAGGCATACGTGGGTGGACTCAACTATGAACATTTTGCATACGACATGGTGATGGAAGGAAGAAGACAGGTCGGTTCAACCATTAAGCCCTATCTCTATTCTCTCGCTATGGAAAATGGTTTCTCACCATGCGATCTCGCTCCGAATGTTCAGGAAACCTATATGGTTGCAGGTAGGCCATGGACACCCCGTAATGGAAGTCGGGCCCGCTATGGTGAAATGGTGACGTTGAAATGGGGGCTGCAGCAGTCTAACAACTGGATTTCTGCTTATCTGATGAGTAGATTAAGCCCACAGGCTTTCGTGGATCTGCTTCGGGAATATGGCATTAGGAATCCTGAAATTCATCCGTCTATGGCATTATGCCTTGGGCCATGTGACATAAGTGTTGGAGAAATGGCTAGCGCTTATACGGCTTTCATTAATCATGGCATACGTGCCTCTTTGATGTTTGTGACTAAGATTGAGGACAGTGAGGGCAATGTTGTGGCCCAGTTCCAACCTCGTATGAATGAAGTCATCAGTGAGGAAAGCGCCCATAAAATGCTATATATGTTGAAAGCCGTTGTTGATGGCGGAACAGCGAGCCGTTTACGATTCAAATACGGATTGAAGGGTGAACTTGCCGGTAAAACAGGAACGACTAATAACAATAGTGATGCATGGTTCATGGGGCTGACCCCAACTTTGGTAAATGCCTGTTGGGTGGGAGGTGATGACCGTGACATCCATTTCAATACCATGGTCTATGGACAAGGTGCCGCTATGGCTCTGCCTATTTTTGCTCTGTATATGCAGAAAGTCTATGAGGATACCCATCTGGGGTATAACGATAAGGCACTTTTTGACCTTCCAGACGGATTTGAACCATGCTCTTTCGTCAACGATGCGTTGCAGACTGGTGATGCAGATATGGGTGATGTGGAGGAAATATATGAGTAATACTATATATAATATATTAGGTATAGGCTTGTTTTGTCAGCAATCCCGAAAAAGTTCGTGTATTTCCGTAAAATTTATGCTTAAAAATTTGGAGGGTATTGATATTTGTTGTACCTTTGCACTCGCTTTCGCTCAAAAATCTGGGCTGAGGCACAAAAGGAAAGAGTTCTTTGAAAGATTTACATAGACAGAAGTAGTACAAGAAGCGAGTGCTTTATATATATGGAGCACTTGGGTAAAAAGAAACGAACCGTTTTAATTTCTTGGATTTGGATAGTCGTTCTGAATCAGATAATGATTAAATTTACAAGGCTTCTAGGAGCGAGAGGAATGAAAGCTTGCTTT
>JAEEGG010001600.1_pt1 | contig 60435 bp, 44 predicted proteins | sample 9134161 | NCBI WGS metagenome assembly JAEEGG01 (sample SAMN16246543, study PRJNA631951) | gut metagenome | biome: gut microbiome; feature: rumen; material: CR-attached | host: Bos | place: Iran: Karaj | collected 2018-10
CCCAGGGGGCCATTTAACATATCTACATTGGTCTTTGCCATACACACCTTAAAAACGGGCGTAAATTTAGATTTTCATACAGCCACCTACAAGGGCTTTTTTCTACCTTTACATCGCAAAAAAACAAATGGCAGTAATGCCTTTTAAAATTGGAGATAATCATGGGTTTCAAATGTGGTATCGTAGGCCTCCCGAATGTAGGCAAATCCACCATCTTTAACGCCATCACCAACGCCGGCGCCAAAGCAGCCAACTATCCGTTCTGCACCATCGAACCGAACGTGGGCATGGTGAGCGTGCCGGACAGCCGCCTCGACGAACTGGTCAAGGTCTACAATCCGAAATCCATCGTTCCCGCCGTTACAGAATTTGTGGACATTGCAGGTCTTGTAAAGGGTGCCGCCCAGGGCGAAGGCCTCGGCAACCAGTTCCTGACCCATATCCGTGAATGCGAAGCCATCATGGAAGTCATCCGCTGCTTCGACGACGAAAACATCGTGCACGTCCACGGTTCCGTGGATCCGGTCCGCGACGTGGAAATCATCGAAACCGAACTGATCTTGAAGGACCTCGACTCTGTCGAAAAGCGCCTCGCCACCGAAGCCAAGGCAGCCCGTATGGGTGGTGCCGAAGCCAAGGCCCGCCTCGCCGCTTGCGAAAAGCTCCGCGACGCCTTCCAGGAAGGCAAGGCCGCCCGCACCGTGATGCACGACAGCGAAGAAATGGAACTCATCGTGAAAGATCTCGCCCTCCTGACCGCAAAGCCGCTCTTCTACTGCGCCAATGTGAAAGAAGACGACATCCTCACCGGCAACGCCTACGTGGACCAGCTGAAGGAATACGCCGCCAAGAACGGTCACGAAGTCATCATGATCAGCGGTAAGATCGAAGAAGAACTTTCCGCCATGGAACCCGCCGACAAGGCCGAATTCCTCAAGGAACTGGGCATGAAGGAATCGGGCCTCGACTCCGTGGTTCGCAAGGGTTACGAAATCCTCGGCCTCCGCACCTTCTTTACCGCAGGCGAAAAGGAATGCCGCGCTTGGACGTTCCATGCAGGCTACAAGGCTCCGCAGTGCGCAGGCGTGATTCACACCGACTTCGAACGCGGCTTCATCCGCGCCGAAACCTTAAGCTACGAAGACTTCCTGAAGCATGGTAGCTGGAACGCCGCCAAGGAAGCTGGCCTCGTCCGCACCGAAGGTAAGGACTACGTGGTACAGGATGGCGACATCATGTACTTCCTCTTCAACGTGTAAAGCGAAACAATGTTAAATGTGAGATGTGCGATGAGTAATTACCCATCGCACATTTTTCATTTCACATTTGTCATTAGCGGGTTTACCGCTATTTTTTTCCGATTATTGCGCTTTCTTTTTCGCGGCGCGTTTCGCCTTGATTTCTTCGATAATCGGGCGGATGATGCTTGCTAGATTCATGGCCGTTCCAATCAGAATCATAAAGGACGCCGCATGGATTCCAGGGCCGGGTTCAACCTGCAACAGGGGCACCCCCATTGCGGAATTGATTTGCGCAAGCCTCGAAAGAAAGAACCACATGGACACCATGGTAAGCATGCCCATGGTTATAGAGCCCAGCGGAGTCAGCCAAGCAAACAGGCCCGCAAGTATCGCTCCAACCACAATGGCATAAAGGAACGGCAACGGCTCCATCTTAGGGAAATGAGGCATGGTCTGCCGAAACTTTTCCATGGCGGAAGGGTTTCCGGTTTCCATCTTTTTCAGAATTCCCAAAGCAGGTTCCTTCAGTTCCTGTTCCAGATCAAGACCCATGGCAAGCTCATAGAGATTAGGCTCAGCCACCACATCTTTTTCTGCACAAGACACGTTGGCCATAGGCAGGAGCAAAGCAACAATCACCAGCAAATACGGAATCGCGGTCAGCCTTTTAAAAAGGCGCATCGTTTTTTCATTCATTATTTTTGTTGACCTTCAAAGAGGTTTCTCGGGAATGCACAGCGGAAGCCGATGGCGTCAGACCAGTAACGCGGATCCTCGTCATCGCTTTCAGTCAAGTTCAAGAGAGATTCCTTGTCTTTCCAGGAGCCACCTTTATAGACTCTAGAAGAACCCATCATGGCACCGGTCGGGTTAGAGCTTTCAACCCAGACAGAGAACATGAAGTACTTGTCCTTGGTCCATTCGGCAACGTTACCCGACATATCGAAGATACCCCATGCATTGGACTTCTTGCTGCTTACCGGCTGCGGACCATACTCGGGGCTCTTCTTGCCACGGCTATAGGAGTTAGCCTTGTAAATGGCGTACACACCCGGATTCGGATCTTCGTCAAGATTCCAGAGAGCACCCTCGTTATTGTCGGCACGACCAGCGAATTCCCACTGGGCTTCGGTAGGCAGATCGCCGCCAATGGCCTTGCAGAAGGCCTGAGCATTTTCCCAGTTAATGTTATGCACCGGATGACGGGGACCCTTGAAAGTAGAGCGCTCTTCGATACGCTTTGCAGAATCAAGCTTGCTCATGACATCCTTGAAGAACTGCTGAGTCACTTCAGTGGTATGGATGGCGAACGGAGACAACGCAACCACTTTACCCTTATAACGGAAGGACCCAGAATCAATCAGGGCTACGGCACCGCGTTCGCGATCGCGAATGACGCGGGGAACCTTCATGGAAACATCCAGGGTTACACCGCTATTGTCCACCTTGAGCGCCTTGGCCTTAGGTTCCTGAACCTTATGAGTTGTTTCTTCTACCGGTCGATTCAGCCATTCCTGAACTTCGGATTCGTCATAAATGTACTGCGGGAGTTCAAAGGCGCCGTGGCTCTTGACAGGCTTGTCGTTTACCACCAGTTCAAATTTTACATAACGGTAATGGTGGCGGCCCTTCAAGTCGCCTTCATGATAAATCCACACCGGCTTATTTCTTTCGATAGAAATGAAGGCTCGAGAAGAAGCTCCCGACGTCAGCACCGCAAACAAGGAGTCTGCAGTATAGCCTTCGGCATTGCCCACCCAGGAGAAGTCATAACGGTCACCTTGCTTGCCGTAGTTGATGCGGACAGCACCCATCTTGCAAACACGTTTCGTCTTGACCACGGGTTCTTCAGCAGCGGGGGCGGCAGCAGCGGCAGCGGAATCCTGAACCGTAGAATCCTTGGGTACATTAGCCTTTGCAATGGAATCCTGCTTAGCCTGTTCCTGCATGGCAACAGTGTCGATTACATCTTCGCAGAGGTTTTCGTCATAAACCGGTTCAATGGATGTAGGAACGAGGGACACACGATGCGGGAGGGCCTGCAAGCTATCGATTTTGCGGCGAAGAGCCACATTCACGGCACTGGCGGATCCCATTCTGTTCATGCGCCAATATAGCTTAGCTTCGTCACGCTTGCCTTCATAACGGTTACGATACTTAATATACACGCTATCGTCAGATGCCACCCCAAGCAGGAGCGGCTTGCGGAGTTTCGGGTAAATCTTATCGAACTCGTTGGTATCAACCTTTTCAATGGAAGTCTGGACTTCACGAGTAAGAATATCAAACAGGTGTTCGGTTTCTTCGAGAGTTTTGGCCTGATCCACGGCATGCAAAGTAACAGAAGTCGTTGCCTTGACCTTGGATGCAGTATCTACAACCGGCAACTGCGGTTTAAGTTCGACCATGGATCCGCCGGGAACAGATATGGCATCTACATACGGGAGATGATTCGGGGCAGAAAAGGAGAATGCGTACATGCCCGGATTCACCGGATATACCAGGGAAGGAACTTCTTTCATGGGAACAGAAATCGAAATGGCTTCCAGGCCCTTGATATCGGACTTAATAGAAACTATGCCCGGACGATCTGTTTCCATAATGGTCTGCCACTGGCCATTCTTCCTAAAATAGAGCTTAGGAACGCGAGGAGAATACAAGTATTCCTTGTCGAAGTAAATATCGGCTTCATCCTGGAACGCTCTAGAGGTTTGAGAACCGTAAAAGCGCAAAAGCATGACTTCGGCAGGCCTCAGGTAATTGTCAGCCAAGCTGAAGGCATGAAGTTTTTCGAAATTCTTGACATGAATAGGACCCGAGAACCAAAGATATTCCTTGGGGCCCTTCTTATGGCGCATGAACATAATGTTCGGGCGGAGAGGAACCATCGGGGCTTCCGATAAAATCATGGATTCCTTTTTAACAATCGCCATATTGGCGACAGGCTCCATCAGAACGCCCTCTTTAAACATCGTGGGAGGAATTCTGAAATTCTTGTCGCTATCAGCCGCCCAAATCATCATCGGCAACAGCAACAAAAGCGGAAGCATACGTGTAAAGGACATATTTTCTCCTATTTTCATATCAAAATGAAATATAAAAATATTTCTTTTTTCTCACATAAAGACACCGATTCTAGTCTTGATTCACCCCCATTTTGAGCAAATGGCCGCCTTTTTCGCCTCCTACGGGGCCTAATTCCACCTTCCAGTCCGAAAGTCGGATAATATCCGGGTGGTGTTCGATAACGATAACGGTATCACCGCGGGCGGAGAGTTTACGGAGCATATTCCAGAGAATTTGAATATCCTTGAGGTGGAGGCCGGTGGTCGGTTCGTCGAGCAGGTAGACCATTTTCTGGGCGGGCTTGCGGGCAAGTTCCGCCGCCAATTTCAGGCGCTGGGATTCGCCGCCGCTGAGGGTCGTCACAGACTGACCGAGTTTTACGTACGGGAGGCCCACATCGCGCAGGCATTCCAGCTTCGGAAGAATTTTAGGCTGGTCTTTGAAGAACTCGCAAGCTTCGGCCACGCGCATGTCGAGCACGTCGGCGATATTCTTACCCTTGAAGGTGACGGTGAGCGTTTCCTGATTATAGCGCTTGCCGCCGCAGACATCACAGACTTCCCAAACGTCGGAGAGGAAGTGCATCTCCACCGAGATGGCGCCGCGACCTTCGCAGGCCTCGCAGCGGCCGCGAGCCAAGTTGTAACTGAAACGCCCGTAGTCGAAGCCTTTCAACTTGGCTTGCGGCAGTTTGGCGAATAGCTTGCGGATATCGTCAAACACGCCCGTGAAGCTCGCGGGCGTGCTGCGAGGAGTCCCCGAAATCGGGCTTTGGTCAACCAAAAGAACTTCGCCGTTCTGCTTCTTGCGACCGCGAGCTTGGAATTTCTTTTTGAGGCGCGGGAAGATTTCATCCATGACCATGGAGCTCTTGCCCGAGCCCGACACGCCGCAAACGACACTGATGGCGCCCTTGGGGAATTTTACAGACAAATTCTTAAGATTGTTGTGATTCAGTTTTTCGAATTCGTAGAATTCCGTGGAATCGGTAATGGGCTTTGCCGCAATCTCGTTTGCCATCGGGATCGTATGCGTCAGGTACTTGACCGTTTCGCTGCGCGGGAACTGTTGCAGGGCATAAGGCTTGGAAAGCTGTTCGGGAGAACCTTCGGCAACGACTTCACCGCCGAACTCACCCGCCGCAGGACCCATATCGATAATATGGTCTGCCGCCTGCATCATCTTCATGTCATGTTCCACCACGACAAGTGTATTGCCGAGGTCGCGCAAGCGGTAAAGCGTATTGAGCAACATGGCGGTATCGCTTTCGTGGAGGCCCACCGTGGGTTCGTCAAGCACATAGAGCACACCTTCGAGACCGCTACCGATCTGGCTAGCCAGGCGAATACGCTGGGATTCACCGCCGGAGAGCGTGTCACCCGCGCGGTCGAGGCCGATGTAGCCGAGCCCCACGCCCTTGAGGAAGTTGAGACGTCCGACAATTTCGCGGAGCAAGGGTTCGGCAACAGTCATCTTGCCGTCGGGATTTTTGTCCTTTCCGAAGTTGTCACGTTTAAAGTTTTCATTGCTGAACCATTCAAGCGCCTGGGCGATGCTCATGTGGTTCACATCCATGATATTCTTGTCGCCAACGCGAACCGCCAGATATTCCGGTTTCAAGCGTTCGCCGTGGCAATCGGGGCAAACTTCGCCATCCTTAAAGTGGCCGAGGCCAAGGCAGGTTTCGCAGGCGCCCCAGTGCGTATTAAAGCTGAAGTGCTTGGGATTCAAGGCTGAATCCATGTACCAGCCGCATTCCGGGCAGCCCGGCTTTTCAGAGCAGGCCAAGCGATTTCCACTTTCGTCTTCGATATGCAAGATTCCGTTGCCGTCGCGGTAGCCGCGCTCAAACGCTTCCACCAAGCGGGCACGATTGTCTTCTTTCACCACGACCGTATCGACCACAGCGAACAACTGCTTTTCACGAGTCGGAATTTTCGGCAGCGGGAGTTCTACAAGTTTGTCGCCTAGGTAAACCTTGCGATAGCCCTTCTCGGTAAGAATCTTGGAAAGTTTTAGCACATCCTTGATTTCGAACGGGGCAAGCACCGTGACCTTTTTATTCAAATTGCGATCGAAGGCGTATTGCATCAGGTCGCCGACAGCATAAGCGCTCACGGGCTTTCCGCATTTCAGGCAATGCGGGGTCCCGACCCTCGCCCAGAAAATGCGGAAGTAGTCATAAATTTCGGTGAGGGTCGCGACCGTACTGCGCGGGCTCTTGCTCGCACTTTTCTGGTCGATAGCGATTGCCGGCGCGAGGCCCGAAATGGAATCGATGCTTCCGTGATCGGGGCGTCCGAGGAAGCGGCGAGCATAAGTACTCAAAGTCTCCACAAAGCGGCGCTGACCTTCGCTAAAGAGCGTATGGAAAGCGAGGCTCGATTTTCCGGAGCCCGAAACACCTGTGACCACCGTGAGCTTGTGACGCGGAATCGTCACATCAATGTTCTTGAGGTTATGCTTGCGGGCACCATGCACCTCGATATCCAGCGACAAGTCTTCTCCGCCCTTGAGCGTGCGGTCAAAGTGATGGTTTTCGCCATGCTTTTTCGCAAGCACCGGCGCAAGGTAGCGGCCCGTTTCCGACTTCTTGCATCTTGCAATCTGCTCCGGCGTACCCGTCGCAATGATTTTACCGCCATGAATACCCGCATCCGGGCCCAAATCGATAATCCAGTCGGCACACTTGATCACGTCCAGATTGTGTTCGATAATCACGACGCTATTGCCGAGGCTACGCAAGCGATTCAGGCAATCCATGAGCTTGCGGATGTCTTCAAAGTGCAAACCCGTCGTCGGTTCGTCAAGCAGGTAGAGCGTCTTGCCTGTACCTGGGCGGCGCAATTCCGATGCAATCTTGATTCGCTGCGCTTCACCGCCGCTGAGCGTTGTCGAAGGCTGTCCCAGAGTCAAGTAGCCGAGGCCCACTTCTACAAGCAGATTAAGCGGTTGCGCAATCTTCGGAATGTCCTTGAAGAATTCCGCCGCATCGGCAATGCTCAAGTCGAGAATTTCAGAAACGTTCTTGCCCTTATAATAAACTTCGCGAGTGGCATCGTTAAAACGCTTGCCGCCGCACACATCGCATGTCACCTGCACGCTCGGAAGAATATGCATATCCACGATTTTCACGCCCGCGCCTTCGCAGGCATCGCAGCGGCCGCCCTTCACGTTGAAGCTGAAACGGCTCTTGCTGTAACCGCGAATCTTGCTTTCTTCCATGCTGGCGAAAAGGTCGCGCACATCGTCCCAAATCTTGGTGTAGGTTGCCGGGTTGCTTCGCGGCGTGCGGCCAATCGGCGTCTGGTCGATTTCAATCACCTTGTCGATGTTTTCGAGACCTTCCAGGTGGTCGAATTTGCCGACCGGTTCTTCAGAATTGTAGAATACACGGGCCAATTCGCGGCGCAGAATCTGGTTAATCAGCGTACTCTTGCCGGAGCCCGAAACGCCCGTCACCACCGTCAGCGCACCGTCCAGCGGAATTTCCACATCGATATTCTTGAGGTTGTTTTCGGCGGCACCGCAAATCTTGAGTTTGGGCGTATTCTTGTCAATCTTCTTGCGGGTCGAAGGAATTTCAATTGCCTTACGGCCGCTCAAATAAGCGCCCGTCAGCGAAGCCTTATTCTTCTCCAACTCTTCGACGGTTCCTGCCGCAATCACGCGACCGCCCTCTACGCCGGCACCCGGCCCCACGTCAATCACGCAGTCCGCATGGCGCATGGTGTCTTCATCGTGTTCCACGATAATCAGGGAGTTGCCCTGCGCCCTCAAATGCTCCAACATCCCGAGCAACTTATCGTTATCGCGGGGGTGGAGCCCGATGCTCGGCTCGTCAAGCACGTAAAGCACCCCCTGCAGGCCGGCGCCCACGGCGCTTGCCAAGCGTATGCGTTGGGCCTCGCCGCCACTCAAAGTAGAAGCCTTACGGTTAATCGTCAAATAACCGAGCCCCACCGCATTGAGGAACGAAAGTCGCCCGCGAATTTCCTTCAGAATTTCCTTGCCGATTCGCTTTTCCTTTTCAGACAAGTCAATTTTATTGAAGAAATCCACCGACTTCTCGACGGACCATTCCGTCATTTCCGTCAGATTCACGCCATGGAAAGTGACCGCATTCGCCGTGCGGTTGATACGCGTACCGCGACATTCGGGGCAAACGCCAATCTGCATGTACTTGCGGAAGTGGAAAATATGCCACATATCCCACAGTTCCTGCATAATCGGGATAATGCCGCGTTCCGATTCACTCGGCGTACCGTACAGTACGGCATCCTGTTGCGCCTTTTTGAGCTTGTTCCACGGTGTATCCAGCGAAAAATGCATTTCGTTTGCGATGTTGCGCAAGTTGCGGCGACCAAAATCGCTAAAAATCAGCGTACCATCATCTTTCTTGATGGTCGCGATACAGCCTTCCTTGATGGATTTCGTCTTGTCCGGGATAATCAAGTCCAAATCGAACTTGTAGCTTTCGCCCATGCCCTTACAGGCAGGGCAGCGACCCTTCGGGTCGTTAAAGCTGAAGAATCGCGGTTCCAGTTCCGGAATAGAGATGCCGCACTTGGGGCAAGCGAGCAAAGTGCCCTGCAGGCGATATTCTTCCTTTGCCTGCGCTGTCCCAGTACCAGCATCTCCGGTGCCGTCCTTTCCCGAACCACCAGCCGACAACAAGAAACTCACCAGTTTTCCGTCGGTCAGTTTCAAAGCGCCTTCCAGCGCTTCGCGCAAACGGCTCATGTTCTTGCGTTCAAGCGTCAAGCGGTCAATCACCGCTTCAATGGTATGCTTCTCGTAACGCACGAGCGCCGGAACATCTTCCAAGCGATAAATCGCGCCGTCCACGCGGGCACGCACAAAGCCGTTTTCCTTGAGTTCCGCCAGTTCCTTGCGGTATTCGCCCTTGCGCTCCTGCACAATCGGCGCCATCACCGTAATCTGCTTGCCCTCGTCACTCACGTACAAATTATCAACAATCTGGTCCACCGTCTGCGCCTGGATCACGCGCCCGCAATCGGGGCAATGCGGCACGCCCAAGCGCGCAAAAAGCAAGCGGTAATGATCCAAGATTTCCACCACCGTACCCACCGTCGAACGCGGGTTTCGGTTCACCGTCTTCTGGTCAATCGAAATCGTCGGCGAAATGCCGCGAACGCTTTCCACCTCGGGGTGCTTCATGCGACCAATGAACTGGCGCGCATACGCCGAAAGCGACTCCACAAAGCGCCGCTGGCCTTCCTGGAACACCGTATCGAACGCAAGGCTCGACTTGCCCGAGCCCGAAACGCCGGTAACCACCACAATCGAATCGCGGGGAATAGAAAGGTTCACATGACGGAGGTTATGTTCGTGCGCATCGCGGATTTCAATCGACTTTGTCATGTCGCGCAATATAGAAAAAGACGGCCTAGCCGTCTATTTTTCAGTGAACAAATGTGCATAACATCAAGGGCTCTGTCGGGTCAAACTGTACACTTGTGCCCGGCTAGCAAAAAATCCTCAATCCGTAAGCCCTTCCAAAACTGTTTTTCGGCTGCATGACCGATGTTTTTACACTGAAATGACCGTTCGGCGGTCCGCAGCATGTTCGCAGCTATACGGCCTGGCCTAACAGAGCCCAAATTTGCTTTCGGTTTTATAGAAATTTTAAAGAGATTGATTAATGGCAGCTACGAAATATACAGAAGAAAATTACGAAGAAGAACAGCGACTTAAGCAACAACAGCAGCAATAGACCCGCTTTGGTGTTCCATCCAAGCCAAGTAAATAATTTCTATATTGGGTCCTAATTTTAAGGCCAACGCAACGTTTTGGCATATTGATAAGGAGGATATATGAACTTATTTACTAAAGTCATATTTGCACTTTTTACATTCAGCGTTTTTAATATAGCAGCAGAACAAAGACGCGCCGATATTTACGTTGACGAAGACCTCTACAAAGATGCGGAAGTACTCGCGGCCGTGCAGAAATACGCAGGCGCCGTCGAAAAGGAGCTCAACTTCAAGATTGACATCAAATCGTTTCCGGCAGCATTAGTCCTTGACTCTACAACTCTTAATTCTAGCCCCAAATTCAAGCAGAAAAGCACCGCTGCCGAACTGAAGGCCGCCATCAAGGAATCCTGGGAAGACAAATCCAAAGCTCCATTAGCGGGAGTCATCCTTATAGGCAATCTGCCTTTTGCACGAATGGAATACTTTGCCAGAGAATCCGACGGCAGGGCGGCATTCCCCGGCGATGGAAAAATCACCGGCTACCAGGTCTGGGCGGTTGACTTCTACTATATGGACATGGACGGCAAGTGGACAGACGAACTCATCGGAACCGGCTGCGTATCCGACGGAGCATGCAGCGGCGAAGTGGAATACGGCGAAAACGGGATTTTCGATTCACACTACAACCATTTTAACGGGGAACTTGCCGGCGAAGATTTCGAAATCTGGGTATCTCGCGTAAACGCTTACGGCGAAGCCCGCGACTTGTACAATAACAAATGGATTGAACAACTCCGCAATTACAACGAATACCTCGCCACGGTCAAGGAACTCACCGTACGCTGGCTCAACAAGGCCTATGACATACACGCCAACACAACCCCACGTTCGGACAAGGCATTGTTTACCTATTCCGACCCGTCCCCCATTTATAGGGAAGACTACGCCGTCGTAAGCCATTTCAACGACCTCTCGAAAATGTATAACGAAGTCGACATCGTCCATGCGATGAACAGGGAAAAATCTCTTCTATACATGGTAAAAGATTATGATTGGCTAACCCATCTGGGTCACGGCAACGAAAAGTCCTTTGCCGACGGAGTCTCGGTAAATGATTTTGAGCCCTCCATCGAAAGCGTCCCCTACCTACTTAACCTATTCTCTTGCAACATCGCTCGCTATTCCACACCCGAAGGTCTCTCTTACGACCGTACAGTAGGCATGGCGTTCTTGTTCAGGTCTTTGAAAGGTGGCGTTTCGATGATAGCCTCGACAAAGATGGGCGGCGGCTACCAAGCGGTCGATACACTTTACAAACACACAAAAACGAATCTTCTGGGCGATGCATACGTCAAGTGGGCGAACTACAGATCGTTGGTATTCGAAGACGCCAAGAACGCAAAGGACATTTACGCCTGGTACTACGGAACCACGCTTTTCGGCGATCCGTTCGCGGCACTTAAAACAAATAGAGACAACGTAAAACCGGACAGCATGCCGAACAACATCGCGCTGCACGCATTGCACGATTTCAACATCAGCGGCAAATGCATCGACGAAACGCAAGGCGTCGATGGTTTCTGCAACGTCATTTGCGGTTCCACGGAAGCGAACTATTGCGCAGGCATCCACGGCTACGCCCGAATCGGCTCCATCTACGCCAAGGGCGGATTGGTCCTGAATGCCGAAATTAAAGCTAAAAAAGCACTCATCTACCGCGATTTCGAAGATGCGGAACTCTTCATCAACGCAGACGTGGATTACGATTACGTCGCCTACGTCAATCCCAAGCGCTGGAACAAGGCGTTTGACGCTTTCGATACCCTAAAGACATTCCCGGACAACAAATGCACAGAGGACATTTCCGTAGATAAGGAATACACTCTCGTCGACGGAACATGCATCAACAAGCTTACGGTTCGCTCCACCGGGACGCTAATCATTCCTGAAGGCGATTTCTACGCCTATTCCATGACCATGGAACCGGGTTCCAAGTACAAGTTCGAAAAACCGGAATACACATCATTGCTGCACGTAAAGAAAGGATTTGCCTGGAATGCCACCCCGGTCAAAGACTCCACCGACTACGAAAAAGCAGCAAGCGGATTCAAATTGATTGTCTATGACAATGCGAACCCTGTCGATATCGACAGCCTATTCTACGGTTCCGTCAATGCGCCAAAAACGATGCTCAACATCTACGGCAAAGCTTACGGTTCGTTCACCGGATACGGCTTGGCCGTTCACGAAAAAGCCTTAGCCTATTACGTACCGTTCACCCCGCTTTCTTCACCCGGACGCAAGACATTTGTAAGCCCAATGACAACGGCAGATCATGCGACAAAAGTCATCGCGTTCAATCGCAACACCATCACGTTCGAAGCCTCAAAGGCAGGAATGTACGACATTGCAGTCATGGACGTTCTCGGGCAAACCGTTGCCTCGTTCCGCGTTAACGCAACCGCCGGCCGCAATTCCGTCAGCCACGACTTCACGAAGCTCAAAAGCAACCGCTATATCATGAGCATCAAACGCGGGAACACAATCGAAAGCGCAAGAATGATGAAATTATAGGCTATGTAGAACTTTCGTGTTGAAAGCCCGCCTTTTGTTTAAAATTTTAAACAAAGTCCAATTTCGGGGGGCAGTTCGCCATTCCTTATCGGGCGACTTATCCACAACAATAAAGTGCTACATTGCCAAATTTTGGCTCTGTCGGGTCAAACTGTACACTTGCGCCCGGCTAGCAAAAAATCTTCAATCCGTAAGCCCATCCAAAACTGTTTTTCGGCTGCATGATCGATGTTTTTACGCTGAAAAGACCGTTCGGCGGTCCGCAGCATGTTCGCAGCTATACGGCCTGGCCTAACAGAGCCTATCAAGTTTTTTACTTGCGACGCATCCAGAAGGCCATAAAGACAAGCACCGAGAGGATACACACCGCAATAATCAGCCAGAAGGCCATGGGCGAACCGACTGTCGCGTCTCCGTTCATGCCAAAGGGCAGTTTCACGTTCATGCCGAACAAACTAGCGAAGAACGTCGGGAGAGAAATAGAAATCGTCACGATGGTCAAGTTCTTCATCAGCGTGTTCACGTTATTGCTGATGACGCTTGCGCGGGCATCCATCATGGACGTCAAAATGTTGGCGTAGATTTCAGCTTGCTGCAGGCTCTGACGGTTTTCAATCACGATATCATCCAGCAGTTCCCGTTCACTTTCGGACCAGTTCAAGCTGCGGCCAATCTGCAACTTTTTCAAGAGCGTATCGTTGCTGTTCAAGGCGCTCACGTAGTAAATCAAGCCCTTGTTCAAGCTGAACATCGAAAGCAGGTACTTGTTTTCCATGGCCGTACGCAGTTTCTGTTCCAACTCGTCGTTAATGCGGTTGATAATCTTCAAGTGTTCGTTAAAGTGGAAAATGGCGTAGCTCAACACGCGAAGTACAAAGGTGTTCAAGCTGTCAATCTTCGAGAAGCGCTTTTCGTCCATCACCGGAATATCGGAGTCGGTCAGCAAAAGCACCCAGTCCTTAAAGATGAAGATACCGAAAGATTCCACGCGGAACTGGAAGTTGTCGCTGGCAGAATAGTTCTTCGGCTTCTTAAACACGATGGTCGTAAAATCGTCGTCGTATTCGATACGGGAAAGTTCGTCCGAGTCGAATGCAGAGGCTATGGTATGTTCAGTAATTTCATACTCTTTAACGAGCACACTACGTTGCTCTTGGCTCAAGGAACCCATCATCACGATGTCGGCGCTGTCTTCGTTCGGGGCACTAGCGAGGCGACCCGATTCGATCTTGTAGTACTTCTTGAGCATAGGAGCCCCCTTTATCGAACGGGGTCTAATATAGAAAATTTTGCATTCAAACCCAATAATTTTATATATCTTTATATCGTAAAAAAAGAGGTTTTTTTTGAGCCAGTTGAAATTGAATGGAAAGACCGAGAGTCTTTGTATTTTCGGCCATCCAGTTGGTCATAGTAAATCGCCCCTAATGCACAATGCTCTTTTTGAAGCTTTGGGGATTAATGCGGCATATCTGCCCTACGCTCCGGAGCCCGAAAACCTGGCCGAAGCAATCAAGGGTTTTAGAGCCATGAAGTTCCGCGGGGCAAATGTCACCATTCCGTACAAGACCCCGGTCATGGACCTTGTGGACGAACTTTCGGACATTTCGAAATTCACCGGTAGCGTAAACACCCTGTACTGGAAAGACGGAATTATCGGTGGAACCCTGTGCGGAACCACGACCGACCCCTATGGATGCATCCGCAATCTCCAAGAAGCGGGGGTGGATCCGTCCAACAAGAAGGTTGCCCTGCTCGGAAACGGCGGTGCCGCCAAGGCAATCGCCTACACCCTGGTCGAAATGCAGAACCAGCTCACCATCGTGTGCCGCAGCCGCGAAAAAGGCCAAGCACTCGCCGACAGCCTGAATCAGTTTTGGAGCGGCAAGGCACCCCAGGTCCAAGTCGCTACGTTCGATGAGTTCCCGGCCGTATCCAAGAGCATCGAAATCATCATCAACGCGACCTCCGTGGGCATGACTCCGAACGTTGACCAATCGCCCCTTACCGAAGAAAGCTTGCAACAAGGACAAGCCGTGTGCGACATTGTCTATACGCCACCCATGACCAAACTGTTAAAGACAGCCCAGGCGAAAGGCTGCAAGGTCGTAACCGGCGAAGGCATGTTGGTACACCAGGGCATCGAAAGCTTCAGAAAATGGTTCCCCGAAGAAACTAAAAACAAGACGAACGACGAACTCGCACAGATTATGCGTAAAGGAATGCAGGGCTAACATGAACAAGCACATCTTTTTCACCGGATTCATGGCAAGCGGAAAATCCCGCACCGGACGCGCCCTGGCAGAACGGCTCAACCGCCCCTACGTGGATACCGACGCCGTTATCGTCGAACGCGCAGGCAAGACCATCAGCGAAATTTTTGAACAGGAAGGCGAAGCCAAGTTCCGCGAAATGGAACGCGACGTCGTTGCCGAATTTGCCAAGAAAGAAACTCCGCACATTATTTCCTTGGGCGGCGGTGCACTCACACAGCCGGACAACCTCAAAGTAATCCGCGAAAACGGCACTATCATTCGCCTGTGGGCTAAGCCCGAAGTACTTTCGGAACGCATTGGCCGCAAGAACACGCGCCCGTTACTTGCCAACCTGAGCGACGAAGAACGCCTTGAAAAAATCAAGGTGATGCTCAAGGAACGCGAAAAGAATTACGCGAACGCCGACTTCAGCGTGGAAAGTTCCGACGAATTCACCGAAGACCACGTCATTGAACGCATCCTGTACATTCTGAATTTCTGGAACAGTCATGCACTGGACGTGTGTCCGAGCAGCGGCGGACGCTATCCCATCTTTATCGGCAAGAACATCATTCCCGAAGCAGGCGTATTGCTGGAATGCCTCAAGTTTGCCCCGAGTCACGACTTCCTGGTCTGCACCGACACAAACATTGCCAAGGTCCAGAGCCAGATGCTCGGCGAACTGAGAGGCCAGGCCGGACGTTGTCCGATTTTCAAGTTCCAGGCAGGCGAAAAGAACAAGACCTTGCACAACCTGAACCAGCTATTCAGCTTCATGCTCCACCGCGGCTATACCCGTAAGAGCTGCCTGTTGCAGTTCAGCGGCGGCGTGGTCGGCGACATGGCCGGCTTTGGTGCAGCCACCTACCAGCGCGGCATTCCGTTTATCCAGTTCCCGACAACGCTTTTGAGCATGGTCGACAGTTCTGTAGGCGGAAAGGTGGCCGTGAACCACCCCGAAGGCAAGAACATGATCGGCGCATTCTACCAGCCGAAGGCTGTGGTCTGCGACCTCGCGGTGCTCAGCACCTTACCCGAAACGGAATACCTGGCAGGCCTTGCCGAAATCGTGAAGTACGGCGTGATTTACGACGAAGAATTCTTCCGTTATATGGAACAGAATGTCGAAAAGATCAAGGCACATGACCTCGACGTTTTGAAGCACCTGATTTACCGCAGCTGCGCCATTAAGGCCGAAGTCGTCGGCATCGACGAAAAGGAAGCGGGACTCCGTGCTATTTTGAATTACGGGCATACCTTCGGGCATGCAATCGAAAATTTGACGCATTACAGCATGTTCACCCACGGCATCGCCGTGTCGCTTGGCATGCGCGTGGCCGCCCGCGCGGCAGTTCTCCTCGGCAAAATCAGCGCCGAAGAAGAAGCTCGTCAGAACAAACTCTTGGATGACCTCGGATTCCCGAAGAAATACGATATCGACACGGAAGCCGCATGGGACGCCATGGCTGTAGACAAGAAGGCAGAAAAGGGCAAGCGTGTATACATTTTGCCCACTAAGATTGGAGAAGTAGAAAAAGTAAGCAACATCGATAAAGATATCATTACTCAAAGCTGGGGAGCTATTAAGTAATACAATAGGAGTGTGTATAAAATGAGTATTCTTGTAACAGGTGGAACTGGGGCTTTAGGCTACCACATTCTGTCAAGCCTTGTGGGGACGACCCATGACTTGTTCAGTTTTAGTGATGAACAGCCGCAGCCTTGGCAAAAGGTCGAAGGGGTAGAATACCTGAACGGCGATCTTTTGAATTTCAAGGATGTGCAGGACATGATCCAGCATGTGCAACCCACCCACATTTACCACTTGGCAAGCCAATCTTCTGTAGGCCTCAGCTACAAGAAACCCTACGAAACGCTGAACATCAACCTGCTGGGTACGCAGAATCTGCTTGAAAACGTTCGCAAGAACTGCCCCAAGGCAAAAGTGATGCTCTTGAGCTCCAGCGAAATTTACGGACGCACCGATCACCAGCTTACCTACTTGCACAAAGAAACGGACCTTCCGAACCCGCTGACTCCTTACGCAACGTCTAAGGCCTGCATGGAACTCCTGGGAAACCAGTTCAAGAACGCCTACGGACTCCATGTGGTATTCGTGCGCCCCTTCCATTTTACGGGTCCGCACCACAGCCGCCGTTTCGTGATTCCCTCCATTACTTACCAGCTGGTCAAAATCAAGTATTACGGCACCGAACCCACTATCTATTCGGGAAGCCTCGACATTAGCCGCGACTTCGTAGACGTACGCGATGTAGCCCGCGGCATGATCCAGCTCTTGAACCAGTCCGAACCGGGCGAAGTCTACAACCTTTGCTGCGGAAAATCCTACACCTTCCGCGAACTCACCGAAATGCTCGTTGACATTGCTGGCGTGAGCGTAGACTTCAGATTCGACCCTGGCTACGAACGCAGCAACGACATTCCGCTTTTGATAGGCGATCCCACCAAGGCCATGAGCATGGGTTGGAAGCCGATGATCAGTATCGAAGACTGCCTGACCGATTTGTTCAACGAAATGGTGCTCCGCCGTCGTACAGAACTCAAACTCGGTATGGGACAGGATTTGAGACTGTAGATGTGTGATGTGGGATGAGTGATGAGGAATGATAGCATGAAGGTTCTTTTTGGAATTTTGGCGTTTTTGTTCTGCGCGTCGCTTGCATTTGCAGGCGATGTAGTTGCGCCGCAAGGTTCTGTACGTAGCGTATCGGTTGACGACTTCATGCCGCACCAGAATAGCGCCAAGGAATTCAACGAAACCTGGAGCTATCAGTTCGTTTTCGACAACGGCACCCGCGCCTTTATCAACTATTCCACGCTCCATATTCCGGGTTCCGGCAAAAAGGTCGCCTGCGACATGAGCTTCTGGAATTTCAAAAGCAAAACGTATACCGTGGGCCGCCAGTATCCGCCCGAACGCCTTAAAACAGACAAGGCCTCGGCCACCATCGACATCAAGGGCGAATACAAGATGGAACACAAGCCAGGGAAAGATCACCGCGTGTACTTTACCGCCGACAAGGGCGGTAAATTCCTGCTCGACGTGACCTTTGAATCGGCCGAAGTCGGAAAAGTTACCGGCAACGGCGTGTGGAAAATCGGCAAGGAAAGTTTTGGACAATACGTTCACATTCCTTATGGTCGCGTCGCAGGCAAAATCGCCTACAACGAAGACACCATAGCCGTGAAGGGTTACGCCTACATGGACCAGACCTGGCAAACCGCGCAGGCCACCGACATGGCAGCACGCTCGGTCAACTTTAGCACAAACGCCCGCAGCCCGCTATTTGCAGGCCGCGTCTCGATCTCTAAAGGCGGCGAACCGTTCGGATACGCTCTCTACAAAGACGAATCCGGGATCAAGATCGCTCAGCCCAAGGCCATCAAGGAAGGCGACGACAACTACAAGGGCAAGAAATTCGCCAAAAGCGACTTGACCTTCGAATGGCAAGACGCAAGCGTTCCCGCGCTCAAGTTCAGCGTGGCCAAAACGCTCCAGAAAGCAAGTCTTTTGGACAAAGTAGACGGTTGGATTGCAAAGAAGGCATTCAAAATTGCCGCCGGTGGCGAAGTTCTATTTTACAGGGGCAGGAGCGACGGAAGCCACGGAAAAAAGATTGATTGGTGTATTACCGGAGTTAAAGACTGATGACTAAGTTTCGCCCATGCATTGACCTGCACGACGGACGTGTTAAGCAGATTGTAGGCAGCTCGCTGAATGACAGCGGCACGGGTCTCAAGACGAATTTTGAAACAGACCGCTCCCCCGCTTGGTTCGCAGAGCTTTATAAGAAAGACGGAATCAAGGGCGGTCACGTGATTATGCTCGGCAAGGGCAATACCGAAGCCGCAAAAGCAGCGCTTGCCGCCTATCCTGGCGGATTGCAAGTAGGCGGCGGCATTACCGCCGACAACGCCAAGGAATATTTGGATGCCGGCGCAAGCCATGTGATTGTGACCAGCTGGATTTTCCCCGAAGGCAAACTCGACCGCGAGCGTCTAGAATTGCTCTCCAAGACTGTAGGCAAAGAACACCTGGTGCTTGATTTGAGCTGCAAGCGCGTGAGCGCTCCCGAAGAAGAGCCACGCTGGAAAATCGCGATTAACCGCTGGCAAACTTTGATAGACATCGAAGTCAACGCCGAAACGCTCGAAGATCTTTCCCGCTATTGCGACGAATTCCTGATTCATGCGGCCGATGTCGAAGGAAAGCAGCAGGGCATGGACGACGAACTGATTATGTTCCTCGCCGAACACAGCCCCATTCCCTGCACCTACGCCGGTGGTGCCAAGTCGCTAGCCGACTTAAAGCACTGTAAGCAAATTTCAAACGGAACGATAGACCTCACCATCGGATCGGCTTTGGACCTGTTCGGTGGAAAAGGAGTGAAGTATGCCGACTGCGTCAAATTCAACAAAGCTTAAAGCAACCGACGCATTGGACACACGTCCCGCCATTTTCGGGCGTAAGGTCACGAGCACCTTCAAGAAGATGTTCGGCTTTAAGCACCAGCCTCCTGGAAACCTGCGCACGGGCATGATTCCGCCCATCGTTTTCGGGTCGCTCATTTTAAACATTCCCAAGCTTTTGAAGTTGCGCACTTACCTGAAAAAGGAACGCAAGCAACACCCCGCCGATGATGTCCGTATTCTTTTCTATTCGGACAACCTCGATGAAACAAATGGAATCGCCAACAACCTGAGAAACGTGATTCCCTACATGCGAGCTCACGGCATGCATGCATTCCTCGCCGGAAACGCATTCAACTCGCGCCCCTGCGGTGTCGTAGAAAACAGCTACTGTCTACTGCTCCCGCGTTTGTTCAGCATGGAACAGCTCGGGTACGCCAACAGCGAACTGGCTATTCCCCGTATAGGTCCGGTTCTTCGACTGCTCAAGCGTTACCCCGTCGACTTGATTGAATTTGAAACGCCAAGTCCAGGTGCATGGCTCGTATGCTTCTGCGCAAAGGTCGCCGGCATCAAGGTCTTTAGCCATTACCGCACCGACGTTCCGACTTACACCAAGACGCTCGTGAAAGCAAAATGGATGTTCCACTTTGTGCTCTGGCTCATGAAGATTTTCTACGGAATGACGAAGCCTGTGGTTAGCCCCTGCAAGGACTACGCCGATATCCTGACTTCCCAGCTGAAGATTCCCGCAAACCAGGTGCAAATTTTGCCCCGCGGTCTCCCCCTGGAAAAGTTCTCGATGGAATTGCGCGGAAAAGGCGTCTGGGAAAAATACAATGGTTCTACTGAAGCCGTCCAGAGCGAAGGCAACCGCAAAGTACGATTCTCGTTCATCGGGCGCATTTCCAAGGAAAAAAACCTGGAATTTCTGAATGGCGTTTGGAAAAAATTCTCGGCCAAGCACGACGACGTGGAACTCATGTACGTGGGTTACGGCTGGTACCTCGAAGAAATCAAGAAGTTCTTTGAAGGTGACGACAGCGTGCATTTTGCAGGCGAGCAGGGCGGCGAAACGCTCGCAAGCCTTTATGCCGACTCCGACTTCTTCTTGTTCCCGAGCGTCACGGACACCTTCGGAAACGTGGTCGTCGAAGCCATGTCCACTGGCACACCCGCGATTGTCAGCAATTACGGTGGCCCGCACGATATCGTCATGGATGAAGCCGCCGGTCGAATCCTGCCGATTGACGAAGACGCCTGGCTGAATGCTTTGGAAGAATGCCGTCGCATTTATCTTGAAGAGCCCGCTACCTACGCCAAGATGCGCGAGGTTGCCCACGAACGAAGCCTCAAGTACACCATGGAATCTTCGACCAAGGCCCAGTTCGAATTCTTCAGGAAACTGAAGCACGAAGCCTACGGAATATAATGGACAACGCCATCCTTAAGCGCCTACGCGAATGGTTCAAGAAAAACGCTGCGGAACTTCCGTGGCGTTTAGCCGACTTGGACGCTCCGCGAGACGCTTATGCCGTCTGGATTAGCGAAACGATGCTCCAACAGACGCAGGTTTCTACCGTTCGCGACTATTTTACACGCTGGATGAAGCGTTTTCCCGACGTAGCGACACTTGCCAAGGCCTCAGAAGAAGAAGTCTTTAAATACTGGCAAGGACTCGGCTACTACAGCCGCGCAAGGAACATTCTAAAAACCGCAAAAATCGTTGCAGAACGCAAGGAATTTCCCCGTACGCGAAAGGAGCTGGAAGCATTACCCGGAATCGGGGCATACACCGCCGGCGCAATTTTAAGTCTCGCCTACCATGAGCGCGAAGCCATTCTTGACGGCAACTTAGTGCGCATTTTTTCGCGACTTTTCGCGCTTAACTTTTTGCCAACCGATTCCAAGGACGCCCTAAAAACCTACTGGAATTACGCCCGCGAAATCGCAGACAGTTCCAAAGCATACATGCATAACGAAGCCCTCATGGAATTGGGGCGCACTGTTTGTAAAATCAAGAACCCCGACTGCGAAAACTGTCCCCTCCAAGGCGCCTGCAAGGCCTACGCCGAAAAGCGTACCGTAGAATTCCCGCCCAGCAAGAAGCACATTCAAAAAGACTGGCACGGCACCGTCCTCATTATCGAAAGCGCCGACCACAAGATTCTAGCGGTTCACGGCGGGCAAAAATTCTTCAAGAACCAGTTCACTCTACCGCATTTTGAATCGCCCCGCAACGCTACCGCAGGACTCCCCGCCCAAGCCGAAGCATTCATCAATGCAGACAATGTCTGCGCGGTCAAGAATATCGGGAATTTCAAGCACAATATCACCATCCATAAAATGGATTGCGACGTCCTGCATATTCGCCTTAAAACAAAAGCCCCGCAGCATTCTGCACCGGAGCTTCGGTGGGTCAAGATTTCTCAGGCCCAAGATTTTTTCGCTAACAGTTTCTGCCTAAAAGCATTGGCAAAACTTTAGGCAAATGTGAAATGAGTAATGTGAAATGAATAATTCCTCATTACACATCTCACATTTCACATCTTTAATTACTTCTTCTAAAACGTCTTCTTCGCCTGACAAATGAAGCGGATGCGGTCATAACCGCCATTCACCGTTTCCATTTCTTCGTCTGCAAGCACATGCATAAGTGTTCCCGTTAGAGTAATGCCGTACTTCGGAAACATCTGCGAGAAAGAAGCATCCCAGACCCAGTCTCCCTTGACCACCATCGGATCTGCTGAACGTAAATTCCACTTGGCATCGCTTCTATAACGCAGAGAATGGGATATTTTGAAGGTCTTGTTCAGGAGCCAATCACCCATAAAGCCCGTGTAAAATTCAGCAGGCGTCACCTCGGCATGATCCACAGGGCCATCAATGTGTTCAAACCCCGTCAAGGCGGTAAACTTGAACATGTCTCGATACCAGACATTAAGCCACATTTCGGCAGTCAAGCCCTTGATCCAATCATTTATGCGAGAAACATCACCGTAGCGGGTATTCATATCGTATCTTTCGCGATAGTAGATTTCTTCGACATCAAAAGTTTCGGCACCGTGCTCCGCCCAGAAACTGCCGCGACCACCAATAGACACGAAACCGCCCAAGGTATCTACATAGGTTGCATAAGCCTGTATCAAGTTCATCTGGCCATCGGCCGTCAAATCAATTTCGTGGCCATCATAAAATTCCTTGGTATCGGCCAGGGGATTCAAGCGGGATCCAGAAATATTCTTGACGCCCACCACAACACCCATATTTTCGGGAGCAGGAGCCATATATTCAATGCTATCCTGCACAAGCCAATCCCTTTCGTTTACACCAAAGGTCACATCGGCGGTCAAGCGCTGAACCGGCTGCACGCGCAATTCCATAAAGGGCCATGCCACACGGTCTTCTTCCAGTTCAGTATACACCGTGCCTTCGTCATCTACAGCACGGAATGCCATACCGGCTGCAATCTGGAAGACTCCCTTTTCACAAGCCTTACCACACTTGTAATAAACGGAACCGTTTACCTCCTTACGGGCGCCCTCTTCATTCTTGTGCTGGTTTTCATATTCGATATCTTCGTAAGCCAACGTTACCGACAAATTTCCCACATCAGCACGGGCTTCTACACGCGGTTTGTAATGCGCAGGAATCCAGCGAGAACTTTCCGTATAGAACCAAATGTATTCTTCACCCGCCAACACAGAAGCATTCACCAGGGAATTGGTATAGCCGATTCCGCCATACGCGGAACTGAACATCGGCCAGTTGGCACCAAAATGCGAATAGTCCCCATCTACCCCATCGCGACGATAGACATAGCTGCCGCTGCAGAAATGATCCACTTGGAAAAGCCGCGCCGTGGCCCAGAACCCCATAAAACTCGGAGAACGAAAGCCGCCCTCTAAAATCGGGGTTCTATTTCCAGGCCGATCATCTTCAGTGATAAAGTCCTGATAAATCAAGTCACCCAGTTCGTTACCGGTCTTCACCCAAACGCCAGGATCCAAAGGAGTCCACGAAGGCGTTCCCGACCAACGGTTAAACAGCAGACGATCACGCATTTTCGCGGGTGTCCAAAGTTCACTTTCAGAATGCAAGCCGCCAGCGCTCATCGGCCTATCGAAAGCATAAGTTGGTCCGCCAATCAAGAAGGTTCCATCGGCACGGGTTTCGTATTCCATGCCATCCATTTCAGCAGGAATCTGGGCAAAGGCAACGGAAGCCATCAATAACGATACGAGAGCAAGATTCTTCATTACCAAAGCTTCCTTTCTACATACAGTCCCACATATAACATATCAGAACGCTTGGGCAAAGTCCAAATTTCTTCCCACATCATGTTAAAGCCGACGCGATAATTCTCCGTATTCCAAATCTTAAGATTTAAGCGAGCAAACCAGCCGAATTCCGTTTCGTTGTCGGTCAAAGTTCCACCCGGTTCGCTAAATTCCGGCTTGTCCTTTTCCTCAAAATCGGCTCGCGTCCAGTTGCATACAAAGCCACCCCCTAACACAATCGGATGAATCATCGGGAAGTGCCAATCCAAACCCAGTTTTCCAGAAACCTGATGCACACCATCATAAGTAATTTCTTTAGGAAGCGGTTTAAAATACGCATAGTGGAACATCACGACACCGTCAACATGTTCCCAGTACGAGTAACGGGCATTGAGTCCGCCATAAAAGGCATTGTCGACCGCATCAACCAAATCACCAAAGGGATAAACTTCACCGCCTTCAATACCGACATAGGCATGCGAAAAGGCGACGTCTTCTACACTTTTCGATTCCCCTTGAGCAAAAACCGACACGGCTATTCCCAAAGCAATCAAGATTATTTTTTTCAAATTCCCCATATAAACCTTTTTTAGGTAGCTTTTCGAAGACGCAAGGCCTGTGCAAAAAATCCGTCAAAGCGGGAATCGTCCAATCCTGGATACACAGGCTCGCCCACTTTTTCAAAATCAGGATTCTCTTTGACAAAACGATTTGTCACCTTGGTTGTCTCTTCTGGATCAGGACTGCAAGTCGCATACACCAGAATTCCACCCGGCGCAAGCTTTGTCGAAGCAGCCTTCAAAATATTGTACTGCAGTTCTGCCAGTTCCTTAATCGATTCCGGCGTAATGCGGTAAACCGATTCTGGACGGCGAGCAATCACGCCCATGTTGCTGCAAGGCACGTCAAGGAGTATCCTGTCAAAGGGGGAAGCCTCCCCCTCGCTCGCACGATTCCGTTGCTCGCTACCCCTTCTAACTGAAGGCACCTGGAGCCTGCCCCGGACCTGTTCCGGGGCAACGCCCCCGAGAACGTCGATGCATTCGACGCGGACGTTCGTGAGTCCCAATCGGTCTACAAGGTCATGCATCTTGAGCACGCGAGCTTCAGATACATCGCTCGCCAAAATCTCAAGCGAAGAATCCATCTCGGCCATAAGGGCAGCCTTACCACCAGGGGCCGCACATGCGTCCCAAACCTTAAGGCCGGGCTTCAAGTCCAGCAATTTCACGACTTCGTAAGCCGAGGGATTCTGCATGCTGAATTCGCCCTTCGCAAAAGATTCCGATTCCAAGATCGTTTTAAGCTTTGCGTCGGCAGGCACTTGAATGTAACGGTCGTAAAGGATGCTTGCGCCCGTAATTCCAAGTTTTTGCGAAAGCACCGGAGCCGACGTTTTTTGCAAATTTACGCGAATCCATTCTACGGGGCGCTCAAGCGTCGCCTTGGCGAGCGCTTCGGCGCGTGTTCCGCCATAAATATCGAACCACCTGCGAACCAGCCATTCGGGCACCGAATTCTCGATGGACACGCGCCGCACCTTTTGAGGTGGGAGCGCCGGCAGCCCGGACTTGCGCGCGGCATGCAGCACGGCATTCACCAGCCGCGCGGAACCTTCTTGAAGGTTCGCCGCCTTCGCAAGCTCCACGCTTGTCGAAACGGCGGCATGGTCCGGGATTTCCATAAAGAACATCTGGAAGATTCCCATCTCAAGCACCGTCGCCACTTCAAGCGAAGGCATTTTCTTTACGAGGGTCTTTAAAAAGTATTGCAGATACAAATGCCTACGGCATACGCCCAAGGCAAGTTCCATCGCAAAAGGCGAAAGTCCGCTTTCCTTGATAAAGCTACCGTCCTTCTGCCAAAGCACAAGGACGCGGAACGCATCCATTCTCTCTTTCAGCGATTCATCTAGCAAAAGCAAAGTCCTTCACGCTTCTGGATTCCGCGCATAAAGTCGGCCACCGGCATCGGCTTCTTGCCTTCGGCCTGAATTTCAATCACTTCAAGCACGCCTTCGCCCGTGCCCACGTAGAACCGGTTATCCTTGAATTCCACCGCGCCCGGGGCAAGCTTCGGACCGTTCTCCGGCGTGTCCGTCTTGCGCAAGTAAACCATACGGCCCCCCAGCTTTCCATAGCCACCCGGCCACGGATTGAAGGCGCGAATGCGATCGTGAATCACCTTTGCCGGCAAATTGAAATCGATCAAGCCTTCTTCTTTTTTCAACTTCGGAGCGCCACTGGCCTGGGCATGATCCTGCGTCAAGTCCTTTTCGCGGCCTTCAAGCAACTGGTGGATAGCATCGTCCAGCGCTTCGCATCCAGGTGCCACCATCTTTTCCAGGAGGCTTGCGGTCGTATCCTGATGGTCAATCACCACCGTCTTCTGGGCAAGAATCGGGCCGTGGTCCATCTTTTCATCCAGGCGGAAAACGGTCACACCTGTTTCAGGCAGGCCGTCGGCAATCGCACGCTGCACAGGGGCGGCACCGCGGTACTTGGGCAACAAGCTACCGTGTACATTCACCGCACCATGCTTAGCGACAGCCAGAATATTCTTCGGCAAAATCGAATAGGCAACGACCACGAACAAATCCGCACCGAAAGCACGCAGGTCGCTCTCGAATTCGGGCGCCTTCAAGTCAGTGGGCTGGAGTACGGGGAGCCCGTATTCGAGCGCCAGTTGCTTGACTGGCGGCGGCGTTAACACGCGCCCGCGCCCTGCAGGCCTGTCAGGCTGCGTCACTACGGCAACCACGTCCGCAAAATCAGATTCCTTGAGATGCTTCAAAAAACAAGCCGCGAATTCCGGCGTTCCCATAAATACGATTTTCATAACATGAAATATAGAATATACTTTTCTACATTTACGCCCGAAATGAGAATACCGCTCCAACTTGCCGTCATTTTCGCCATTTGCGTCGCCGGGGAAATTCTCCACCGCATCGTAGGTGTACCCCTTCCGGGGAACATTATCGGCATGGTTCTGCTCCTAATATTACTTTGTACAAAAGTAATCAAACCGGAACAAATTTCAGGCGTATCCAGTTTTTTCCTGAATCACCTGGCGCTCTTCTTTTTGCCGCCCAGCATCGCCATCATGGCTGTCGGCGACGAAGTTCTTTCCCAATGGCCGCTTTTGCTATTCCTTTGCGTGGCCTTTACGCTAGTAACAATCGCCGTGGGTGGCCGTTGCACCCAATTCCTGATTCGAAAGCAAGAATACCGCGAAAATTTGGCTTTACGTGCAGAACGCCTTGCCAAGCGAGCATCCCGTAACGAAATGAATGGGGGCAAAAAATGAACGCCATCATCAATTCGCCCCTCTTCGGAATTTTACTCACGCTGGTCGCTTTCGAAATTGGCGTCACGATTAGCAAGAAGTTCAAATATTCTTTCTTGAATCCGCTCTTGATAGCAAACATTTTAATCGTGGGTTTCTTGCTCCTCACGGGAATCAGCCTCGAAAGCTACAATGTGGGTGGCGACTATATTTCCGTCATGCTCTCCCCCGCCACCGTGGTGCTGGCAGTTCCCCTCTACAGGCAAATTTCCAAACTCACCCAATTCTGGAAGCCTATTCTAGCAGGCATTATTGCAGGGAGTCTCACCTCCCTTGCCTGCGTCATTGCAGTTAGCAAGTTGATTGGCCTTAGCGAAACCCTCATGCTTTCACTTTTGCCCAAATCCATCACCATTCCCATGGGTTCCGTGGTTTCGGAACAAATCGGCGGCATTCCGCCAGTCACCATTATCGCCATCACCATCACGGGAATCACGGGTGCCGTGGCCGCCCCGGCCGTATGCCGATTCTGCCGCATCAAACACAAAGTTGCCCAAGGAATCGCCATCGGTACCGCAAGCCATGCGCTGGGTACCACCAAGGCCATGGAAATGGGAGAAATTCAAGGCGCCATGAGCAGCCTTTCCATCGGTCTCGCCGGACTATTTACCGCAATCGTCACGCCGATTATTTTAAACGTGATGGCCTAAGTTTTTCCCACCAGAATTTCCGCGACAATACTTTCATTTTCGGGAATTTCGCACAGCGTTCTCAGTTCATCGTGATAAAAGAACCTTTCGCTGCGTAAAGTCCTGCGGACCAGTGTAGCCGACAGGGTCATGGATTCTATGAAATACCCCGCATTCAGATTCATATATCGGTAGGCGCGTTCGCCTAGCAAATTGCAGGATTCATTCAAGTCCGCTGTCAAAATCACGGCAAAAGCCGTATTATCCGCAATCTCAGGAGACAAATGACATTTGGCGAACTTTTTAACGTTCAACATTCCCGACTGCATGTAAATGGACTTGCGCACAGGCACATACCTATACACGCCCGGATAAACAAACATCACGTCAAAAGCGACAATCCAGATTCGCAAAAGTCCTGCGCCAAAAAAATTAATTTGCCCGGACTCCAGCCAACGCAACATGCTGGAAAAATCATCCAAGTCAACCCCCGCCTTTTTAAAAGGCAGGCGATTGTTCAAAGTCTTCTCAATTTCCGAAATCTTGGCTAAATAATGAGCCGTATCGAACTTGGCCGGAGTCAACGGGAATTCATCCCCCGGGAACGCCTGAGCCGCAAGCCTGCGAATACGAATGCACTTCGAAAGATCGGTAATATTTTCTACCCGATTCTGACGCATGAACATGGCCGCATAACGCGAAGCATCGTAGCCTATATCCGGCTCCATTTCGCCACGGTTCGAATACGCCGTTTCGCCAACGCCACCATCGACAGAATCAAAGGCAAGTTCGCTATATTCAGGGAAAACCGCAAGGGCTGCCAAGGGAATTTCTGTCGCGGGCAAATTAAGAGCCACGGCAATTTCGTCATCGACAAATCCACCCAGGGCAAAAACCTTCGCCCCCTTGGATTTTGAATGCAACATGACGCTTGCCGCGCAAGCACCCACATCTTGAGTCACCTGAGCATAAGCAGATTCCCTATAACGCCAAACAGAACGCTCTAGAATTCCCGTAAAAATATACAGCATCGGGGCTTCTTCAGCAAAATCCTTGTCAGGGAACGCCGCCACGATTTTTTTCATTTCGTCCCGGCCGCCAATGCGCACTAGCTGCCCAGCCATATCGGGCGTGGCACTTCGACCAGAACTATCGTAAGAGTACACACCATCGGGTATCGGACGCCCACGCATTACTACATAGATTCCAACCGGTTTTAGTTTGTCTCCAGAAACATATCCGTAAGGGGGAACTTCGTCTTTCTGCAAATCTATCCGATTGCAACCAACATAACGGCGATCGACCTTTTTCTGCGTTTCCCAACACAAGTCTGCAGGCTTTTCCTTGCGAACAAAGCTGACGGATTTGTGATATTTTTCAGAAAAAAAACGCATTATTCAAAAGGTAGTAAAAAATCAGCCATTTTGAGCAAAAAAGCGCAAAGATACACCTGCTACACCCACACAAAAACAAGTCATTTAGCCAGAACCGCTTTGTTTTTTCAATGATAAATTTAGGGTAAAAGGGTGAAAATAGAGGATTCGGAGTTTACTTGCGTAAACGCTAAATGATTCAAAATCCTTTCTTTTCACCTCGCACCGATGTAGTTTTAGAATACATAAAAACAAAATGAGGTCCAGATGAATTTTAAAGCCAAAACAAGTCTAACTCTTTCTGCAGCAGCGCTCCTTTTCTTGAGCGCTTGCGGAGATGATTCCTCCAGCAAAGCTGTAGATACTGTTATCGAAGAACTCCCGAAGGACTCCCTCCAGATTCCTAACACCGATCCCACTCCGGAAGATTCCTTGAACAATCCTGCCGATTCCGCAGAAACTCCTGTTGACACGATTCCCTCTCCGGAAGACACGCCTACTAATGGAAGCAAGGTTGTCATGCCCGAGGAAGCCGCAGAAATCGTTCCGGTAATCACCATCCCTGCAGATACGGGCAAGGGTCTTCTGATCGACGACTTTGAAGATGGCGACAACCAGTCTCTCCAAGAAGAAAACTACTGGTACACTTACAATGACAATCACGGCGGAGCCGATGGTGATGGCGCATCCGAAATTCTCACCCCGCTTGGCGAAGACGGTTATCCCATCGCTAGAAAGTCCGACAACGGAACCAACTATGTATGGGCCGTATACTACGCACTGGACAAGGGTGAATACCTCTGGGATCCGTACGTGGGTTGGGGTGTTACCCTGAATACCGACGTAGATTACAGCCGCTTTGGTGGACTGACTTACTGGTACAAGGGTGGCGCACACATTGTCCGCGTAGAAACCTCCGATGTTACCGACTATGACGTCCACATGGCCAAGGTAAAAGCGGCAACGACTTGGACCAAGGCTGTCATCCGCTTCAAGGACATGTCCCAGGAAGGCTGGGGCAAGAAAGTCGCCCTGGAACCGGCTCACATCGAAAAGATCAGTTTCCAGGCTAAGGGCGACGGCAAGATCGACTCTGTTCTCATCGACAATATCTACCTGCAAGATACTAGCGAAGTCGAAAAGGACAAGGCCGACATGAAGATCAACGACCCCGAAATTCCGGAAGTCGAAATCGGCGAAATCGCAATTTCCAACCCGCTCCAGGCCAAGGCCATGAAGTACCTGAACAAGGGCATCAACATTACCAACTGGCTTGAAGAAGACGGCACCGTATTCAAGGGCAAGTTCAAGTTCGATGAAAGCGACGTCAAACTCATGGCAGAAAACGGCATCAAGTCCCTCCGTCTCCCCATCGACCTTGACCAATACACCACCAACCGCGACGCATTCGTGGAAGGCACCGATGCAGAACTCAAGTTTGATGACGAAAACCTCTTCGCAGTCCTCGACTCCTTCGTCGAATGGACCGGCAAGCACGGCATATCCTTCGTAATCGACTACCATGAATACGACAACAGCTACAACACCACCAGCGCCGAAGACCCCAACTACACCAAGATGATGGCCAACGTTTGGAAGCATATTGCAGCCCACTACGCCAGCAACGAACGCGAAGATATTTTCTTCGAACTTCTGAACGAACCCGACATGACCAACGGCAAAGTTCCCTCTGCAACCTGGCGCAAGGCTGCTCAGGAAGACATAGACTCCATCCGTACGGTTGACAAAAAGCACTCCATTATTTTCGGTGATGCTGCCTGGTACTCCATAGACAACCTCGCCAAGGGAACCGTACTTAACGACGACAACATCATCTATGCGGTCCACACTTACGAGCCCTTCGTATTTACCCACCAGGGTGCAAGCTGGAACGCTACAGGCTCCATCAAGGGTCTGATGTTCCCCTACGACAAGGAAAAGTGGAGCGAATACAGCGCAGACTTTGGCGTGACCAAGGGCACCGAAAGCTGGGTCAAGAGCGCAGTGATGAACTACTACAAGAACGGCAACAAGGAAGCAATCCTCAAGATAATCCTCCCCGCCAAGGAATGGGCCGTGAAGAACAATGTGCCGGTCATCATCAACGAATTCGGCGCCTACAACGTCGAAAGCGACGCACAGTCCGTGCTGAACTACATGACCGCCATGAGAGAAATCAGTGATACCCTCGAAATTCCTCTCACTCACTGGGGCTACACCGGCGGATTCTCGCTCTTTGAATCTGAAACCGGCAGCGTCAAGGGTACCAAGCTTATCGAAGGCATGGCCGAAGCATTCGGTCTCGGAAACTAAAAACTAGCACTCCTTGTAAAAGTCAAAGGTCGCCTGATTACGGGCGACCTTTTATTAGTATGTATTGCGCCGGCATAACGCCGATTTTGTATATTGTAGGCACTTATGCGTGCCTATATTTCGAGCATTATGTTTTGTGTTGGCGTTGCTTTCGCCAACGGTTTTTATGGAAACAACAGCGACATTCACTGGAAAGCCGCTAGTACCGACCACTTTAACTTTATCTACCCGGCCGAATATAGTTCTCACGCTTCAAAAGTTTCTGCCTATGCCGAAGCTGTCTACGATTCCGTAGTCAACCGTTACCACCATGACTTGCCCGGCCGAGTAAACGCGACACTCAATAACGCTCTCTACAGTAACGGCAACGCAATTCCCAGCGAAAACTCCATCAACCTGTGGCTTACCAACTGGGACTTTAAAATTCGAAGCAGCCACGGTTGGCTTTCAGACGTGGTCACCCACGAATTCAGCCATCTGGTCAGTATCGAAAACGCAAGCAAATTCAAGCCCAGCATATACGGCTTACAAATCAGCTATACCGACTACTACAACGAACGTATCACGCAAGACTTTGCGACAATGATCCCATTCACGCTGCAGCCGCTCTGGTTTGCCGAAGGCACAGCCCAGTACGAATCCAGCCGCATGGGCTTTGACGCTTGGGATTCGCACCGCGACATGATGCTCCGCGTAGCCGCCTTAAATGACTCGTTGCTCACGCTCCCCTACATGCACGATTTTTCGGACAACTCACTTTTCGCAGAATTGGGCCCGTACACACAAGGCTTTTCGCTAGTACGCTACATCAGCAAAAAATACGGCGAAGACGCCATGCCTAAAATTTGGCACGAAATGTCTAAATACCACCGCATGACTCTCGATGGAGCCATCAAGAAGGTTCTTGGGATTAGCGAGCAACAGCTTTACGACAATTGGAAAAAAGAAATCACCGAAGCCTATAAGGCGCAACGCGACAGCCTCGGCACACTTGTAGAAGGAACCAAGATGACAGAAGGTTCTTTCTGGCAGGACTTTCCCGTTGTCGCAGGCAAGACCCTCTACGGCGTATCCAATTTTGGTGGGCTCTGGTTTGACGGCGGTCTTTTCAAGATGCCGCTCGATAAAAAAGACAGCAGCAAAAAAGACGAAGTCGTAGACGGTGTAGAAATCGGAGAAATCACCGTCGAAAACGACAGCGAAGACAGCACCATCGAAATCGGCGATTACGCCAAGCACGGATTCAAACTCAAGAAAGCCTGGTTGGACAAAGGCATCGATGTCCACGAAGACAGCGTCCAAGGTCCCATTCTCGCCTACGTATGTTACCAAAATCGCGACAAGGATGGCCACGCCCACTTTGACATCGCCGTAAGCGACACCAACAAGAAAACGCTTTCCGTGACATACCTCGCCGACGCCGTCTACCCCGCCATTGACGCCCAGGGTACCACGGTCATTTTCGCGATGCGTGAGCCCTACAGCACGAGATTCAAACTCTCCAAGGTTCCTTATCCCAAGGACATCAACGACTACACCTCCGAAGATCCCGTTGATATTTTCGTTCCCGACTCAAAATTCGACTACTACAACATCTACAGTCCCAAGTTCAGTCCTGACGGCAAGCGAATCGCCTTCGGATTTTTCGACAATGAAATCCGCGGCATCGCCATCATCGACAGCGACGGGAAAAACTTCCAGATTGTCAGCACCGAAGGTTTCGACGAGCGAGACGTAAACTGGATTGACAACAACAAGATAGTCTTCGCTAGCAACCGCAACGGCATCTTCAACCTGATTGAAAAAGACTTGACCACTGGAAGCGAAACACCTCTCACCAATGTAGTCGGTGGCGCATTCACCCCCGCCTTGGCTGGAGATACGCTCTACTTTACCGAATATGACAAGGACGGCTTCTCGCTCTACAAGATGCCCTACTCCACAGTCCCGATGATCGACGACACCACGGTTACCATCAGCCAGCGTGACACCACCATCCAAATCGCCGATTCCAGCTGCGTGAGCGACACCACCGTCCGCGACAGTACCTCCGATTCCACAAGCGTTGTCTGCACTCCCATTGTCCGCGATACCGTCATCAAGGTCGCCGACACGACACGCGCCATTACGAAAAAGCCCGCTCCCGCAGCAATCACGCTCCGCGGTTTCCCCACCGAAAAAATTCACAAGCCCCTTGAAATTGCCGACATCGAATTCGCCGGTATCGAGCGTGACTACAAGCCCATTCCGAACATTCCGCTATTTGTTCCGATGCTTGTATTCAGCGAAAACGCCCCCGACCTCACCGTCTTTGGCGACGGCAAACTCAAAGTAAAGGGAGGCCTTGCCGCCATCATCAGCGACGCCCTCAAAAAGAACACCGTGCAAGTCGGATTCTTGTTGGAACTCGGTAACGGCATCGACTATATCAACGGTGACGGTCTCAACCCCGAACAAGAAAAAGAATTCTTCGTTTCTTGGGAAAACCACAGTACGCCTATCGATTTCTCGCTCAGCTACACCTACGCCAACTACACCAGCAAGGATACACTCCGTAACGAAGATGTAGGCGCGAAAAATGGTGACAGCATCAGTGTTTCCCACTACGCCGTTCCCATGCAGGCCATTATGGCCGGTGCCGGCTACAGCATTTTCAAGAGCATCGACACCTTGCAAATCGCGGCTGGTTACGACTGGGCAAACTTCAACTTCTACAAAAGTAATTTCGACTGGACCTACCAAAAACGCTTAAGCCTGCTCGTCGCCCTCGGCCTATACGGCGACCATGCCGAAGGCTCCGAAATCAACGGTCAAGGCAATGGTCTAAGGCTCTATTATCAATACGCGAACTCCGACCTGTTCCGCCCCGGAACCTTCGCCGAAAGTTTCACCATCAATGCCAACGGTAAGATCGAACCTCACTACAACAACTTTAACATCAACGAATTCGGCCTTAACCTTTACGGTAGTATCCAGAGCCCGCTAACTGGCGCCCGCCTCGCGGCCGGTGGAAAGATCAGCGGAATTTTCAACTGGTCCAGCAACGCCAAGGACTCTAACGGCGTCAGAGTGGACACACTCGATTCCTACTATTACGACGCATTGTTCCTTGAAGGCTATCCTTACTTGCGCAGCGCCGAAAATTACACGCTCGCCGGCACCAGGACTGCCATCGCAGAACTCCACTACCTGTTCCCCGTCTATGACGACTGGCGCAAGTCCCTGTGGATTTTCGAGACACGCAGTTTCTACATCGACGGGTTCGCCCAGATGGGCGCCGCCTGGAGCACCAAGTGGATTGACACAGACAAGCTTACGGACCACCGTTTCTGGGACCGTTCTGTAGGCCTTTCCTTCCGCATGAGTAACCGAATCTTCTACGGAACACCCTTCGACATCTCGCTCACGCTCGCACGCGGCCTTAACCGCATCGGCGAAGACGACAACCTTAAGGGCGGCTATAAGCTCACGCCTATCGATGTTCCGGGCATCCCCGAAAGCATTGCCCCCACCCGCATCAAGTTCTCCATTGGAATGGGGTTTGTAAACTCTTGGCAGTAGGCCAAGAGTTTACCGCTACATCTGAGGCTCGGTCATGTACAAACCTTCGGTTTGTCCGCGACTCTCGCCTTGCGATGTAGATCCAAACAGTTGGCAGTAGCTATGAATTTATAGCAGTATATGCGGCGGACTAGAGTTCGCCGTATTTCTGCTTAGGCTTGATTTCACCGGGCAATAGCTGCCCGGGACTGGTGCGTTGACCGTCTTTCCCTGTAAAGTTCGGATTGAACTGTTTGACCTGAGCCTTCTTCTGCTCCGCCTGAAGGTCTAACATGTGGCGTTCCCACTCCTGCATGGCCTGATCCAGTTCAGCACGGGCATTCAGCATGAGTTCCTTGAGCTGCATCAGCTCAAGCATCTTGTCACGCTTCATAATCCACAGCTCTTCTTCCTCGGGCATGCGCTCGATATTAAAGAGCAGGTTCAGGTATTCTTCTTCTGCAATGCGGTAAGCCTTCTCCATTTCCTTGTAGACCATGTAGCGGTCGTCAACCATCGTCTGTTGCGGCGACGGATGCGTGGAACAGCCCGCAAGGGCGAGCGTACCGAGAATCAGGGACACATAAAAAAACTTGCGCATCATGCCCGGAATTATTCCTTAGCCTCTTCCGCTTCGGGTTTCTTCACGGTATAAAGACGTTCAAGGGTAATCTGGCTCTTGAAGGTAGCAGTATCCTTGGTTTCAGGATTCACCATGGTGTGAGTTCCGACCTTCACTTCACGTTCCTGACAGGGGATACCCGTCGTCGGATCGATCATCACCTCGAACTGGGTCTGGTATTCAGCCTTAAGGCCCCTGTTATATCTCTTGAATTTTTCAGGAACAATGTTGCTATTGACATGCTGTTCCCAAATGTAATAGGGGAAACTTTCCTTTTCCTGCAAATAGACGATGTAATCCAGGCAACGGCGATGGTCGCGATTTTCAAAGCCCTTCACCACTACGGAATCCACCTGAATCAAGGCGAAGTTCAGGCGGCCCTGGTCCTTAAGCAGCTGCGTAATGTTGCCCTTGGCAGGCACATCGCCCAACAGCATGTGGTCCATTTCCCAGCGGTGCTTTTCAAGGCGCTTCAAATGCGGCTTGTATTCCGGGTTCAAGAGCTGCTTACGCCAGACTTCGGGCATGGGAATGCGTGCCAACAAGGAGTCGTAGCCGTTATCGAGGCCGTCCACATTTTTCACTTCGCGGTCAATGGCAGTCATATCCACCGACTTCACGCGCCAAGCCAGTTCCGAGGGCATGTAGTTCTTGAGGTAACCGCGAGACTTATCCATCACGTAATCACGATGCAGCTTCAGGGTGTCACCCGAATTGGAATAGGTCAAGTTCGCATAGGCGGCAGTTACCGTACCCATTTTTTCTTCACCCTTCAGGTCTATCGTCGAAAAATAGCCTTCGGCATAAAGTTCTACCGTAACAGGGGCGTCCACCTTGTAGCTAACGTTGACTTTTGATTCACCGCAACCGCCAAGGATAAGGGCAGCTGTGACTGCGCATAAAATTTTCTTCATGAGTTACCGATTTTTAGTAAGTAGAATCTGTTTAGACAAAAGCACCTTGCCATCGCCACTGACTTCAATGACGACCGGACCCGGTTCTTTTTTACGACATAGTTCGCGAGCGGTCATCACACCCATATGATGGCGAGACTTGCCCTGCAGCGTGTAGACCCACTGCTTATCGCTAACGGCCACTTCGTGGTCCCAAATCTTTTCACCCTTGTGGGCAATCGTGCCTTCGTAGAAGGAAGTTTTCAGTGTGGCGAAATCGAAGCTCTTTCCGTAACGGAACTGCACAATTAGCGGATCCCTCATTTCGAATTCGCTCATGGTATCGGCCACGACATCAAGGGCCGGGTTCCATTCTCTTCCGCAAACGATAGCGGTATCTTCGACTGAACATCCTGCAAAAAGGCAGGCCACTGCCGCCATGATTGCAACGAACCAATTTTTCATACTCGCCTCCATAGCTTACCGGATAAACTAGAAAAAACTCTTTTTTTCGGCTATCGGGAAAGGATAAACATCATCTCCAAATGGGGCGTCTGGGGATAAAAGGCGAAACCTTCCGCTTTTTTGAGGCTAAATCCAGCCTGTGCAAATTTAGCATAGTCGCGGGCAAGGGTTACCGGATCGCATGAAACATAGATCAGTCTGTTAACAGAACTTTTCACAATGGCATCTAGAGCCTCTACGGGCAAGCCGGTTCGAGGCGGGTCCACGATTAAGGTAGCAGGCACATCCACCACGTTTTTCACAAGCCATTCTTCAGCTGCAGCCGAGACATTCTCTACGTTTTTCTGAACAGCACCCCCGTTTAAATTCAAGCGGGCATGCTTCAAGCAGCCTTCTTCACGTTCCACCGTCGTAATCTTTTTAAAGCGGTCTTTCAACAAGGCAGCAAAGAATCCAACGCCGCTGAACAAGTCAACGAGCCACGCATCACTCGCCTCGCCACTTGCGATACCTTCGTCAACGGCATTCTGCACAGCACACACAAGTTCCGGCAAAAGCGAAAGATTGCTCTGGAAAAAGACCGATGCATCCGAGCGGATTTGCGAACCCGCAATATTTACCACACATACGGCGTTCTTTTCAAAATCTTTGGCGGCCATTCCCTTGTAATAATAACTGACATCGCCCTTTCCGTTATCGAAAAGGTTAACGTCCAGTTCAAAATTCCTAGGCGGACGCTTATTGTTCTTTACCGATTCTTCAAAAATCCTTGATGCATTTTCTTTTAGGAATCCGTTAAGCGCAGGCGTCAACACGGGACAATTTTTAAAAGGGATAATTCCGTTGCTTTTTTGCATACGGAAACCACAGCTGACATTGCCGTTTTTTGCACGGGCAATTACCACGCGGGCGCGGTTCCTGTAGCCCCAAGCCGGGCCAACATGAATCTTGAAATCTTCGGGCAAATCCGAATGAGCCAAGCGCCTAAAATTTTCACGTTCGACCTGTTCCAAATACGGCGCCTGTTTTTCGCTTGCCAAATGTTGCAGGCTACAGCCGCCGCACTTGCCAAACAAGGGACACTTCGGTTCCGCGCGGTCGGCGCTTTTTTCAAGCACTTTAACAACCCGACCCCGCGTAAAATCCTTCTTATTCTGCGATAGTTCGACATTGCACAGTTCACCCGGCAGGCCCCCCTGCACAAAGCAAACGCGACCATCGGGCAGGCGGGCCATTCCTTCGCCACCCTGCACCATCTTTTCTATGCGGAGTTCATAAATCACGATGCAAATATAGCAATGCACATATCGCATTAGTTTTCAGCCGTAACCACTTTCTAGTTCAGGCCCCCTACCTAGTGCGTCCATAAAGGTTTAGATTTATAAGAAACAAAAGGACGGTTGTATGGGAATCAACAATAAAATCCGCACTACTCTCGCTTCGGCACTCACCGTAACCGCATTTAGCGCCACGGGACTTTTTGCTGCTACGGCTTATCAAAACCAGGTCGGCTTTTTAACGAAAGGCCAAAAGCAAATGGCCGTTATCGGAGCCGAAGGCCAGGAAATCGTATTCAAGAACGCCGACGGAACCGAAGTTCTAAAAGCAACCGTTCCCGAAGCCCAAACGTGGGTTCCCGCAGGCGATACCGCCGCCTCCCTGGTAGATTTCTCTGAAATCCAGACCGCAGGCACCTACCAGGCATACCTGGGCGACGAAGCCGTCGGCCACCCCATTATCATCGCCGACGACGCCCTCGAAGCAACTACCAAGGCATCCATCAAGTTTTTCTATTTCCAGCGTTCTTCAACGGCTCTCGAAGAAGAATACGCCGGCGTTTACGCACGCGCCGCAGGTCACCCCGACACGGCTGTTCGCTACCACATTTCTACAGGCATCGACAATTCCGACCTCCGCTTTAACGGAGCTAAAGGCTGGTACGATGCCGGCGACTACGGCAAATACATCGTCAACTCCGGCATTACCACCTACACCTTGATGCAGCTTTATCAGCACAACAAGGAATATTTCAAGAATCTCAACCTGAACATTCCTGAAAGCAACAACGACGTTCCCGACATTTTGGACGAAATCCGCTGGAATCTCGAGTGGATGCTCACCATGCAAGATGCTGACGGAGGCGTATTCCACAAGTTGACCACATTGAAATTCAGCGGAACGGTCATGCCCGAAGGCGACGTGGTTCCACGTTACGCCATCGGTAAATCCACCCAGGCCACATGGGACTTCGCCGCAGTCCTGGCCTTGGCCGCAGACATCTACTACCCCTTCGACAAGGATTTCGCAACGAACTGCGCCAACGCCGCCGCCAAGGCCAGATGGTGGGCTATCAACAACCAGACCACCTACTTTACGCAGCCTACTGGCGTCAACACCGGTACTTACCAAGACCGTAACGCCAGTGACGAAAAGATTTGGGCCAACGCAGAATTGTACCGCATTTCGAAGAATCCCGCCTTTTCTGAAATCATTGAACAATTCCCCATCACTCACGGACGTTGCCGACTCCAAAGCTGGCAAAGCACCAACGCCCTTGCCGCTATGACTATCGCCACCAACCCCGAAGTTTTCCCGAAGGATTTCGTCGATTCCGCCCAGGCATGCATCTATTATCTTGCTGACAGCTACCTCGAATTGCTCAACAACAACGGCTACGGCGTAGCCCTCGTCGAGGACGACTTCAACTGGGGTTCCAACAGCTTCGCCGCAAACAAGGGCATGATCCTTATCCACGCTTATATTCTTTCTAGAGACAAGAAGTACCTCGACGCCACCACAGGCATTCTCGATTACCTGCTGGGCAGAAACCCCATGGACATTTCGTACCTTACCGGCTACGGTGTCAACTCAGCAAAGGATCCCCACCACCGTCCGAGCCAGGCTGACCAAATCGACGAACCTGTTCCCGGCATGCTCGTAGGTGGTCCCAACTACACCGCTACGGATTGCGCCAAGGATTACGTTGATATCAAGGCCGTTGCCAAATCCTACTACGACAACAGCTGCAGCTATGCCACCAACGAAGTCGCCATCAACTGGAACGCGCCCTTCGCTTACCTGGCCGGTAGCCTGCAGGCAATCGCTTCTACAGGCAAGAGCTACGACATCACGGAGCTGCCCAGCAACTCTTACACGGTCGACAAGATTTCTTCTAGAAGCAAGCAGATTGCAAAGCCTTCTGCTGTAACGAACAAGCTGATTATCCGCAACGGTGCAGTCCAGGTACAGAAAACCGACGCCCAGGGCAACATCCGCTACTTCAACCTCAGCGGAAAGCACATTCGCTAATCAGCTTTCTAAATAAGTTCCTCCCAATCCCACCTAAAAAAATGCAGCGTCCTTGCGACGTTGCATTTTTCTATAAAAAGCATTCAATCGATTTCTGCAGTTGGGCCTCGTCGCCCGAATTGTCGATAAAACGTAATTTTTTCCCGGGGAAAAGCCGTTTCCATTCTTCTTCGCAGTCTTTCGCCGACTGCAATTCAATGCGGCGTTCCGCATCTTCTTCGCTAAAGCCACGGTTTGCAATCAGGCGGTTTTTGCGGACTTCGCGGGCGGCGCACACCACCCAAATTTCATCTAGGCACGACACCAATTCAGGAACATTTTCGAATAGTGCCGCCTCGACAAACGCCGGATTTGCTCGCAACAGGTATTGCGTGAGGGCCGGATACACAAGGGCCTCTAGACGTTTTCTTGCCGTCGGATCACTAAAGACCAGGTTTGCCATACGGGTACGGCTCACGCCCTTTTCGGTAAGCATGTCTTCGCCGAACTCCTTGGCAATGGCGGCACGTAAAGCCTTGTCATCACGGTACAGGTGATGCACAGCCACATCCGCGTCAATCACGCGGATTTTCTTGTCACGCAAAATGCGACCGACTAGCGACTTCCCTGCACCAATTGTTCCTGTAATGCCTTTCATACCGATAAATTTAGTAGAAAGCTAGACTATTTTCCGAGAGCGATCAGGCAAATACCAAGAATCACTCCCAGCAAGGCAACAAACTTCATCTTGCTCTTACGTTCCTTGAAGAAAATGAGTCCTGCAAAGAACGAAATCAGCACGCTGGAGCGACGGAACACCGTGATAATTGAAATAAGGGCATCGGGGTCACTCACCGCCACAAAATAGCAGCGGTCAGCTATAATCAAGAGTACAGCCACCAGCACCATAGACCAGCGGAATTTAAAGGGAGTCGTCTTGTGCCGCGTCGGGAACCAGGTAATCGCACAAATCACGAACTGCCAAAGCATCATGTAAATGCTGAACCAAACCTGCACCGTAAGCGGGTCAAAATTCATGCGCTGCAAAATAAACTTGTCATACACGCCACTGCATGCCGCAAGAATCGTGCCAAGCACCATGCAGATGACCCAACCGTTGCTAAAGAAATGCCCCATTTCTTTACGGCCAGCAAGACTAAGTCCCACATACGAGCAAATACAGATGGCAACACCTGCCCACTGGAGCGCAAATGGGCGTTCCCCCATAAAGGTAACAGCAATAAAGATCGTAAATACAGGAGCAAGCGCACGAATCGTAGTCGCAATGCTCAGCGGCAAATGCGCCAGGGCATTATAGGTCAAAATCCAGCTACCGCCCACAATGGCCGCCTTGCCAAACAGGTAAATATGGCTCTGCAAGGGCAAACTTTCACAATGCCCCGTCAAAAGGAGCGGGCTCATAAAGAGGGCATAAAAAGCGCTGCAAAAGAACAGGGTTACACGAACCGCATTATCTTGCACCGATTTTTTCTTGGCGAGGTCGTAGCACCCCAGAAAGAACGCCGACAGAAGGGCTAGAACAAACCATGACATAACAACTCAAATTTAGAAAACCCTCTTGCCAAAGCGATATTTTAAACATATTTTTATCTTAACTTCAACAAAAGGAACCAATATGGGTATCAAAGGTAAAGCATCATCCCTTCTCGAAGAGTTCAAAGCCTTCGCATTCAAGGGTAACATCGTCGATATGGCTATCGGTGTTATCATCGGTGGCGCATTCGGTAAAATCGTGACTTCCTTCGTGAACGACATCGTGATGCCGTGCGTTACGGCAATCATCGCCATGGGTGGCGGTAAAGATGCAGGCGAAGGCCTCAAGTCTCTTTCCTATACGACTGCCCAGGGTGTAGCAATCCCTTACGGTAGCTTTATCGGTGGCATCGTCGACTTCCTCATCGTCGCCATCGTGGTGTTCATCGTGATGAAGAAGTTCCTCGGCTTCATGCAGAACATGCGCAAGAAAGAAGAAGCCCCGGCAGCTCCTCCGGCACCTCCTGAACCGTCTGCCGAAGAAAAGCTCCTCACCGAAATCCGTGACTTGCTGAAGAAGTGACACGAAGTGTCATCCTGAGCAAGGGCGAAGCCCGAAGTCGATGGATCTCTATATGAATAGCTCCGCGCTCAAACGCGGGGCATTTTTATTTATGGGAAAGCCCTATTTCCGCATCTGGGGTAAAAGGCATTTCTTCCAGCTGCGGCGTTGCAATAATCACCTGACAAGCCTTTTCGCGAATGAGAGTCGCCACAGCATCACGACGATCTACATCTAGTTCGGCAAAAATATCGTCAAGCAAAAGGATCGGCTTGTTCAAGTAACGGGAGGCCACATCTACCGCGGCAAAACGCATTGCCACCGCAGCACAACGGCACTGCCCCTGGGAACCGGCAGAGCGCATTTCGGAATCACCAATACACACGCCCAAGTCGTCTTTATGAGGACCCGACAGTGTAATTCCCTGAATCTTTTCAGCAAATTCCAAGCCAGCAAGCTTACGGCGGTAGGCTTCACGCAAGGAGTTCTCGTCCACGGAGCCGTCTTCGGATTCACCTGAGTCCGATGCAATATAGAGACCGCTCCTGTCAGCTACCATGGCAACCTTGTCCAATTCGGAATCGTCCAAAAATTCAGCACCATCAAGAGCATCCAGTTCCTTGAGGATAGAGCTCTTGTAAGCGCAGGCAATTTCATCTACCCCGCCCGAAAGCTTGCGGTAGTAACCCGTAATAATCGGCGAAATTTCCTTGGAAAGTTCTATGCGGGTGGCCCAAAGTTTCGCCCCCAAATCCACCAGCTGTTCCGTAAGTACATGGAACAGGTCTTCACCGCCGGTAGCAGCACCATCGCGCTTATACTGGCGCAGCCACTGGTTACGCTGCTGCAGTACGCGACGGTAACGTTTTAGCACCGAGGCATTCGCCTGCGATCGGTAGCAGAGAATTTCATCGAGCCAGCGCCTGCGCACTTCAGGGGCGCCTCGCAAAAGTTCAATGTCCGAAGGTTGCATCACCACGGCCGGCATGCGACCGAAAAAAGCCGTCGGCGATTTCAAGCTCTCTCCGTTCTCGCGGACATCGCTGCTGCGACGACCCACGCGAATTCCGCGCTTCACGCCCTGATCAGAATCATCAAAGTTTCCGCGCAAAATAAATTCATCACCTTTCCAGGCAATCATCTCTTTCAGGTCTTTCGCCCTGAAAGAAAAACCCTGCGCAAGCAAATGCACAGATTCCAGTATAGACGTCTTTCCGCAACCGTTGGGGCCATGAACCACCGTAATGCCGGGCCCGAACTCTGTTTCAAACCCGGCAATGCTGCGCACACCATCTATAAAGATTTTAGAAATCACGGAATGGAGCCTCTAAGGCCAAAACTAAGCGGAGTCCAAATTCCCGCTTCCGTTTCGTAGATCAGGGCGTAGTTTACATCGAAAGGAAACTTCTTCTTGCCGATGCGAATCTTAAACTTGTAGCCCGCACCTACGGTCCAGTCCAAGTCATCCATACCCAGACGCAACGTGCCATCGGGAATCACTTCGCATTCAAAACCAACGCGGCCCGTCCACACATGCAAATCCGGATCGAAGGCCAACAGGGTATCGGCAATTTGGTAATCAAGGGCTTCCATCCAAGCGTAAACGGGCTTCCCCATGACCTTGGAGCGGTATCCAAGACCGATCTGCAAAACCTTCGGGCGCACACCATCGGTACTTTCTACGGAATTGTCGGTACTGGTATTCTTATTCCACCTTGCGGAGAGATTTTCGCTAAAGCTCAAATTACGGACAACAACCGAAGTAGACCACTTGTCGTTCCACTGTCTGAGCCAGCTCAGGTTAAGCGTTACCGGGCTGCGGTAATCGTCCACCAACTCAATACCGTCGTAATATTCCGAGATGTCCATGTTGTCGTAACTCATGGACAGAGAGATACCAAAGGCGTCTCGACGGGTAGCGCGGTAAGCGAAGCCCAAGTACATCATGGTAAAGTAGGGTGTTGCCGTTCCCATGGTTTCGTCGTCTTCGTTAATCACGTCAAAGTTCAGGTCACCGCGATAAAGCATGGCGAAGCCCACACCCATGCGCTTGCCCACCTTGGTTTCGAGGCCCAAGGAACCACCCATACGATCCAGATCACGCTTTTCGGCGTTCAGGTTGTACACAAAGTTTTCGCGGAAACCGAGAATAGCCGGGTTCCAATAAGCCGCTGGCATCGAGGCCGTATCTGCAGAACCCGTATTGCCACGGCCCAGTTCGCGGGTGCCAGCACCCATACGTTCCACAAAGCCGTCAAAGCCACCGAGAGTCGCCTTTTTCCCCGCCACTGCAGAAGAGGCAAGCAGAAGAACGATTGCAAAAAGCAGCAAGAATTTTTTCATTACTTGTGCCCTCCCAAAGTCATCACCTTGCCCCAGCCAATATGGCCGTGATTGTCCTTGACGCGCACATAGTAAACACCCATGGTGCAAGCCCTGCCCGCCTTGTCGCGACCATCCCAGAAATCTTCTTTCGGGTTCGTGCTGCGGGACGCGTCGGCATCGCGATGAGCATCCTTGACAATAGTGCGAACTTTACGCATGTCATAGCTAAACACATCAATTGTAATCTTCGATTCCTTGCCCACCTTGTAAGAAACCAGCGACTGGTCGCCCGCCGTAATCACCGACGGCACCATGCGAATGGACCCCAGGTTTCCACCCAGTTTAGCACGGTTCAAGATGGTACTCCAGGTTTTACCTGAATCCGCCGAAACCGAGACGCCGTTGCCGTAAGTCGAAATGGCAAGACCTTCCGTTTTATCGTCCAGCGGGAACGAGCAAATAGAAGTGATGATTGCATCACGATCGGTAGCACCCGTCGCATAACCATACAGCCACTGGTTTTTACCGTCATCGTCTTTATCCCAGGCACGGATTCCAGCCGAATCAAGCTTGAAGTAGCCACTCACGCCACCACCCGGGCCAAGGACAGCCACATAGGCCACATTCGCGATAAAGGCAACGCTACTAACCGTATAGTCACCATCGTCGTACACATCTTTCTTCTGCTTTTTACCAGCCGTATCCAAGAAATCCACCTTCGCAAAATCCTTGGCATTTTCACGCAGCACCCACAAGGCACCCTTCATCGATTCCTTTTCCATGCGCGATGTTTCGGCAACAATCGTCAGCGGGTCGCCACCCATCCAGAGTCCCGTAACGCGGGCATTGGTATCGAGCGCCGTAGAAGCCTTAGACACCTTGCCGTCGGCAGAACGCTTCCAAAGGCCCTTGGACGTAGCCAGCCACAAGTCTCCCGTAACCGGATGCAGCTTCACATCAAAAATGCGGGGATTCACCTTGTCTTTCCACTTGTAATTCATCTTGGCAGAATCAAGGGCACCCGTTTTCAAATTCAGCTGGTACATCCCCTGCTTTGCACTACCCGAAACATCGTAAAGTCCAAGACCGGCAACACCGCGGGCCAACCAAAGCTGTTTCTTTGTAGAATCAAAGGCAAAGCCGCTTACGGCATAGTACATGGCCGTATCTATATCCTGAAATGCATCAGGAACCTTCAACGGAGTTTCAATCAGGTTGCCAATTCCACGCACCGAAAAAAATCCGGCAGGCTGTGTGGCATAGCCATCATCATCGAGTCCAAACATGGGGAGCACATAGCCAAGCTTACCCGCATAGGTTGAAGGAATACGACGGTGTTCGGCAAGCACATCGCCAAAAAGTCCGGACTGTCTAGCCGTCATGGAATCTGACACCTGTTCCTGCCTGGACTCGGTCACCTGAACTCCCGACGTTCCCACCTTCAGGTCCAAGAAGGTCACGCCGCTATAGATGTCTCCATGGGAAAACACCCACAGGCTTCCCGCTTTACCCGTCGAATTGACATTCAGCGAATAGTTGCTGAACAAAGTCTCTGCAGCAAAGGCCGGAAGCGCCGCAAGCGCAAGCCATAAGCATTTATTTAAAATCCGTTTCATAAATTACCGCATGTCAATTTCGTCAACGCCCTTTACAGGCTTGTACTTAAAATCTTCAGCCTTCCAAGACTTCACCACCGAAAGGTTCACAATATTGTACCAGGAACCGTTTCCGGTAGGATCAACCGTATAAAGACGCTTCGGGGAATAATCCTTTTTCGAAAGCCACACTTCCATTTGCGTAAATTGCCCGGCGTACTTGGACGGGTCCAGCTTCAGCACCCACATTTTCTGCTTGTTGAATTCGCCTTCCCCGATTTCTTTTGCCTTGCAGTTCAGGTACTTGAACAAAAGTTCCGAGGGGTGCAACGAACTGGACAAATCTTCGACCGACTTAATCAGCACCTGTTTCTGTTCCACATTGTACTGCCACAAATTTTCGCCGTCACTATAGAACTTGATACCGGCCATATCCAGCACGAACCGGTCTCCTTCGGCCACAAGAAGCTTTCCGTTTTGGGAAGCAATATCAGGAGAATCGGCATAAAAAACTTGCACCTTGAAATCAAGATTCCATGCCTTGCCCGACTTAAACCAGGCCTTGGATTTTTCCATGGCCTCGTCGGCAGTGATAGCGAAAACCCCTTGTGCCACCAACAGGGTCAAAATTACAAACAGCCTAACAAACCTAACGCGATTGAACATTGAAGGACCTCATGAATAGGAATATGGGCAAATTTACAAAAATCGTACACGTTCGAATTGGCTTTTTCTCTCGGATATTTCTATCTTTGCACAAGAAATTTCAAATCATATTGGAAACAGATATGCGCAAATTGATTATGCCACTGGCAATTTCCTCTGCCGCCACATTGGCACTCGCCGCCGACATCCAAGTCCACGGCGACGTGAATATGGACTATGCCAGCTACTTTGACCGCGATTTTGACCCGACTAACGCCGGCAACCAGGACATTGACCTTGCCCTGCATGCCCACCTCGATGAAAACATTTCCGTTATCGTCATGGGAACCACCCACAGCACTTTTGTAAACGAAAACGGCGACCTGGAAGAATCTGAAGTCCGTCACGGTCTAGCCCGTTCCACCGCTATGGGTTCGGAAGGCCGCTACAACTCCTTCGATTTCGACGGAGTCCAGTTCCGCTGGGATGTTAGCCACCAGGTTACCCTTGTTTTCGGTGACATGACCTACAGCGCCGGTACGTTCAACTATTACTTCTGGCGTGACGCCTCCCGCTACGCCGTCATCACCCGCGAAGAAAGCCTCCGCGGTTTCGGTGCCGAAGTGGGTAACGAAAAGTACGGCCAGGGAGCCTTCTACTTAGGCGCCTCCGACGACACGGACCACACGATTTCCATGTTCGCCACCTACGCCTTCCCGCTCCTGAACCACACCGACGAACACTTGATTATCAAGCCGAGCCTCGACTGGGTGTTCGGTCAGGACATCGGCCGCCCCTACACCTACGTTCTGGGTACCGAAGTGGACTACTCCAAGAGCTTCGAAAAGTTCAACTACGGCATCTACGCCGTTTGGGGACTTCACCCCTACAAGGGAAAGGGCACCCACTCCTTCTTGCTCGAACCCAGCATGAACTACGCCATTTTCAACCTGGGCGCCACGTTCTTCTACGCCATTACGGACAAGGATTACCCTGCAGAAGAACAGCTCATGACCGACGACCAGATGCTCTTCGCAGTCGAACCCAGCTTCAACATTCATAAGAAGTACACCCTGGGTGTTAGCTACGAATACCACGATCCGGACCGCGAAGTTCATAAGGACGACTTCCAGTTCCTGGGCATGAACCACTACCTCTACCCCACCATGAACACCGAAATCGTGATCTGGTACGGTTACAACTTCACCGGCAAGCACAACAACGACACTCCGTTCGGCAAGGGTAGATTCTCCCTCGGTTTGAGCGGTAAGGCTAGTTTCTAAGTCCTTAATTTAAAAGACTTTAAGCACCGGGTTCTGCCCGGTGTTTTTTGTATTCACGGCCCCAACTCTGCCTGCTCCGCACGCTCACATGGCCTCGGCCTTCGGCCGACGAATGTTCGCTTAGCGGACAGGCATTCGTCGTGGCTTACACGCCCCCTTCTAACGGGCTTCAAGCGCCAGCAAGAGCCTGCCCCGGACCAGTCCGGGGTAACACCCCGGTTGCTATTCTAGACTTGTATATCCAGCACAAAACTAGCCTTCATTTATTTTCCCACAAACAAGAATCTTTGGATGAATGGAGCCAAGCAATTTCTACGTGAGCGAAAAAGCCCCCGGGTGTTAACCGGGGGCGTTCGCGACCTTTGACCACTTAGTGCTTTAGCACTTACGTGGGCATGGCCACCTTTAGGTGGTACCGAGGCGATATCACATTTTCATGTATGCAATAGAGCCGAGCGGTCTCTTACTGACCGAGGTACTTACGGCCGATACCAAATTCATCCTTGTATTCGATGTAGTCCGGCACGAAGGACTTGGCGTAAGAGAAGCTCACGTTCACAGAGCACTGGAATTCGTTCATCAGCTTGCCCTTGCCCTTGAAGCTCTGCTTCTTCTTTTCGATCTTTTCCTGACCCTTCTTGCCTACGAGCACTTCAGCTTCGCACCAGCCGGAATTGCCCTTGGCAAAGACTTCTTCACCTTCGGTAGAAACGAGCTTGATCTTGGAGGGGTCAAGTTCGGTATTGTTACCCGTAGAAGCCCAGAACTGAAGTTCTGCAGAGAGAGAACCCGGAGCAATCTTAAGGGTCGGCATAGCCATCACGTAGCCCCACTTGTCCACGCGGCGGCTTACCGGTTCACCGATCTGTTCACCGAAGATCAGGAAGTAACCGCGAGTGCCCTTGCGGCTCTTGTTCAAAGCAGCCTTCACGTCGGCATTTTCCGGAGCCATTTCAGCAATCTTCATAATCTGGTATTCGCTCACCACCGGGTCAGATTCGCCCACGGCGTCAGAGAGGTTCTTAGCAACGTAAGCATTTTCAGCTTCGGTGCGGATTGCCTTCACGGCAGCTTCGCCAGCGCCCTTGGCCTTGGCAGTTGCGAGAGCGGTATCAATCTTAGCAAAAGCGTTCACGATGGTACCGTAGTCCATGCCTTCCTGAGCGGCCTGCATCTTACCGATGTTGGCAAGCGTCGTCACGTATTCCTGAATGACATCTGCATTCTGGACTTCAGCCATGTTCACGGAAACCTTGTCGAAGTATCCATTGATAAGGTCGCTGTTCAAGTCCTTCTTGGCTTCAGTTTCGGCGGCGCGAACCAGGGCGAGAGTGAAGTTATCATAGAATTCATCGGACATGCTACCCTTCTTCTTAGCCTCGAGGTAAGAATTGATAGCATTGCGATAACGACCTTCCTTAAGGTGTTCGTCACCGCGCTTTTCGTTAGTACCCTTACAGCCCACCATCGTGAATGCGACGGCGGCAGCCAGAGAGGCAATAAAGAGTTTTTTCATTTGATTTTCCTTCAACTGAGTGATTTTGTTTTGTAATAATACCTTTTTTCCAAAGAATTTAATTCCTGGGATTATTCTTTCTAAAAATAATTAAATAAATTTATGTTATACTTTATCTATAGGTAAATTTTTATTTGGAGTATTGAGCAGGAATGAACATCCTTGTTGTAAGCCCCGAGGCCGGAAATTGGCGAAAAACCAGCCCTCTGGCAACTGCGGTTAACCGCATGACCGACGCTTTTGCAAGCGCCGGCACTACGGTTCTTACCTGTTCTCCGTTCTTCAAGAACCTCATGATTGACGTAGACAGCTACAGCTGCGTATACAGCGGCGTAGAAAAGCTCCAGGGTAAGCCCTACGAAATCTGGGTTTCCGAAAAAGACCCTCTCCACACCTATATTTACAATGAAGAATACTTCGGCAGGCCCTATGTTTACGGTCCTCCCCAGAGTGCCCCGTACCCGGACAACCATATCAGGTTCGCATTCCTTGCATCGGCCGCTCTCGCCTATGCCGAAGAGACAAAGTTTGAATGCAACGCCATTTTAGGCCACGAATGGGGCGGAGCCCTTGCCGGCGCCCTTGCAAAGACCACCTACCAGGACTTCGCAAAAAAAATCCCGTTCTTCTTTACCGTCCACAACATCACTTACGACTTCCATATTTCTTCCAGCGAAATCGAAAAAATCGGTCTTCCCCGCAAGGACTACAATATGGACGGCTACGAGTTCTGGGGTAAAGTCAGCCTGCTCAAGGTGGGCATTCTGTACGCCACCAAGGTACTGTTCCCCTCGCCCGGTTACCGCGATGCCATGCTGAACACGAACCTGCCCGGCGGCATCAGCGGATTCCTGAACAGGAACGCCGACAAGCTTATCGGCGTGCAATTCGGCGTAAGCTATCAAGTCTGGGACTTCAACAAGGACAATCTTCCCATCAAGGAAGCCAAGGCCAAGGCCCGAGCCCAGTTGCAAACGCAGCTTGGCGTTGACTTCGACGGCAAGTTGGTCCTTTATGTCCACCTGGACGAAGAAGCGGGCAACACCTCCGAAACTTTGGCGACCATTCTTTCGGACATCGCGCGTCTCGACATTTTCATTATCGTAGGCATTTCGTCCAGAAGCGGCGAATGGACCTACTACCAGGATTTCGCCAAGCAATATCCTGACATCATGTGCGTTCAAGACTTGGATTCCGAACTGCAGGACAGCACCATACAGCTGCGCGACACCCTCGCCGGTTCCGACGCCCTCTTTGCAGCCAACCTCCGCGAGCCCTCGTCTTCGATCATCCTTAAGGCCATGGCCGCAGGAACGCTTCCCATTACGGGCCGCACCGTGGGTGTATCGACAATGCTCACCCACTACTCGCTGGAAACCGCCGGCGAAGCAAACGCATTCTTGGCAGATGACGCCAACGCGCCTCACCAGATGTTACGTTGTGCAAAAGACGCCGTCAACGTCTACAAGACCGAAGTGGCCGACTGGGACAAATGCGTCGTAAACGCCTACAGCGGATTCCATTACGAATGGTGCAGGACCATTTCCAAATACCTGCTCATTTTCGGGGAATTGGGACTTTAGGTCTTTTTTGGCAAACATCGGCTACACTCTTTTACTCGTTCTGACCGCAGCCATCTGGGGATCAGGTTTCGTTGCCCAAATCGAAGGCAACGCTTTCGGTCCTTTTGCATTTTCATGCATTCGCTGCTTTATCGCGGCAGGGTTTCTCATCCTTATTTTCAAGGCATTCGACGCCTTCGGCAAAAGTCCCCGGAAACCTAAAAATTCCGAAGAGACTAAGCTTCTCTGGAAAGCGGGATTCTTTTGCGGACTCGCCCTCTGCACCGCCATGAACTTGCAGCAGTTGGGAATGTTCCTCGGCACCTCTGCCGGGAAATCGGGATTTCTTACGGCATGCTACATCGTCCTTGTGCCCGTTGTAAGGTTAATCTTTGGCCACCGCATTTCTGCCAAGACATGGATTTGCGTCGTCATCACAACCTTCGGGCTTTACCTGCTTTGCATCAAGGACGGATTTTCCCTGGAGCTTTCGGATGGAGTTTCACTATTGTGCGCGTTCGCCTTTTCGATTCACATTCTCGTAATTGACAAGTTCGTAAACAAGATTGACCCGATTCGAGTTTCAGCGATTCAGTTCCTTACCATCGGTGTGCTGACTGCACCCTTGATGATTATTTTCGATTTGAAATTTCCTGCTATGGACTTTAACGCGGTTGCCGCAGCAATCGTCAACCCGAGAGCGGTCGCGGGACTCTGTTTTGCCGCGTTCTGTTCCAGCGGCATAGCTTACACCTTGCAAATTGTCGCCCAAGACAAAATCAATCCGACAATCGCATCGCTCACGATGTGCCTTGAATCGGTATTTGCTGTACTTGCGGGTTGGGCTATTCTAGGAGAACAACTTTCAGCCCGCGAGATCTGCGGCTGCGCCATCATGATGGTCGCCATCGTTTTCGCCCAAATCAAGCGTTAATTTTTCGCTTTCTTTTTAGCGATAGAATTTTTGACAGCGGATTTCCTGCCAGATAATCTTTTTTGCGGGAAAATGTCCTTGCGGGTAAATCGACGTTGTTTTTTAATAAGCAGCAATCCCCCTACAACAAGCACAACACCGACAAAAAGCGATAGCAGCGCACTGCGGGAAACTCCTGCGACAATGTAGCACACAAAACTTACTGCAGCAACGCTCAATGCATACGGCAACTGCGTATTCACATGATTCACGTGGTTGCACTCAGCGCCAGCACTTGCCATAATCGTCGTATCCGAAATGGGCGAAATGTGGTCACCGCAAACGGCACCCGCCATGCAAGCAGAAATCGAGATAATCATCAGATTAGGATCGACACTAGAGAACGCCGCCACCACAATCGGAATCAAAATGCCAAACGTTCCCCACGAGGTCCCCGTCGAGAAGGCAAGACCAATCCCCACCAAGAAGATAATTGCCGGCATGAAGTTCATCCATCCAGAAGCGCTCCCCGAAACAAGGCCCGCCACAAAATCCTTTGCACCAAGCGCATCAGTAACACCCTTCAGACTCCAAGCGAGTACAAGAATAATAATAGCCGGAACCATCGCCTTAAAGCCTTCGGGCAAGCTTTCCAGACACTTGTTGATTTTCAAGACACGGCGGCCCATGTACCAAATTACGGTCAGAATGAACGCACCAAAACTACCGAGCACAAGTCCAACCGAAGCGTCACTTGCCCCAAAAGCATCGACAAAGCCCTTGTGAGCATCCCCGCTCGAAAAGAAACCGCCTGTATAAACCAAACCCGCCACGCAGAAGATAATCAACGTTACTATCGGGAAAATCAAGTCTAGCACCGTTCCCTTGGCTTGTTCGATATTCAGTTCTTCCATCTTGGCGCTGATCATATCCGCAGCCGACTCACACCTTCTCATCGGTCCAAAATCAACCTTCAAAAGCACCAAGGCAAACAGGGCAACAATCGTAAGTAGTGCATAAAAATTGAAAGGGATAGCCTTCACAAAAAGGCCCAAGCCATCTTCACCTTCGACAAAGCCAGTCACTGCAGCCGCCCAGGAGCTTACCGGTGCGATAATACAAATCGGCGCCGCCGTCGCATCGATCAAGTAGGCCAGTTTTTCATGGCTAATTTTAAATTTATCTGTAACAGGGCGCATCACGCTACCCACCGTAAGACAATTGAAGTAATCGTCCACAAAAATCAAGATGCCAAGAATGATTGTCGCTATTTGCGCTCCAACCTTAGATTTGATATGCAATCTTGCCCAATTTCCAAACGCAGCAGCAGCCCCCGACTTATTCATGAGGGCAACCATTGCGCCAAGCATCACCAAGAAAAACAGAATACCCACATTCCACGGGTCCGACACCTGTTTGACCATTCCGTTCTTGAACACTGCATCCAAAAAGCCGGGGAAACTCCCCTGACTAATGAAAAGCCCACCGATAAGGACGCCGACAAACAGCGACGAATAAGCTTCTTTGGTAATGAGCGCCAGGACGATAGCCACGATGGAGGGGACTAAAGCCCAAAAGGTGCCCTGAAAAAAGGAAACCGCTTCTACAGCTTGCTGTTCCATAAAATTTTCCTTATTTGAACACCAAAATTATAGTAAATCTTCGAAAAAATGATTTTTTTGCATGTTGTAAACCCAAACAACAGAAAAAAAATCCAACTGGTACGAATTGTTCCAAAAAAGCATAAATTACCTTATGCGGGTGTCCAAACAAACAACAATTTAGGATTGGGACTATGAAAAAAAGGAAATGGATTATACCTGTAGCCATTGTCGCTGCCGGTTTTTGGGCATGTGGAGACGACAATAATACAGCCTCTACAGAATGTGTCACTGAACAATGCCTTATTGATAAATATGGCGAATTTAACGCGGATTCGGCAAATGCAGCCAATCAGCAGAATCCAGGAAACGATTCTGCAGCCGCAAACCAGAACCCGGACGATCCGAATAATCCGCTTGGCCAGAATAACCCCCAGGACCCTAACGAACCTCAGGATCCCAACGATCCGCAAGACCCGAACATCCCTACCTCGTCTAGCGAGGCCGGAGCACAGCAGCCCGAATCTTCGGACTCCAATCCGCCTGTAGAATCTTCCAGTAGCCACCACCATCACTTTGGCTCCAGCAGCTCTGTCAGCGACGTGAAACCCGCCGAATCAAGCTCCAGCGAAGAAGAAGTCATTCCGCCGACACCGGGCAGCGACTTCAAGGAACACTTCCGTGATGAATGCCCCGTGGCAAGCATTCCGAAAATCGGCAGCAACCCGAAGCTCCCCGATCCGTTTACCGCATTTGACGGTTCCAAGGTAACGACGAAGGCTCAGTGGAAATGCCGCCGCGAAGAAATTTCGGCACTTCTCGAAGAAGTTGAACTCGGCGAAAAGCCACGTAACCCCGAAAAGGTCGAAGGAAGCTACTCCGGCGGTTCGCTCAAGGTCACCGTTACAGACAAGGGAAAAACCATCAGCTTTAGCGTCAAGATTTCTGGTGCAGGCACCAAGGACGCCCCGAAGCCCGCCATTATCGGGTTCAGCGGCGGAAGCCTAGACTATTCCGGCCTGAATATCGCGACGATTTCGTTCAATCCCGATGATGTCGCCCCGGAAGCGACCCGCGGCAAGGGACGGTTCTATGACATTTACGGAAGCAACCATAGCGCAGGCGCGATGATTGCATGGGCCTGGGGCGTAAGCCGCGTCATCGACGCCCTCGAAAAGACACCCGAAGCGGGCATCGATGTTCACCACCTGGGTGTTACCGGATGTTCTCGCCTTGGCAAGGGTGCCGCCGTGGCAGGTGCCTTCGACGCACGAATCGCGCTCGTCATTCCGCAGGAATCCGGCTCCGGCGGAGCTTCCAACTGGCGTAGCGCCGCCAAGGACAGCGAAGCCCAGCCGCTCAGCCACGCCTGTCAGGAAGCCGCCTGGTTCCGCTCCTCGCTCTGTAACTACGGCAACAGAATCAACGACCTGCCCACAGACCACCATTACCTGACCGGCATGGTCGCCCCGCGCGCGCTCCTAGTTCTCGACAATACCGGCTGGGTATGGCTCGGTGAAGGCGCCAGCTACGCAAACGCCATGTCCACCGTCGAAATCTTCAAGGCCCTCGGGGCCGAGAAGGACTTCACCTACAGTAAGGCGGCAAACCACATGCACTGCAGCTTCCCTGCCGAAAACAAGGACGAACTCACCGCCTTCGTGAAAAAATACCTGTTCGACGACGCTTCGCAAAACACCGGAAAAATCGAAGCCAAGGGCGTAAGCTACAACGCGGCGGACTGGCAAGACTGGACAACGCCCACTTTGAAATAACTTTTCAAGAATTCCACACACCCGAAATGGGGTTAATCCCCTGCCCCCGATGCAACTCGGGGGCTTTTGCATGCTTTTTTTGCATATTTTTATGCGTTTTTACCTTTTTTAAAGCTCATTTACCTTGACAAAACCCCTAAAAATTTCTCTATTTGGAGGCACATTTTTAAGTTTAACCCTTAACGGAGAAACAACATGCCTTGCGGAAAGAAAAGAAAGCGCAGGAAGATTGCGACTCACAAGCGTAAGAAGCGCCGTCGTCGTGACCGTCACAAAAAGAAACTTCGCTAATATCCGTTAGCATTCTATTGTGATTTCCTGTTAAAGACGGAGTGTAAAAGCTCCGTTTTTTAATTTTTTTTGTTTTACGGGCTTGCCCAAAGGAATCAAAAAATGATTGATCGCAACAAGCACTTCCTCCGCCTCATGGACTGGAGCGAAGAAAAAATCCTGGAAACTATCGAAATCGCTTCTCGCCTGAAGGCAGAAGTCCACGCCGGCAAGGTGTCTGACCGCCTGCACGGCCAGAACATCGCCATGTTCTTCGAAAAGCCCTCGCTGCGAACTATCACCACATTCCAGGTAGGCATGAACCAGCTCGGCGGCCACGCCGTATTGCTCGCCCCGGATTCCATTGGCCTTGGCAAGCGCGAAAGCGTCAAGGACGTGGCCCGCTGCCTCAGCCGCTGGGTAAACGCTATCGTGGTCCGCTGCTTCAAGCAGGACCTGGTGGAACAGCTCGCCGAATACGGCAGCGTCCCCGTTGTGAACGCCTTGACCGACGACTACCACCCGTGCCAGGCAATCGCCTTTGCCCAGATGATCAAGGAAAACCTCGGCGGTTTCAAGAACGCCGACGGTAAGCCGAAGACCGTCGCCTTCATCGGTGACGGCAACAACGTCGCCAACTCCTTCCTTGCCCTCGCTTCCAAGGTGGGCATGAACTTCACGCTCGCCTGCCCGAAGGGTTTCGAACAGCCCGCCAAGGTCGTCGAAGAAGCTCAGGAAGGTCTGAAGAAGCACGGTTGCCAGTACCGCGTGTTCCACGATCCGAAGGAAGCCGTCAAGGACGCCGACATTCTTTATAGCGACGTATGGGTTTCTATGGGTCAGGAAGGCGAGAAGGCTACGAAGCAGTCTCACTTCTTGCCGTTCCAGATCAACGACGAACTCCTGAAGCTCGCTCCGGCTCACTGCAAGGTCAGCCACTGCCTGCCGGCTCACCGCGGCGAAGAAATCACGGACTCCGTGATGGACAACCTCGACGTGAACATGAGCTTCGAAGAAGCGGAAAACCGCCTGCATGCACACAAAGCCGTGCTGTGGCAGGTGATGCCCCCGTTCAACGCCTAATAGCGGGAAAAAGTTAAAATTGTCATGCCCGCCCTGTGCGGGCATCTCCTTTTTTAAGGAATCAAAAATGTCCTTCGTTCAAGATCTTAAAGAAAAGGTTTTAGGCGGTTACGAAATCAACCGCGATGACGCCATCCGGCTTTTAAACGAAGACCTCAAGGAACTCTGCGATGCCGCCAATGAAATCCGCGAGAAATTCCACGGCAACGACTTCGATTTCTGCTCCATCGTGAACGCCCGCAGCGGCCGCTGCTCCGAAAACTGCAAGTACTGCGCCCAGAGCAGCTACTACCACACCGGAGCCCCCGAATACAAGCTCCTCAGCGCCGACGAAATCGTAGCCGACGCCAAGAAGAAAGAAGCCGCAGGCATTCCGCGTTACTCCATCGTGACCTCGGGCCGCACGCTCTCGAACCGCGACGTAGAACAAATTAGCGAAGCCATTCGACGCCTCAAGAAAGAAACCAAACTTTCCGTATGCCTTTCGGCAGGGCTCTTGAACCGCGAGCAGTTCGACAAACTCAAGGAGGCGGGCCTCACCCGCTTCCACAACAACCTGGAAACTTACCGCAGGCATTTTCCCGACGTATGCACCACGCACACCTATGACGACAAAATCGGTGCACTCCAAAACGCCCTTGCCGCAGGCCTTGAAATCTGCAGCGGCGGCATCATGGGCCTCGGCGAAACCATGGAAGACCGCATCGACATGTGCCTTGACCTCCGCAAACTCGGCGTCAAGTCCACGCCAGTGAACGTGCTGAATGCCATCCCGGGCACGCCCTACGAAAATCTTCCGAAACTCACGAACGACGAGTTCTGCCGCATCGTGGCCATTTATAGATTCATCAACCCGAAGGCATTCATCCGCCTCGCAGGCGGCCGCGGCGTTCTCGGCGACGACGGCAAACGCGCCTTCAAGAGCGGCGCCAACGCAGCCATCACCGACGACATGCTCACCACCGCCGGCATAAACAGCTGTAAGGACTTCGAACTCGTAAAGGGTCTCGGCTTCAAGCCCCATAGTTTTCTGCAGGGTTAATACAAAATAAACACCGAATATTCCAACTTGGAATAAGGTTTACAAAAAAAATTCTACCACTTTTAGAAAAAAGTGGTATATTAATGAATGAGCCCCTCTGGTGGATAAAAGGCAGACGGCGTCGCCCAGCGAGTAGGTCGCAGGATGCGAGCCGCAAGTCTCTAGACGAGACAGACCCACCAGAGCGGCTTTTTTTGTACCCTGACAAATCCGCAATTTGGGCTTTTTTCTATACTTGCGGCATGACTTTTTCGACACTCATCGGCCTCATCTTACTGCTCGCCTTAATCTTCTTTAAGATCAAGGGAAAGGCGCCGAAAAAGAATCGAAAAATGTACCACAGCGACGGACGGCGAAAGACCTTCCGGGATTTCGAGCAGGAAAGACGCCAGGGATTCGGCGGCAGCAACCCCCTAGAATTCGACAAGCCTTATGAATTGGGCGGCTACGGCATTACGCACGCCCCCACCCGAAGCGAAAAATTTTTCAAGCCCGATCCAAATTTCAACGACGAACGCATCACGAACGACCCACGAGGCATTTTTGGCGAAGCAGCCATGATGGCTTTGACCGCACGCGTCTGCGACACCGACAAGCGCCGCTATGTGCTGATGCGGAACCTCTACATTCCCGCCCGTGCAGGTTACACCGAAATCGACGCATTACTTTTGCATCAGTCGGGTATTTACGTTCTCGAAAGCAAGAACCTCTCCGGCGAAATTATAGGCGACCTCGAAAGTGAACGTTGGACACAACATTTGAACGAGCATACCGAACACACCTTCCACAACCCCATCCGTCAAAACATCGGACACATTCTTGCACTGGAACACTTTTTGAAAATCCGCCACGAAAAGGCGCATTTCATTTCGTTCGTGGTATTCAGCGACCGCTGCACCTTGCGAAAAGTTCCTAAAGACAACAACGTTTGGAGCATCGTTCATTGCAGCGAACTGCAGGACGCCCTACTCAAGCGCATCACAAGCCGCAAGACCATTTACACTATGCAACAGCTTGAAGACTTTTATTATAAATTGCAAGGTTGCATGAACGTGAGCGAAGACGTCAAAAAACAACACAGGGAATACGCGAACGCAAGAGGATATAAGACATAGATCCTTCTCCCCGCAAGGGGGATCATGATCACATAAGCGCTAAAGCGCCAAGTGATCAAAGAGACTTCGACGCGTTGCGTCTCCGCTCAGGATGACACTTAAATAACAACTAGCTATGAAACAGATTGTAAAAAAGACAGTTCTCGATAACGGAATCACTATTTTAACGGACTACATGCCGCACGCCTACTCGGTAGCGGTTGGAGTCTGGGTGCCGCGGGGATCGCGACACGAATCTAAAGACGAATTTGGCCTGAGCCATTTTTACGAGCACCTGGTATTCAAGGGAACCGAAAACCGCAGCGCACTTGAAATCGCCCGCGCCATTGAAGACAAGGGCGGAAACCTGGAAGCCTACACCACCCGCCAAGAAACAGGCTTTTACGCACAAATCGAACGCAGCCACCTGCCTCTTGCCGTAGACGTAATTGCCGACATGCTCATGCACCCGCGCATGGACAAAAAGGAAATGGAAAAAGAACGCCGTGTGATTATCGAAGAAATCCACAGCTACGATGACATTCCTGAAGAAATCGTAGGCGACGTCTTTAACGCCATCCACTTTAAGGGTTGCGGCATCGCGCATTCCATTACCGGAAACATCAAGCAAGTCAAGGCTCTCACCCACAAACAAATGCTCAAGTACAAGGAGCAAGTCATCAACGAGATTCCGCTCCTGATTTGCGCCTCGGGCAAAGTCAACCACGAAGAGCTCGTAGAACTTTGTGCAGAAAAATTCGCACAAAAGAAAATCAACGGTACAACACCAACAGACATTTACAAGGCCCACAACAGCGTGAAGGTCGTACAGAAGCAAGACATTGCCCAGTCAAACCTTTTCTGGGGCTTAAGTTTTGACCGTTCCCTGGTAGACGAGCGTACCCGTTGCGCCCTTTCGCTGTTCAATGTAGCGATGGGTGCGGGCATGGCCAGCCGCTTGTTCCAGAAGATTCGCGAAGATAAAGGCCTCGCCTATTCCGTTTATTCTACCGCCGATGTTTACCGCGACTGCACCGACTGGGGTGTATCCCTGGCCACCGAGCCGCACCAGCTGCGCACCGCCCTTGATTTATCGCTGGGCGAAACCCGCAACTTCTTGAAGCATGGATTCAACAAGGGCGAATTTGAAAGAACCAAAACAAACATCTTGGGCGGTATGTACCTGGGCGCCGACAGTCCCGAAAAGCGCGTGGTACGCATGGCCGAACAGGTTTTGCACCTGGGCGAATTCCGCACCATGGAAGAATCCGAAAAGACCATCAAATCCATGTCCGAAGAAGAAGTCGTCGATATCACGAACCATCTGTTTGCAGCGGCCAAGTTCTCGGCAGCCGTCATTGAGCCCGCCGGACGCAAAAAGACTGCGCTTGATACAGACTTTTTCTAGAGCCCGTGGCCTAAGCGCCTAGTATTTGTTATAATTGAGTCATTATGAGAATATCTACCAAAGGCCGCTATGCACTCCGCGTCATGATTGACCTTGCTCAGCACTGCAAGGACGAATACGTGAAGTTACAGGAACTTGCCGAACGTCAGCAAATTTCTGAAAAATACCTCGAAGGTATTTTGGGTTCGCTGGTACGCGGCAAGCTGCTTACTGGCGCCCGCGGCAAGGCCGG
>JAEEGG010001601.1_pt1 | contig 60422 bp, 49 predicted proteins | sample 9134161 | NCBI WGS metagenome assembly JAEEGG01 (sample SAMN16246543, study PRJNA631951) | gut metagenome | biome: gut microbiome; feature: rumen; material: CR-attached | host: Bos | place: Iran: Karaj | collected 2018-10
TGCTGACGCAGAACCCCGTCTGCAAATTAACCGACAACACGGGCGGCGATGAAAGCCAGTCTATAGCTTAGAGCTCGAAGAGGAAAGTACCACTTTATGTAAACACGGAATTGAGCACAAGGCCGTGAATAGCCCGCCATGTGCCTACATCGGAGATTCAGGCGGAAGTAGTTACTTCGGCGGGGCAATTTGTTTCTCATTTATAGAGGAAAGGTACGAATAAAAAGTGAACTTGCCAAACAAAAAACGACAAAAGCGACGGACTTCACAGCCAATCGCTTCTATCTTCAATAGGTATTAGTTCTTTTAAGGTAAAAAGATTGTTTTCAGGATAACGATGCAAAGGTAGTGAACTTTTCTTAATGCTGCAAACTTTTTGCAAAGTTTTTTTAATAAATTTTATTGTGCGGGAACACAATCCCCGCTTCTCCTTGGCGGTGCACCATAAGCAGCCTTTCCCCTGCCGTTTACGGCCTGACATTGTGACCTTCCGTCAGGGGGTGTCCATCGTTGCCCGATGCGTTTTTTCCCTAAACTACGTTGTGTTTCGTGAAAAAAAGCTATAAAGTCTTTGTTTTTTGTGGGAAAATGCGTACTTTTGCACTTCAAAATCGAACGTGATGAGAAGAGATACATCTTTTTTGTGCTTTCTGGCTCTGTTTCTGGCAAGCTGTTCCGGTGAATTCAACAAGGTCTTCAAGACGGACGACCTTGACTATCGCTATGAATACGCCAAGCAGAGCTTTGCAGAAGGCAAGTATAGCCGTGCCGCCACGCTGCTGATGGATCTGATAACGCCGAAGAAGGGTACTGACGATGCCCAGGAGGCACTCTACATGCTGGGGATGTCGGAATATATGAGCCGTGACTACGAGTCGGCTTCAGCCACCTTCAAGAAGTACTACCAGACCTATCCCAAGGGCGACTATGCTGAGCAGGCCTCGTTCTATGTGGGGCAGTCGCTCTATGAGGGAGCACCTGAGCCCCGTCTCGATCAGACACCCACTATCGGCGCTATCAACGCCTACCAGCAGTTCATGGATTTCTTCCCCGACTCGGAGCTTCGTCCCAAGGCCCAGGAGCGTCTCTTCGAGCTGCAGGACAAGCTGGTGCAGAAGGAGCTGCTCTCCGCACAACTATATTATAATCTGGGCGGCTACTTCGGAAACATCAACTCGAACAACGAGAGCAACTATATAGCCAGCATCATTACGGCGCAGAATGCCCTGAAGCAGTATCCCTACTCGAAGTGGCGCGAGGACTTCTCGCTGCTCATCATGAAGAGCAAGTTCGAACTGGCCGAGAACTCGTCGGCAGACAAGCAGCTGGAGCGTTATCGCGATGCGGAGGACGAGTGCTATGGTTTCCTGAACGAGTTCCCTGATTCGAAGGACTGTGCGCTGGCTAACAAGTTCATTGCCAAGTGCAAGAAGGTGATAGGCGACTGAAACTAAATCCCTCAAGTTCTTGACGAGTCAGGCGGTAATGCCAAGCGAGGGAGTTGGAGGTCTGAACAAGCGCAGACGGCCAATCTCCCGAAAACAATAACAATACAATTATAATAATAGGGTTTGTATTTGCGCTTGTTCAGACCCTCCCCCCTGGTTTAGGGGGCAAAGAAATATGGATTACAAGAAGTCGAAGGCTCCGGTAAATACCGTGACGCGCAACATTATGGATTTGTGCGATGAGACCGGCAACATCTATGAGACCGTGGCCATCATTGCCAAGCGTGCTAACCAGATTTCCGTACAGATTAAGGAAGACCTGTCGAAGAAGCTCGCTGAGTTTGCCAGCTACAACGATTCGCTGGAAGAAGTGTTTGAGAACCGTGAGCAGATAGAGATTTCGCGCTACTACGAGAAGCTGCCGAAGCCCACACTGCTGGCAACGGAAGAATTTGTCGACGGAAAAGTCTACTGGCGTGACCCGACGAAGGAAGCTGCTCAGCAGCAGGTTCTGGAGAATTGAGTGTTTTTTTTAATCTTTCATTAAATCGTTACTATGCTTAGGCCTCAAACCTGGTATCTGGTGCTGGCAGCTGTCTGCGTGCTGGTATGTCTCATCGCCGGAGGCGGCACGGCTTTGCAGATGGTCATCCTGGCGGTGGCTGCGCTATCCGCCTTGGCTATAGTTCCCCTTTACAAGAACCGGAAGCTGCAGTCGAATCTCTGCCTCTTGCCCATGGCCTTGCTCCTGGCCTGGTATCTGCTGCTGGCTGTTTATGCCACTGCCGACACGCTGCATTGGAACTACGCCCTGCCGGCACTTGCCATCCTGTTCGTGTTCCTGGCCCGCAAAGGCATCGTCCACGACGAAAGGGTTGTTCGCTCACTCGATAGAATCAGATAAATGGACATTAAGAGTTCAGCGTTTGTCATCTCCTCTCCGATGGTCTCCATGTGTCCGAAAGACACGAAGCCGGAGTATGCATTCATAGGCCGTTCGAACGTGGGAAAGTCGAGCCTCATCAATATGCTCTGCTGCCACAAAGGACTGGCCAAGACATCGGCCACGCCTGGCAAGACACTGCTCATCAACCACTTCATCATCAACAAGGAGTGGTACTTGGTGGATTTGCCTGGCTATGGCTTTGCCAAGCGCTCTAAGAAAGAGGTTCAGAAGCTCGACCAGATGATTCGCGGCTACCTTTTGGGCCGTGAACAGCTGGTCAATACGTTCGTGCTCATCGATGTGCGCCTGGAGCCTCAGCCTATTGACCTGGAGTTTATGAACTGGCTGGGGCTGTCGAGTATTCCTTTCGCCATTCTCTTTACCAAAGCCGACAAGATCTCTGCGTCCAAGGTGCGGCTGAATGTCGAGACCTACAAGCAGAAGATGCTCGAGACATGGGAGGAGATGCCCCCCTTTTTCATCACTTCCGCCGAGAAAGGGCAGGGTAGGGACGAGGTGCTCGACTACATAGAAAGTATCAACAAGAGTCTCTGAAAACCCATGGCTAAGGAAGTCCCATACCTTGACGTTCAGAACCTGACGAAATCGTTTGGGGCGCTCCTGCTGTTCGAAGACATCTGTTTCTCCATTGCCGAAGGGCAGAAAGTAGGCCTGATAGCCAAGAACGGCACCGGCAAGTCGACGTTGCTCTCTATCCTCTGCGGGAAAGAGGGCTACGACAGCGGCTCCATCATCTACCGCCGTGACCTGAAGGTGGGCTTTCTGGAGCAGACACCTGTGTTCAACCCCGAAGACTCCGTGCTCGATGCCTGTTTCAACCATCAGGGTAATGAAGAGAAAGTGCTCAAGGCGAAGCAGATTCTCACCCAGTTGAAGATACGCGACCTCCAGCAGCCCATGGGACAGCTCAGCGGCGGTCAGCAGAAACGTGTGGCGCTGGCCAATGTGCTTATCCTCGAACCCGATTTCCTGATACTCGACGAGCCTACCAACCATCTGGATCTGGAGATGATAGAGTGGCTGGAAGGCTACCTCGGCCGGGGCAACAGGACGCTGCTCATGGTTACCCACGACCGCTATTTCCTGGACCGCGTCTGCTCTGTCATTCTGGAACTCGACGACCACACCATCTATACCTATCGCGGCAACTATTCCTACTATTTGGAGAAGCGCCAGGAGCGCATCGACAATAGGAGAGCAGAGATTGCCCGTGCCAACAACCTCTACCGTACCGAGCTGGAATGGATGCGCCGCATGCCACAGGCGCGAGGGCACAAGGCCCGTGCCCGTGAAGATGCTTTCTACGAGCTGGAGCGCGTGGCTAAGGCCCGCATTGAGGAGCGTGCCATCCGGCTGAAGGCCAACAATGTCTATATAGGCAGCAAGATTTTCGAGTGTCAGTATATCTCGAAAAGTTTTGGTGACCTGTGCATCATGAAGGACTTCTACTATAACTTCTCCCGTTTCGAGAAGATGGGTATCGTTGGCAGCAACGGCACGGGGAAGTCCACCTTCCTGAAGATGCTGCTTGGCGAGCTGCAGCCTGACGAGGGGCGCATCGTCATCGGTGAAACCGTCCGCTTCGGCTATTTCTCGCAGGAGGGCCTGCAGTTCAACGAGAAGCAGAAGGTGATAGACATCGTCCGCGATATAGCCGACTACATCGACCTAGGGCAGGGACGCCACTACTCTGCCAGCCAGTTCCTGCAATATTTCCTGTTCACCAACGAGCAGCAATATAATTATGTGTATAAGCTCAGCGGGGGCGAGCGGCGCAAGCTATACCTCTGCACTGTGCTGATGCGCAATCCTAACTTCCTGGTGCTCGACGAGCCGACCAACGACCTCGACATTGTCACGCTGCAGATTCTGGAGGAATATCTTCAGGACTTTCCCGGCTGTGTCATCGTGGTCAGCCACGACCGCTACTTCACCGACAAGGTGGTCGACCACCTGCTCGTTTTCAAGGGCAATGGCGTTATCAAGGACTTTCCGGGCAACTATACACAGTATAGGAGCCTCACCCCCGACCCCATTCCCGCTGACGCGCCTACCCGTAGCATTTCTCCCAAGGAGAGGGGAGTATATAGTTCTTCTGCTGGTAATTCTAATGGCAAGTCTAATCACTCCCCTTTCCTTGGGAGAGACGCTGGGGGTGAGACTAAGCGCAAGCTGTCCTACAAGGAGAAACGCGAGTTTGAACAATTGGAAAAGGATGTTGCTGCTCTGGAGGCCGAGAAGAAACAGATAGAGGACGCCCTCAGCTCGGGAAGTATTTCCGTAGATGAGATTACCGCTATGAGCAAGCGCCTGCCATTGCTTAATGACGAACTCGACGAGAAGTCCATGCGCTGGCTGGAACTCTCCGAACTGGCACAATAGGAAAAACGACGAAAATAGCCCCCATGCAGCAGTATCCGTCCCGTCTACTTGAACGTGCCGTACAGGCGTTTTCCACGCTTCCGGGCATAGGCCGCAAGACAGCCCTGCGGCTGGTGCTCCACATGCTCCGCCAGTCGACGGACGAGGTCGTGCAGTTTGCCGAGGCCATAGCCACCATGAAGCGAGAAGTGAAATACTGCCGTTCGTGCCACAACATCAGCGACACCGACCTCTGCCCCATCTGTTCTGACAGCCGTCGCGATGCCGCCACCATCTGTGTCGTTGAGAATATACAGGACGTGATGGCCATCGAGAATACCATGCAGTTCCACGGGCTCTATCACGTCTTGGGCGGACTGATCTCCCCGATGGACGGCGTAGGCCCGAGCGACCTGCAGATAGACTCGCTGGTGCAGAGAGTAGGAGAAGGGCAGGTGAAGGAGGTCATCCTGGCCCTTAGCTCCACCATGGAGGGCGACACTACCAACTTCTACATCTTCCGCAAACTGGCCCCTACAGGCGTCGCCGTCAGCGTCATCGCCCGGGGCATAGCCGTAGGCAACGAGCTGGAGTACACCGACGAAGTGACCTTGGGGCGCTCCATCCTCAACCGTACACCCTTTGAGGGAAATGAAAAATGAAAGGCCCACCCCCGCCCCCTCCCCAAGGGAGGGGAGGCGCCAGCCAAATTGTAAATACAAGAAAATTGTAAATAAATTGTAGGTTGTAAATCGTCAAATTGTAAATTCCAAAGGTGAAAAAGACAAGAAACATATTGATGGCGCTCTTTTGCGGCTTCCTGCTGGTGGCAGCTGCGTTATATGTCTGTGGAGAGTTCCTGCAGCTGGACATGACCATTTGGGACAGCCCTTCACGGGGTGTGCAGTTCGTCTGCTCCACGCTGATGATTCTGCTTACCATCGGCCTGCTGCCACTGTCGTTGCGCTTGTTTAAGTTCAAGCCAGTCAGTGCCGACCTTCTCCGGCGAAAGGCTCCTGCCCTGGCCCGCTGGGGCACCATACGCCTTGTCTGCATGGGTATGCTGCTGGTGGTAAACACTTTCCTCTATTATGCTTTCGGCTTTGAGGCCTCTTACGGCTATCTGGCGGTTGTCACCCTGCTCTGTATGCCTTTCGTCGTTCCCACGATGGGCCGTTGTGAGTCGGAGGTGAAAGACCCTCCTACGGTTCCCGAGGGTGCTTCTGTAGTTCAGCAGTCGGATGATGAGACTATCGTGTCCCCCTCTGTGGACGAAAGGGGGACTTCTGTGGACGAAAAGGGGGCTGAGAGGGCTATATGAAGCTAACTGTTGTTATCGTCAGCTACAATGTGCGCCACTATCTGGAGCAGTGCATCGTCAGTGTCCAGCGGGCTGCGCAGGGCATCGACTACAATATCGTCGTGGTCGACAATGCCTCGCAGGATGACACAGTCTGTTATCTCTCCCGCCGGTTCAAGGATGACATTACCATCATTGAAAGCCGACATAACCTGGGTTTCGCCCGTGCCAATAACATAGCTATACGCCAGACACAGAGCCAGTATGTGCTGCTGCTCAACCCCGACACCTTCGTGGCCGAAGACAGCCTTACGCAGGTGTTGGCCTTCATGGACACGCATCCAAAGGCTGGTGGAGTGGGGGTGAAGATGCATAATGCCGATGGCACACTGGCACGCGAGTCGCGCCGTAGCCTCCCTACGCCCTGGGTCTCTCTCTTGAAGATGCTCGGCTTTTCCCGCCGCTACTACATGAGCCATCTGTCGTGGGACGAGCCGGGGCAGATTGAGGTGCTGAGCGGTGCCTTCTGCATGCTGCGCCGTGAGGCACTCGACCAGGTGGGACTGCTCGACGAGGATTTCTTCATGTACGGCGAAGACATCGACCTTAGTTTCCGCATCAGGCGTGGCGGCTGGGAGAACTGGTATGTGCCCGCCTCCATCGTCCACTACAAGGGCGAGTCTACCCAGAAGTCTAGCTACCGCTATGTTCATGTCTTCTATCAGGCCATGCTTATCTTCTTCCGCAAGCACTACAGCCACCAGTCGCTCTTCGTCACCATCCCCATCAAGCTCGCCATCTATTTCCGTGCCAGTCTTGCCGTGGCGCAGATGCTTTGTCAGCGCCTGCGCCGTGCGCTGGGCTTCGACGCGAAGGCCCATACCCCCATGAACTACTGTTTCATCGGCTCCGCCCCGATGATTGAGCAATGCCGCAGTCTGGCACGCCGCCGAGGGCTCACTGCCCGTTTCGTCCAGGTGGCCCCCGCAGACCCCTCTTCGCCCGCCGAGGGCATCGCCGCAGGCGCTTCCTCAGTCAGCAGAACCGTAGAAGTCCCCTCGGGGGCCGTAGCAGGGGCTGCTGTCTACGATGCCGACCTCTTCTCTTTCAGCCAGATTATCGCCCATGCCTCCAGCCCCGCCTCCGGCCATGCCCTGATTGGCACCTACAGCAGCCTTTCGAAGACCATCATCACTCAAAGGGAGATTATTCAATGAACGACCACCGTTTGCCCTCCGTCAGGCTGAGAGCCATAGAGCCTGAAGACCTCGACATCCTCTATCGCATCGAGAACGATATGCAGCTATGGGGCGTCGGCTCCACCAATGTGCCCTATTCGCGCTATACCCTCCACGACTATATCGCCCGTTCCTCAGGTGATATCTATGCTGACAGGCAGGTGCGCTTGGTCATTGAAAACACTGACGGCCAGGTGCTGGGCTTGGCCGACTTGGTCAGTTTCGACCCCCGCCACCTGCGTGCCGAAGTGGGCATTGTCATTGAGAAACCCTTCCGTCATAGTGGCTACGCCCAAGCCGCCCTCGCAGCCCTTCACCACTATGCCCGCAGCATCCTGCACCTGCATCAGCTCTATGCCATCGTCGACGAGGCCAACAGCCCTGCGCAGAGCCTGTTCCGAAGCACCGGCTACACCTGCAACGCCACACTCGCCGACTGGCTCTACAACGGCAACAGCTACGCCAATGCCCAGCTGTGGCAGCTCACTTTACTGTAGGCAACGATATTGCAGTTGCCCCTGAATTTACTGATACTGATAAACTGACCCAAATGGCGCTCCCCTCTTGAACCCTGCCCTTACGGGGAGGGGCAGGGGTGGGGGCTCTAACTTTTCCACTGACACATTGTCGTTCTTCAATGTTTATTCGGAGGGATACTTTCTATATGATTATTTCACGCGCGCGCGTAATAAACGTGCGAAAATCGCGCTACTCGCGCTACTTTGTCATCTAACTTTCTGAATTGCAGGATGATGTTTGTAGCTACAGCCCTCTTTTTGGTGCTACTGATGTAGCTACAGTCCCAAACGGCGTTCGCATTTTCCCAAACGGCGTTCGCATTTTCTCAAACGGCGTTCGCATTTTCTCAAACGGCGTTCGCATTTTCTCAAACGGCGTTCGTATTTTTTCAAATGGCGTTCGCATTTTCCCAAACGGCGTTCGTATTTTTTTAAATGGCGTTCGCATTTTCCATTCGTCACTTCTCTCCCCCTGTAGCTACTAGAGTAGCACCAAAAAGAGGGCTGTGGCTACAGACAACTGGTTGCCAATCAGCTTGTTTGGCACTATTGTAGCTCGAGTAGCTCGTTTTTTTGCGCCTATTATCGCGTACGCGCGCGCGAGGGGTATGTTTTTATCTTATTGGATTACCTTAAACTTGGCAAACTTTAGCAGGAGCTGTTTGGGGCCGGTGTTTCGGAACTCCACGGTGGCCTTCTCGTTGTCGCCTGTGCCCTCTAGTCGGATGATGGTGCCTATGCCGAAGCGCTGGTGCTCGATGACGGCACCCTCGCGAAGAAGGCCCCCCTCGGCTCTTCCCGAAGGCTCGCCCCCAGTGCCTCCCGAAGGAAGGGGAGCTGCAGCGCTGGCTGGCTGTGCGGGGGCGCTGGATGACAGGGGGCGTAAGCGTCGGCCGCTGGCGGTTTGCAGGAGCTTCTTGAAGTCCTGTGAGAAGGGGTCGACAGGCGGTTCTGGCTTCTGACGGGGTACGGCACGGGGCATGGGGTCGGCCTTGAACTGTGTGGCCACGGGGCGGGGGTTCTGCATCCACTCTGGCGATTGCGACGCGCGTTGCCAGGGCTTCTCAGAGCGGAAAGACGTGCTGTCTTCTGACCCGAAGGTGCCTTCCACCTGGAGCAGCTTCGGGTCGATGTCGCGTAGGAAGCGCGACGGCGTGTCGTACTCCATGCGGCCATAGCGGAAGCGGTTTTGGGCGCAGGTGAGGATGCAGTGTTTCTCGGCGCGGGTGATGGCCACGTAGAGCAGGCGTCGCTCCTCTTCCAGTTGGCGCATGCTGCCAGTGCACAGTGGCGAGGGAAATATGTTTTCTTCTAGCCCTACCACAAAGACGGTGGGGAACTCCAGGCCCTTGGCCGAGTGGATGGTCATCAGCGACACCTTCGGCGCGTCGGCATCCTTGTCGCTGTCGAGGTCGGTGAGTAGCGCCACCTCCTGCAGGAAGTCGGACAGACGGGTCTGTGCCGCTGTTGACTCGCCCACCTCCATACCGTCGTGAAGGGAAGGGAGAGCATCTGCCTGTGGTCCTTCCTCACGCCGGATTTCCACGAAGTCCTTCATGCCGGCGAGAAACTCCTCCAGGTTCTCCTGCCGGCTTAAGTCTTCGGGGGCGCGGCTGGAGTAGATGTCCTTGGCTATGCCGCTCTCCTGGATGATGGCATACCCCAGCGTATAGGCATCGTCGGTGTTCAGGCGTTGCCGCCAGCTCTCGATGAGCAGCCGGAAATTCTCCAGTTTTGTGGCTGTGCTCTTGGCGACGTCAAGGCTGAAAAGGACGGGCTGGGAGATGACGGCCCAGAGCGACACGGCGTGACGGGTGGCCGCCTGGACAATCTTCTGAACGGTGGCGTCGCCGATGCCGCGCGCAGGGTAGTTGATGATGCGGCGCAGGGCCTCTTCGTCGTCGGGGTTGCTGACGGTGCGGAAATAGGCAATGACGTCTTTTATCTCCTTGCGCTGGTAGAACGACAGGCCACCATAGATGCGGTAGGGGATGTTGTCCTTGCGCATCTGCTCCTCGAAGCTGCGGCTCTGCGAGTTGGTGCGGTAGAGGATGGCGAAGTCGCTCCACTCCAGCCCCTCCTTGCGGCGCAGGCGGCGAATGTCGTTGCACACGATGACGGCCTCCTCGCGGTCGCTTATCGCAGGCTTCAGCTGCAGGCGCTCCCCGTGCTCGTTCTCGCTGAACACGTCTTTGGGAATCTGCCGCTCGTTCTTGCGGATGAGGCTGTTGGCCGCCTGCACGATGAGCTGCGTAGAACGGTAGTTCTGCTCCAGCTTGAACAAACGTGCATTGGTGTATGACTCCCTGAACGTGAGGATATTGTCGATGTTGGCTCCACGAAAGCTGTAGATGCTCTGAGCGTCGTCGCCGACCACGCAGACCTGCTGGCGCTCGCGGGTGAGCTGGAGCACGATGCGCTGCTGGGCGAAGTTCGTGTCCTGGTATTCGTCGACCAGCACGTAGTGGAATCGCTCCACGTATTTCCGCCTGATATCCTCGTGCTCTTCGAAGAGCAGGAAGGTCTGCACCAGCAGGTCGTCGAAGTCCATCGCGTTGGCCTGGCGGCAGCGTGCGGCATAGCGTTTGTAGACCTCGGCCACACGGGGGTGCCGCTGGTCGAAGAGCGAGCACTGGGGGAACTGGTCGGGCAGGATGAGGTGGTTCTTGGCCATCGATATCTGGTCGGCAATGGTGGCTGGCTTGTACACCTTGTCGTCGAGCTGCATCTCATGGATGATGGTCTTCACCAGCGAGCGGGCGTCGGCCTGGTCGTAGATGGTGAAGCCCGGCTGGTAGCCGATGGCTTGGGCCTCGCTGCGCAGGATGCGGGCGAAGACGCTGTGGAAGGTTCCCATTTGCAGGTAGCGGGCACGCTCCTCGCCCACCAAGCGGGCAATGCGCTCCTTCATCTCGCGGGCCGCCTTGTTGGTGAAGGTCAGGGCGAGGATGTTCCAGGGAGCCAGCTGTTTCTCCTGTAGCAGGTAGGCTATCTTATAGGTGAGCACGCGGGTTTTTCCCGATCCGGCTCCGGCAATGACCAGCGAGGCGCCGTCGCACCAGACCACTGCCTCCCGCTGGCTGTCGTTCAGTTGTTCTAACAGGTTTTCCATCTTTTCAGTGTGAAGTACAGGCACTCCTGGACGCGGAAGAGCGTCCAGCAGGGCATCAGGCGGTAGCCGAACTTGCGGCTGATTTTCTTGTCGATAAGATTGCGTTCCAGCGTCTTCCAGACGCGGTGCAGCTCGGCCAGCCCGTAGACGCGGTCGGCGTAGGGCAGCTGGCGGCTGTGATAATGGTGGAACATATACACGTCGACCAGCGTGAGCAGGCGGATGGTTTCCCAGCGTCGCATCACCTCGACGGCAGCTCCCATTTGCCGCAGCTGGAGCTTCATGCTCTCGTTGGCCCGCAGGAAGTCGTAGCGGCGCACGTTGACGGCACGGGTGGTGGAGGCGAAGTGCTGGCGGTAGTGGTAGACGCCGGGGCAGCAACGCACCGAGCGTGAGGCCAGGAAATGGAGCCGCGACGTGTTGTCGTCGCTGTAGGCACGGCAAGTCTCGTCGTAGGGGTACTGGCGGTGCAGCTCCGTGCGAACGATGTAGACACCGTGAATACGCCAGTCGAGACTGAGGTGGAAGGCCTCCTCGCCCGTGAGCCGCTCGAAGGGAGTCATGGGGTAGGGCTGGCTGCTGCCGTCGGCCTGCTCATAGCGCAGGTCGAAGAGCGCGCAGTCGCAGTCGCCATGGGCATCCATCACGCTGACGGCCTGCTGCAGCGCGTCGGGCGAGAACCAGTCGTCGGCATCGAGGAAGCACACCATGTCGCCACGGGCTTTCTCCAGCCCTACGTTGCGGGCATGGGCCTGCCCCTGGTTTTTCTCCAGATGTATCACCTCGAAACGCGGGTCGGCGTCGGCATACTGCCGCAGCAAGGCCAGCGAGCCGTCGGTGGAACAGTCGTCGACGCAGAGCACCTGCAGGTCGCAGAGCGTCTGCGAGCGCAGTGAGTCGAGGCAGCGGGGAAGCCACGGCTCGGCATTGTACACGGCAACGAGGACGGTGACCCTAGGCATCGGCATGGAATCGGGAGCGTAGCTTTTCCGTCAGCGCCTTCCAGAGTGACGATTTCTGGTGGAGGATGTAGATGGAGACTGTAAGGCTGACCATGCATACCAGGGTACCCAGCGCCCAGTAGAGCAGTCCGCCGGCCAGGAGCGTCAGCAGATAGACCACCACACCCAGCGGCACCTGAATGGCGGCAATGAGAAGGACGGGCAGCGTGCCGTGATAGCCATAGCGCATGTGGGTGTAGGCATAGACGATGATGAGGTCGAGCACGTAGGTGGCGTCGATGGCGATGCCCGTGCCCAGCAGTCCCCAGTGCTCGTAGCCGAGGACGATGAGCGCCACCATGAGCAGCGATTCCGAACCCTCGATGAGCAGGAAGGCCAGTGAGTCGCCACGGGCCAGCACCATATACGAGATGGGCAGCGTGACGGCTCGGAGGTACATGGAGAAGACCATCACCTGGGCCATCGGCACCATGGGCAGGAAGTCGCTGCGGAAGAGCAGGGGCACCAGTACGGGCAAGAGCAGCATGAGCACGGCCAGCATGGGCGACACCAGCAGAAGCGACACTTCTATCTGGCGGTTTACCGTCTCCGACATGCGGAGGCTGTCGGCGGCCACGCCCGACAGACGGGGGAAGTAGTCGGTCTCCATGGCCGAGAAGACCATGCCGGCATAGGTGATGGTGAGCAGGAAGCCGGCGTTGTAGAGGCCCACCACGTCGAGGTCGCCCGTCACGTTCAGGTAGGAGCGAATGAGCATCTCGGCACCGCTGCCAAAGATGCCTGCCAGCACGAAGGCCACGCCCAGCCGCACCATCTCCATGCCCTCGCCCAGGATGCCCTTGGCACCATGCAGCTGCAGGGGGTAGAGGCGCAGGGAATGGTAGCTGGTGGCCAGCGCCAGGGCCAGCGCCATGAGGACGATGACGGGCACGATGCCTGCCTCGCCGAAGAAATAGTAGATGGGGACGGAGATGACGAGCGCCAGCAACACCGACAGCAGCTGGATGATGGCCAGCGACTTCAGGCGGCGAGCACCTTTCAGGATGGCCGTCTCGCCGCCGGTGACGGCCATCAGCCCCACGGCAGGAGCCAGCAGGACGAAGTGCAGCGTATGGTCGCCCCAGGCAAAGGTGTAGGCACTGAGCAGCGGGCCTGCCAGCATGCAGAGCAGCATACCCATCAGTGCGGTGAGCAGGCTCCAGGCACGCACCACCTTCACGAAATGCTGGATGCGCGCCTCGTCGCCAGCGTCGAACAGCTCCGACACATGGCGCACGGCGCTGAACGAGATGCCCAGGTTGGTGGCCTGAGAGATGAAGTTCACCACGCTGTTGAACAGCGCCGCCAACCCCATGCCGGCAGGACCCAGCAGCGAGGCCACGACCTTGTTGCGCACAAGGCCGATAAGGATATTCAGGCCCTGCACGCCGCCAAAGATACCGGTATATTTCAGTACGTGGCTGTAGCTGACTTCGCGTTTGTCTTCCACAATAATCTTTTCAAACTGCAAAAATACAAAAGAGTTAGGAGTTTGGAGCCAGGAGCAAGGAGTTAATATGCCACCCTTAAGCATTTTTAACTATCGAGAGATGAATAAACTCCCGTCTCCTGACTCCTAACTCCTAACTTTTTACTACCTTTGTCCCTGTGAAACTGAGCATCATCATACCCGTCTATCGCAATGAGACCACGCTGGAACGCTGTCTGACGAGTGTCGTAGGCCAGACATTCCGCGACTGGGAGCTCATACTGGTGGACGACGGCTCACCCGACGGCTGTCCGCAGCTGTGCGACGAGTGGGCACGCAGAGACCCACGCATACACGTCGTTCACAAGGAGAACGGCGGACTGAGCGATGCCCGCAATGCCGGGCTGGAGGTGGCACAGGGCGAATATGTCACCTTCGTCGATGCCGACGACTGGCTCGACGAACATACCTTCAGTCGGATGATGCCTGTGGCCGATAGCTGCGACCTGCTGGAATATCCCATCTTCTGTCATTACGGCTCCCCCCGGCAGCAGCTGGTTCAGCCTGGTGACCATGTGTATGACGATGCTGCCGACTACTGGCTTCAGGGGCATGCCTACGAGCATTCCTACGCCTGCAACAAGGTCTTCCGGCGCAGCCTGTTCGAGCAGGTCCGGTTTCCCAAGGGCCGTGTCTTTGAGGATATGGCCACGCTGCCCCTCCTCGTGGAGAAGGCCGGCAGCATCAGAACGACCAGTCAAGGGTGCTACTTCTATACGGAGAATGCTGAAGGCATTACCAACACGGCCGGCGGCCGGGAGCTGCAGATGCTGCTCGAGTCCCACCTGCAGGCCATGCGTCGGTGGCAGGACGACCGCTACTACATGCACGTGCTGGACATCCAGCTAGACGTTTGCCGACTCACTGGCCGGGCGCCGCTGTTGCCCACACGCCGCCTCTCTCCCTTCGTCCATGGCCTCAGCCCTGTACAACGACTGAAAGCCCTATTACTCTATCTTCTAGGAATCAAGACACTATGCAGAATACACACGACCGTCAGACGCCGCTAGTCAGTTTTATCATCACCTACTACGACCTGCCAGCTACGATGCTGCGTGAATGCATCGAGAGCATCAGGAAACTGTCGCTGCGCCCATACGAGCGGGAAATCATTGTTGTGGACGACGGCAGCAGCATGTCGCCGCTGGCACATCTCAGCGACTGCCTCGACGACATTGTCTACGTCAGGCAGAAGAACGGCGGGCTGAGTGCCGCCCGCAACATGGGCATACGCACCGCCGCAGGGCAGTACCTGCAGTTTGTCGATGCCGATGACCTGCTTCTCACCACGGCCTACGAGCACTGTCTCGACCTCGTGCGCTATCAGAAGACCGATATGGTGGCATTCCAGTTGTCGGAGCAGAGGGACGTGAAGCCGACAGCCATCTTCGACGACACCCCTGCCATGAGTGGCAGCGAGTTCATGCGCCACCACAATATCTGCGGCTCTGCATGCAGCTATCTCTTCAAGCGCACCGCACTGAGCGAGTTGCGCTTCACAACGGGCATCTTTCATGAGGACGAGGAGTTCACGCCGCTGCTGATGCTCCGGGCCGACACGATGATCAGCACCACTGCGCAAGCCTATTTCTACCGTAGGCGAAACGGCTCCATCATGACGGAGGTCAGCATCCGCCACCGGCTGAAACGGCTGGACGACGCACAGCAGATTCTGTTCCGGCTGCTGAAGACGGCCGACACCCTGCCTACGGACAGCCGGCTGGCACTGAAGCGCAGGGTGCACCAGCTGACGATGGACTACATCTACAATGTCATCCTGCTCACCAAGAGCCGCCACTACCTGAACCGCAAGCTGGAGGAGCTGAAACGCAAGAACATCTATCCGCTTCCCGACCGCGAATATACCCGAAAGTACAGCCTGTTCCGCCGCCTGGCAAACTCAAATGTCGGACTGACGGTGCTGATGCGCATCATCCCGCTGATGAAACAAGAGAAATGAGAATACTGCTTCTGGGAGAATACAGCAACGTGCATGCCACCCTGGCCAAGGGGCTGCGGGAGATGGGGCATGAGGTCACCGTCGTTTCAAACGGCGACTTCTGGAAAGACTATCCCCGTGACATCGATGTCAGCCGCCCGGCAGGCAGGGTAGGGGGGCTGCGCCTGCTGGCAAGGGTCTATGCGCTGCTTCCCCGTCTGAAGGGCTACGACATCGTGCAGCTTATCAACCCCATGTTCCTGGAACTGAAAGCCCGCCGCCTCTTCCCCGTCTACCGCTACCTGCGCCGCCACAACAGGAAGGTGGTGCTCTGCGCCATGGGCATGGACTACTACTGGGTGAACGAATGCCTCACCCGCAGGCCCCTTCGCTACAGCGACTTCAACATAGGCCAGACGTTGCGCACCGATGCGCCCGCCATGGAAGCCCGTCGCGACTGGCTGGCTACCGACAAGGAAAAGCTGAACCGCATGATGGCCCACGACTGTGACGCCATCGTCGCCGGACTCTACGAATACTATGTCTGTTATCAGCCACACTTTGCAGATAAACTGCAGTTCATCCCCCTGCCGATTGTTAGCCCAGCGTCCTCTCAGTTCTCACCTCTCAGTTCTCAGTTCTCAGTTCTCACCTCTCAGTTCTCAGTTCTCAGTTCTCACCCCAAATTACGTCTCTTCATCGGCATCAGCCGTGGCCGCAGTGCCTACAAGGGCACCGACATCATGCTGCGAGCTGCCGAGGCCGTCGGCGAAAAATATCCTGACCGCATGGAGATTGTCAAGGCCGAGGGCGTGCCCTTTGCGAAGTACCAGCAGCTGATGGACGGCAGCGATGCCATCCTCGACCAGCTCTACAGCTATACCCCTTCGATGAACCCGCTGCTGGCCATGTCGAAAGGCATCGTCTGCATAGGCGGCGGTGAGCCTGAGAGCTACGATATCCTGGGTGAGCAGGAGCTGCGCCCCATCGTCAATGTGCAGCCCAGCTATGAAAGTGTCTTCCACGAGCTGGAGCAGCTCGTGCTCCATCCCGAGCGGCTGCCCCTGCTGAAGCGTCAGAGCATAGAATACGTGAGCCGCCACCATGATTATCTCAAGGTAGCGGCTCAGTATGTCGCGCTTTATGAAAAGCTGTTATGCCAGTGATTACTTGAAGAAGTCTTTCACAGCCTCGTTGGGAACCATCTGCTCGTCGAAGATGTAGGCACCCGTCTTCGGGCTGCGCACCATCTTGATGACCTTGGAATATGCCCGACCGTCCTTCGAACCTTCGTGGAGGGTAGCAACTACTTTCTTTGCCATAGTTTTACCTTTTTACTGTTTTACCTTTTTACTCTCAACCCTCTTACTTGATTTCCTTGTGAAGCGTCATCTTCTTCAGGATGGGGTTATACTTCATCAGCTCCATGCGCTCAGGCGTGTTCTTACGATTCTTCGTCGTAATGTAACGGCTGGTGCCGGGAAGACCACTGTTCTTCATCTCGGTGCACTCCAGAATGACCTGCACACGATTGCCTTTTGCTTTCTTGCTTGCCATGGTATTAGTCTCCTATCACTTTAATGTCCTTCCAGTCGACGTAGCCCTTGGCAACAGCCTGCTTCAGAGCAGCATCGAGACCCACTTTATTAATCAGGCGAAGACCGGCAGCGCTGATCTTCAGCTGAATCCAACAGTCCTCCTCCACATAGAAGAACTTCTTGCTAAACAGGTTTACGTCGAAACTCCTCTTTGTGCGGTGCTTCGAGTGCGACACATTATTACCAATCTGTGCCGTCTTTCCTGTGATTTGACAAACTTTAGACATGTCTATTATACGCTTTAAATGTGTACTTTTTTAGTAACTTACTCCAAACAGGGTGCAAAGGTACACATTTTCTTCGACATACGAGTTCCATCGAGGAATAAAACTTCAAACTTTAATATTTTTTAACCGTCATCCGATGGTCAGCTCCTCTTTTTCCGGGTGCTTGTCTACGACGATGGTGGCATTGGCGGGCAGACTGCCGTTGATGATCAGTTCGCAGATGCCGTCTTCCACGTAGTTCTGGAGGGCACGCTTCAGCGGTCGGGCGCCAAACTGCACGTCGTAGCCCTTGGCGGCTACAAACTCCTTGGCGCTCTCAGTCATCTCCACCTGGTAGCCCAGGTCGGCGATGCGCTTCACCAGCGGCTTCAGCTCTACGTCGACAATGCGCTTGATGGCATCGAGGTCGAGCTGGTCGAAGGTGATGATTTCGTCGAGACGGTTGAGGAACTCTGGTGAGAACTGCTTGGAGAGTGCTTTCTGCACGATGCTGCGGGCATGCTCACGATCCTGCTCGTTCATGGCCAGTCCCTGGTTTCCCGCCGTGAATCCCACGCCTCGGCCGAAGTCCTTCAGCTGGCGTGTGCCGGCATTGGAGGTCATGATGATGACGGTGTTGCGGAAGTCCACGAAGCGGCCGTTGCCGTCGGTAAGGCGTCCTTCGTCGAGCACTTGCAGCAGGAGGTTGAACACGTTTCCGTGGGCTTTCTCTATCTCGTCGAGCAGCACGATGGAGTAGGGCTTGCGGCGGACGCGCTCGGTGAGCTGGCCGCCCTCCTCGTAGCCGACGTATCCCGGAGGTGCTCCGATGAGGCGGCTGACGTTGAACGACTCTGTGTATTCCGACATGTCGACCCGGATGAGTGCGTCGGGCGAGCCGAACATAAACTCTGCCAGCTTCTTGGCCAGATAGGTCTTGCCCACGCCTGTGGGTCCGAGGAACATGAATGCGCCGATGGGGTGGTTGGGGTCTTTCAGTCCTACGCGGTTGCGCTGGATGGCGCGCACCAGCTTGTCGATGGCTTTGTCCTGTGCGATGACGGCCTGCTTCAGCTCTCCGGCCATGCCTTTCAGTCGTAGGCCTTCGTTTTCTGCCATGCGCTGCACGGGCACGCCGGTCATCATCGACACCACGCTGGCCACCTCCTCTTCGCCTACTGTCTGCCGGTCGTCGTTACTGCCGTTCTGCCACTGTTCGGTGAGTGCTGCCAGCTCTGCTTCCAGCTCTGTCTGGCGGTCGCGGTAGCTAGCGGCCAGTTCGAAGTTCTGTCCTCTTACGGCACTCTGCTTACGGTCTTTCACCCTTGCCAGCTCTTTTTCCTTCTCGGTAATCTCCGGCGGGATGGTACCATTCTTTAAATGTACGCGCGCGCCTGTCTCGTCCAGGGCGTCGATGGCCTTGTCGGGGAATGCCCTGTCGGCGATATAGCGTTCTGTCAGTCTGACACATGCCATAATGGCATCGTCGGTGAACTCCACATGGTGGTGGCGCTCGTAGCGGTCTTTGATGTTGTGGAGGATGGCCAGCGTCTCCTCAGCCGTTGTCGGCTCCACGATGACCTTCTGGAAGCGTCGTTCCAGCGCGCCGTCTTTCTCTATGCTGTTGCGGTATTCGTCGAGTGTGGTGGCTCCGATGCACTGTATGGTGCCTCGTGCCAGTGCGGGCTTCATGATGTTGGCGGCGTCCATCGCTCCTGCCGACCCTCCAGCCCCGATGATGGTGTGAATCTCGTCGATGAAGACGATGACATCCTGGTTTTGCTCCAGCTCCTTGAGCAGTGCCTTGATGCGCTCTTCAAACTGTCCACGGTACTTGGTACCGGCCACGATGCCCGTCATGTCGAGGCTGACGATGCGCTTGCCGAAGAACATCGGCGAGCATTTGCGCTGTGCGATGAGCTGTGCCAGCCCCTCCACGATGGCGCTCTTTCCCACTCCGGGTTCGCCAATGAGTATGGGGTTGTTCTTCTTTCGGCGGCCGAGAATCTCCAGCACGCGCTGTATCTCCCTTTCGCGGCCCACTATGGGGTCGAGCTTGCCTTCGGCAGCTGCTACGGTGAGGTCGGTAGAGAAATTATCGAGCACAGGCGTCCTGCTCTTCGGCTTCTGTGCGGTCTGTGTCTTGGCGTTGGAGGCGCCGTTTCCCAAGGAGCCGCCCGAGGCCGACTCCTCGTAGTCTTCCTCGTCCTCTTCGGGAAGGCTGATGCCGCTGGCCGGCTCTTCGGTGAATGGGTCGTTTGACTGTCTGGGAGTCTGGGAGGTGTTTTCTGCTGACCGTAGAAGCATCAGCACATCTTCGTAGTTCATGTCGTTGCTTTCGAGTATTTGTTTAGCTCCGTTGTTCACTTGGTCGTGGAGGATGGCCAGCAGCAGGTGTTGTTCGTCGACACGTTGCTGCCGCTGTATGCGTGCTTCCAGCACGGCCAGCTTCAGGATGTTCGACGCCCGCTCGTTGAGCACCAGCTCACGGGTGTTGATGGGCTTGGTGATGTCATCCTGTCGCACCTTGGCCTCCAGGTCGTATTTCAGCTGGGGAATGTTCAGCCGCAGTCTGTGGAACACATCCAGGACAGGCCCTCCATTCATCCGGAGGAGTCCCAGCAGCAGATGTTCCGGCCCAACGGAGCTTGAAGCCAGACGTGCTGCCTCCTCTCTGGAGTAAGAGAGGACTTCAGAAACTTTTGGCGAGAACTGACTTGTCATCTAGAATCTTTTTACCTTGATTTCGCCCTAGAACCAGCAAAAGGTGTGCCAAACTGTGACAGTCAGCTTTCCGAAGGCTTGATGTCTTCTATCTGCAGCTGCACCTCACTGCGCTTGTAGATGTTCTCCTCTATGGTATAGACAATGTCGAACGAGCGTTTCGACTTGATGTATCGTGCGGCGGCGCTCTGTCCGAAGGCGATGCCGTTCATCACGTTGCTTGAGCGTGAGTCCACCAGTTCCAGCTTGATGTGCTCCTGCTGGCGTCCCACCACCTTGCTCGTGCCGTAGTCGTAGACATTGCGTGTGCAGAACAGCGGCTTCGCATTGTCGGGGCCGTGGGGTGCCAGCTTCTTCAGGTCGTTGTGGAGTTTCTTCGTGATGTCCTTGAAGTCAATTTCCGCCTCAATCTCAATCATCGCCTCTGTCTGTTCGGGCATGATATGATTGCCGACGTATTCTTGCAGCCGTCGGCGGAATTCGGGTATGTTCTCGGTCTTGAGCGACAGTCCCACGGCGTAGGTGTGTCCTCCGAAGTTCTCCAGCAGGTCGCGGCAGCTCTTGATGGCGTCGTAGAGGTCGTAGCCCACCACGCTTCGAGCCGAGCCGGTGGCCATGCCGTCCTGACATGAGAGCACCACTGTGGGCCGGTAGTACATTTCCGTCAGCCGTGAGGCGACGATGCCCACTACTCCCTTTTTCCATCCCTCGTTGTAGAGCACGATGGCCGACTGGTGCTCCTGGCTCTCCAGTCGCTCCACAATCTGGTTGGCCTCCTCGCTCATCTGCTTGTCTATATCCTTCCGCTGCTCGTTGTATTCGTTGATGTGGATGGCAGCCTCCAGTGCGCGCTTGAAGTCCTTCTCCACGAGCAGGTCTACGGTCTCCGTGCCGTTCTGCACACGTCCGCTGGCATTGATTCTCGGCCCAATCTTGAACACGATGTCGCTCATCGTGATGTCGCGCCCTGTCAGTCCGCTGATCTCGATGATGGCCTTCATGCCCACCGACGGGTGCTGGTTCAGCTGTTTCAGTCCGTGGAATGCCAGGATGCGGTTCTCACCCATTACCGACACCATGTCGGCCGCGATGCTCACGGCGCAGAAGTCGAGCAGGGGGATGAGCTGTGAGAAGGCGATGCCGTTGTTCTTGGCAAAGGCCTGCATGAACTTGAATCCCACGCCACATCCGCAGAGGTCCTTGAACGGATAGGTGGAGTCCTCACGCTTGGGGTTGAGGATGGCCACGGCGCAGGGCAGCTCATCGTCGGGCACGTGATGGTCGCAGATGATGAAGTCGATGCCCATCTCCTTCGCCTGCCGTATCTCGTCGATGGCCTTGATGCCGCAGTCGAGCACGATGATGAGCTTCACGCCAGCGTCCCGTGCATGGTCGAGTCCTTTCTGGCTGATACCGTAGCCCTCCTCATAGCGGTCGGGAATATAGTATTCTATGTTCGAGTAGAACTGTTGCAGGAAGCGGTAGACCAAGGCGACGGCCGTACATCCGTCGACGTCGTAGTCGCCATAGACCATGATGCGCTCCTTGCGCCCCATGGCGTCGTTCAGGCGGTCCACGGCCACGTCCATGTCGTTCATCAGGAAGGGGTCTATCAGCTCGCTGAGCATGGGTCGCAGGAAGCGCTTCGCGGCCGACTCGGTGCGAATGCCCCTCTGAATGAGCAGTTGGGCCATGATGCTGCTCATGCCCAACTTCTCTGCCAGTTCTTTAGCTTGCTGCTGACGTTCGGGAGTAGGAGGCTGGTAATTCCATTTTGCATTCATGGTGACCGCCTTCCTTTTTAGATGCCCAGCTTCTTTCGAATGTCCTTCGGTATGGCGTTCTTGTTCACGAGGAAGTCCATGGTGTTCGCTGCGATGAACGCCTTGGTCATATACCAGGTGCCCTTATACTCGCCGGTCTCTCCCCATGAATTCTTCACCAGATAATACTCCTTGCCGTTCTGGTCCTTGGCCACTCCGTAGATGAGCATGCCGTGGTCGTCGGTCAGCTCCCAGTTGTCGAAGCGCTCCTGTCGCATCTCCTGTGTGGGCACCACCTCTGGCACCTTGCATCCCAGCGAGTCGATGATGTCGCGCTTCACGGTGGCGCTCAGCTTCAGCCATCTGGCCATGTCGCTGCCGCGCAGGCTCTGTGTGGCCTTGCCGTCGATGGCGTAGGCCAGTCCCTGGCGGGTGAATCCGTCCTCGCTCACGTCACCGCCCCAGGCGATGGTGTAGCCCTTGTCCACGGCGTTGTCTATGACCTGCATCATCTCGTCCAAGGGCAGGTTGTAGCTCAGCGGGAAGCGCCAGTTGTCCTGCACCTCCACGGCGAAGCCCGTGTAGAACGGGTGGTGGGTGTAGCTGGTGATGCTCACATAGTCGTCGAGGTTCAGGCCCAGCGAGGCGCAGAACGACTTCGGTGTGTACTCTTTGCCCTCATACATGAACTTCTCAGGGCATTTTCCCAGATAGGCGTCGAGGATGCCCTGCAGTCCGGGCTTCCACTGGTTGCTGATTTTCTTGGCCGTGCTCTTCGCCACGGCAGCCACGTATGGCTCGAGCAGCGAGAAGAACTCGTTGAAGTTGTTCAGCGAGTCGCCGTAGAGCGAGCCGGGGAAGGGCATGGCGTCCTCCGGGCAGATGCCCCATGTCTTCATTGTGGCCAGCACGTCCTCGGCTGAGCCGCCCTGTGCGAACTGGCAGTCGCCATGGTAGCGCACCACCTGTATGGCCCGTTCCATGTACGTCTTGTTGGCCACGAAGCTCTCGCAGAGGTCGTAGGTCTTCCCCGTAGCCTTCAGGATTTCGGCCTCAAAGAAGGAGATGGTGGAGTAGTCCCAGCAGGTTCCCGAGCGGTTTTGGTCCTTCACGCTGGTGATAGGAATCTGCTTGATGATGGTAAACACTGGTTTGTTGCTTTGTGCCGAGTCGTTTTTTTCCTCAGCCTGTGCGCCCACAGCCATACAGGTCAGCAGCGCAATCGTCAAAATCTTTTTCATTTGTTTTATTTTTAATTTGTCCTTATATTCTTCTATCAAAAAACCTTCTGTCCCTATGTCCTTCTGTCCAAAAAGAAACTATGTCCTTATGTTCTTATGTCAAAAAAATAACCTCACGTCCTTCTGTTCTTCTGTCCAAAAAGAAACTATGTCCTTATGTTCTTATGTCAAAAAAATAACCTCACGTCCTTCTGTTCTTCTGTCCAAAAAGAAACTATGTCCTTATGTTCTTATGTCAAAAAATAACCTCACGTCCTTATGTCCTTCTGTCCCCTCAAAAGACCTTCTGTCCTTATGTCCCGCACGTTCTTCTGTCAGCTCAGCGGCTCAGAAGGGCAGCATAAACTCCTCCAGCTCTGCCGGATGGTAGGGTATGCGTTTCGTTCCGAGGAACCGGCATCCGTCCTTAGTGATGAGCAGGTCGTCCTCTATGCGTATGCCTCCGAAGTCTTTGTATGTCTCCAGCACGTCGTAGCAGATGAACTCCTTGCAGTGTCCCTCTTTTCTCCAGAGGTCGATGAGGTGTGGTATGAAGTAGATGCCCGGCTCGTCGGTCACCACGAAGCCTTCCTGCAGTCGGCGTCCCATGCGCAGGCAGTTCGTGCCAAACTGCTCCAGTCGGGGTTGTGTCTCCTCGTCGAAGCCCACGTATGTCTGTCCCAGTCCCTCCATGTCGTGCACGTCCATGCCCATCATGTGTCCCAGTCCGTGGGGCAGGAACATCGCATGTGCCCCTGCGGCCACCGCCTCGTCCACGTCGCCCTTCATCAGGCCCAGCTCCTTCAGTCGCTCAGTCATCAGGCGACAGACGGCGAAATGCACGTCCATATATTTCACCCCCGGCTTGGCCACCTTCAGCACATAGTCGTGGCACTCCTCCACGATGCTGTAAATCTCCTCCTGTCGTTGGCTGAAGATGCCGCTAACGGGCATCGTCCGTGTGTTGTCGCTGCAGTAGTCGTCCAGCTCGCAGCCCGCGTCGCAGAGCACCAGCCGTCCGTCCTCCAGCTTTGCGTCGCTGGGGTTGCCGTGCATGATCTCCCCGTGCTGCGAGAAGATGGTGGCGAAGCTCACCCCCTGTGCCAGCGAGCGTGCTATGCCGTCCACCTGTCCTCCGATGTAGCGCTCCGTCACGCCCCGTCGTATCAGCTTCTGTGCCCTCGTGTGCATCTCGTAGCCCACGTCGCATGCCCGCTCTATGGCGGCAATCTCCTGCGGCTCCTTCGTGCTGCGCATCTTCACCACCGCCTTGATGAGCACCTCCGATGCCCTCTCTTTCTGCTGCGAGGGGTGTATGCCCAGCAGGTCCATGAGCAGAATCTTCGTGTCGTGGCGGTAGGGTGGCAGGAAGTGGATAGTCCTATGGGCGGCGATGGCCTCGCTGCACACCTTGCGCACATGCGCCAAGGGCGCCGTCTTCTCGATGCCCACCTCGGCGGCCAGGTCAGCCACGCTGGGCACGAAGCCCATCCACACGATGTCCTCTATGTCGATGTCGTCACCCAGGAGCCACTCTTCGTCACGGTCGATGTCGATGATGCCGAAGAGCCCCTCGCGGTGCTGTCCGAAGTAGTAGAGAAACGTAGAGTCCTGCCTCATGGGGCTATAGCTGTTGGCAGGATAGTTCGCTGGTGAGTCGTTGTTGCCAGGCAGCAGGATGAGGCCTGTCCCTGCCAGTCTCTTCAGTTCTGCGCGGCGGCGGATATAAGTTTGCTTGTCGAACATCGTTGTAAAATTTTTGCAAAGGTACGAAGAAATAGATAAAATACCAAATTAATTAGCTTTTTTTGTATATTGCGCGTATCTGCGCGTACATTCGAATGCCACTTTTTCTTCTATTTTTCTTGGCAATGATATAGCAGCTGACCCAGGGATTCTTCTCCGGCGGTAGCCGCTCCCCTCCCCTTGAAGGGAGGGGAGCGCCATGCGGATAGTAAATTCAGGTCAACTGCTATATTGTTGCCTTTTTCTTTTGGTCAGATTAAAAAACCAATTTTAAGTTGAAAGGGGGGGGCTATGCGCGCGAGCGTGAGGGAATTTTGGCGCTACTCGTGCTACTTTGGTATCTATTTTTCTGGAATATAAGTCATTGCCTGTAGCTATAGCATGTTTTTTGGTGCTACTACTGTAGCTACAGTTTCAAACGGCGGCAGTATTTTTCCAAACGGCGGCAGTATTTTCCCAAACGGCGTTAGTATTTTTTCAAACGGCGGCAGTATTTTCCCAAACGGCGTTAGTATTTTCCCAAACGGCGTTAGTATTTTTCCAAACGGCGTTAGTATTTTCCCAAACGGCGGCAGTATTTTCCCGCTCATTACTTCTCTCTGCATGTAGCTACAAGTGTAGCTTCCCCCAAAGCGATGTAGCTACCGATAATTACTTGCTTTTCAGTTATGTAAGCAACAAAGTAGCTCTTGTAGCGCCTTTTTTCGCGCGCGTATTACGCGCACGCGAGAGAAACGAAGTCTGGTGTCTAATTCGATGTGTTCCGAAACGCATGGCAGCGATATAGAAGATGACTATTGGGCGAATTAATAGAAGACGCCTAACGACAACAAATTTGTAACATGTAATTGTTACAAATTTGTATTACCTATTTTCGTTTGTTCACCCCCCTATTAGGGGGCTCAGGGGGCTTGCGAAGCGCCTGAACTCTGAGCAGGTGATGGCTGTTGCGATGGCCACGTTGAGGCTTTCTGCTCCTGGTTGGAACTGCGGTATGAGCAGTCGGTGTGTGACCCGCTGCCGTATGGCTGGGCTGATGCCGTTTCCCTCGTTTCCCATGACGATGATGGCTTCTTGTGGTAGCTGCTGGCTGTAGATGCTGGTGCCATCGAGGAGTGTGCCGTAGACGGGTAGGGTGGTGTGGCTGAGGTATTCTTCCAGGTGGGTGTAGACGATGTGCACCCGTGCTATGCTGCCCATCGACGCCTGTATGACCTTTGGGTTCCATGCGTCGACGGTGTCTGTGGAGCATACTATCTCGTCGATGGCAAACCAGTCGGCAATGCGTATGATGGTTCCGAGGTTTCCGGGGTCCTGAACGCCGTCGAGTGCGAGCACCAGGCGTGCTCCGGCCTGCAGGGGGCTGTGGCTGACGGCAGGCAGGGGGAAGACTGCCAGCACCTGCTGTGGATGCTGGAGGAAACTGAGCCGGCACAGCTCGTCGGGTGTGACGGTGACGGCCGGGCAGGCGGCGTTGGCGGCAGCCCACTCTCCGGTGGCGAAGAGCATCTTCGGCTGGAAGCCTGCGGCGAGGAGGTCGCCCACCACCTTTGGCCCTTCTGCTACGAACGCCTGCTCCCGCTGGCGGTGCTTCTTCTGCTCGAGCTGACGTACGAACTTTATCTGGTTTTTACTGATCATGGTCTATTATGTGCTTTCCTTAACTCCCCATCTCCTCCGCTCGACCTTGGTCGCTTGCCTAAGCAAGAACTCCTCATCTCCTTCTCCTCATATTCTTTCCACCTGCTTGACTCCCTTCACGGTGCGCAGCTTCTTGACGAGCGACGCGAGTCGCACGGTGTCGCTCATCATGAGCACGAGGTTTCCCCGGAACAGCCCGTCGTGGGAGTCGATGTTGATGCTTCGTAGCACCAGCTTCTCGTCCTTTGAGATGATGCTCGTGAGGTTGTTGACGATGCCAATGTCGTCGTTGCCTATGACGCGCAGGGTAATCTGGTATTGTGAGCCGCCTTTCCCGCTCCATTTTGCTTTCACGATGCGGTAGCCGAAGCGTCGGCGCATCTCTGGGGCATTGGGGCAGTCGGTGCGGTGGATTTTGATGCCTCCGTTGACGGTGACGAAGCCGAACACGGGGTCGCCGTAGATGGGGTGGCAGCAGTGTGCCAGCTGGTAGTCGACGCCCTTGAGGTCTTTCCCGATGACCAGCACGTCGTCGGGGAAGGGTGAGCTGACGTTGGGGAACGGCGTGCTGTCGAGGGTGAACTCCTCGGCAGAGTGCGTCTGATTGTCGCTGGCCGTCGGCCTGTCGGCTTGCTGCAGCTCTAGGTATTTGTCGATGACGGTGGACACGTCGAGGGTGCCGTCGCTGAGTGCGTGGTAGAAGTCGCTGGCCTCCTTGTAGCCGAGCTTCTTCATGGTTCGCATCATGATGCTTTCCTCCAAGGCCATCTTCCGGTTGCGGAACTTCCGTTCAAGCATTTCTTTAACGAGCAGCGCCTCTTTCTGCTGGGTCTCTTTCAGGGCCAGTCGTATCTTCGACTTTGCCCTTGATGTCTTGACGATGGTGAGCCATTCCTGCTTTGGCCGCTGGCTGCCCGAGGTGAGAATCTCCACCTGGTCGCCGGAGTGCAGCTCTTGGCGGAAGGTCACCGCCCGCCCGTTGATGCGTGCCCCCGTGCACTGGTTGCCCACCTTGGAATGGATGTGGTAGGCCATGTCGAGCACGGTGGTGCCCTTGGGAAATTTCAGCAGGTCGCCGCGCGGCGTGAAGACGTAGATCTCCTCGTCCTGCAGATCCATGCGGAACTGGTCCATGGCTTCCAGCCCGTTGCTGGTGTCCTCCAGCATCTGGCGTATGCTCTTCAGCCATTCGTCCATGCCCCCCGTGTCGGCTTTCACCCCTTTGTACCGCCAGTGGGCGGCGACGCCCCTCTCGGCCACCTCGTCCATGCGCTCCGTCCTTATCTGCACCTCCACCCACTTCTGCTCTGGTCCGAGCACGGTGATGTGGAGGCTCTCGTAGCCGTTCATCTTAGGCACGCTGAGCCAGTCGCGCATGCGCTTGGGGTTGGAGGTGTACATGTCGGTGATGATGGCGAACGTCTTCCAGCACTGCTGCTTCTCCTGCTCCGGGGGACAGGAGATGATGATGCGGATGGCAAAGAGGTCGTAGACCCCTTCGAAGGCACATTTCTGCTTTTTCATCTTCTGCCAGATGGAGTGTATGGACTTGGTGCGCCCCTTCATGTGATACTTCAGCCCTGCTGCCGTAAGTTTCTCGTCTATAGGCTTTATGAACCGCTCTATATATGCGTCGCGTGCCGCCTTTGTGGCGTTGAGTTTTTCCTTGATGTGGTAGTAGGCGTCGTGCTCCAGATACTTCAGCGAGAGGTCCTCCAGCTCGCTTTTCAGCTTGTAGAGTCCCAGCTTGTGGGCCAATGGTGCGTAGAGATAGGCCGCCTCCTGGCTCACCTCCTGCCGTGCGTCGTCGTTTTCCGTGTCGCGAATCTGCCGCATGAGGTTCACGCGGCTGGCAATCATGATGAGTATGACCCGCATGTCCTCGGCGAAGGAAAGCAGCAGGTTGCGGAAATTCTCTCCCTGGGCACCGGAGAGGCTGGGGTGTACGCTCTCCACGACGGGTGTCTTCTCGTAGAGTTCCTGAATGCGCTGCAGTCCCCGGAGTATGCGTGCCACGGAGATGCCGAAGTCGGCGGCAGCGTCGTCGACGGAGAGCTGTCCTCCCTCGAGGCAGGGCTGCAGCATGACGGCCACGACGGCATCGCGGCGCAGGCCTATCTCGTCGACGGCGAGGAGCGCCGTCTGGAGGCTCTTCACAACGGGGTTCAGGCCGAAGAAGTCGCGCTTCAGCCGCCGCTGCGCTATGGTCGCCGCCAGCTGCCGGCGAAGCTTCCTCTCGTCGTCTTCCTGCAGCGACGCGGCTATCTTTTCCCTTAGCTGTCGGTATAGCTTCAGGGCCAGCAGCCTTTCTGCGGAGGTGAAAAGAATTTGTTCTGTCATGTTCTGTTTGCTTGAATTCTCATGCAAATGTAGTGAAAATCGCTGACATCGCAAAATATTTTTACGAAGTTATTTGCATTAGTGGAAAAAAATGCCTAACTTTGCACATCATTTTAGCTAAATTTACAATTCTTATGACAGAAGAAACTACTCTAAGGCCTGCGGAGCGACAGCGGGAGATGGGTGCGAAGGACGCTCCCTCCAACGAGTTTCAGGCTGTGCAGACGCAGGCTCAGACGTTGAAAGGTGTGGCGTGTCCCAAATGTGGCACCATCAACGACGAGGAGGCGCGCTACTGTGCCTCATGCGGTGAGTTGCTGCGGAAGGGGTCGTGTCCGAATTGTGGCAGCGAGCTGGATGCCGATGCCGACTTTTGTGAATTTTGCCATCATTATGTGCGTCCTGATATATGTTCCTTCTGCGGAGCCCATTTCCACGAGACGGACCCGTACTGTCCGGAGTGCGGCTCCCCGCGTGGCGGTATTGTCTGTCCCACCTGTCACACGCTGAACGACTTTGCCTTTTGCAAGCAGTGCGGCCAGCCGCTGACGGAGGAGGCGCGGCAGACCGTGGAGCAGCTGCGGATGACGCCCGAATACCAGGAGCTGACGCACCTGGCCCGGGAGTACAATGAGCTGCAGATGCAGCTGCCCTATTCCAGCGACAGCGACATGCTCAACGACGAGCGCAGCCTCCAGCTGCGCGAGCGCGTGCTGCGCCTGCTGGCCGAGGATGCCGGCATCGCCGAGCCTGACATTCCGCAGACACGCAAGCCCCGTGTGAAGAAGGAGCTGCTCGACGCGCAGAAGAAGAAGACGCTGGACCTCCTGTCGGCACTGCTCGACAAGATGGCCCTGCCGGCAGCACCCTCGCCAGCCAAGGTGCGCAACTACGCCATGGCGCAGAAGCCTGCCGGGGTGCGCCTGGCATGGAAATGCAACTACAAGAATGCGCTCCACTCCAGTCCCTGTGGATGTGCCAAGCCCCAGCTGGGCGGGAAGTGGGTCGTTCTGGGACATTCGTCGAATCAGGAAATCAAGGATGACAAATAAACAATCATGGCAGAAGATTTTTTAAAGACCATACGCCCCGACGCCGCAGATGCCGACGGCGACCGCACGATGCACATCGACCCGCAGCCCCGGGCTGCCGCCGCCGATGATGACCGCACGCTGAGACCTGCTGTGACAGCCTCGACGAACAGGCCGAAAGACGATGCGAGGAAGACCTTCAACCTGAAGGGCGACATCTTTGAGCTGGTGACGACACTCAGCGAGAACACCGGCGAGGCACAGGTGTTCCTCGTGAGACGTGCCGACGAAGAGCGGGAGTACGTGCTGAAGGTGTACTATCCGAACTTCGACATCAACAAGAAGCTGATGCAGGTGGTGCGCTCCTTCCAATACGAGATGACGGTGGAGACGTTCGACTACGGCAAGACCTATGTCGACGGCAAGCACCGCTACTATGAGCTGATGGAATATCTGCGTGGCGGGACGCTGCGCGACGTGAAGCTGGAGGGCGACATCAACCGCTTCCGCCGCATTGCCCTGCAGACGGCCTCGGCACTGGCCTATTGCCACTACCACGGGGTGCTGCACAAGGACATCAAGCCCACCAACTTCTTCTTCCGCGACGAACAGCAGACACAGGTCGTGCTGGGCGACTTTGGCATCTCGGCCCTGCGGGATGAGAAATCGGGCACGTTCCATACCACCCAGGCCCGCACGCCCATCTATGCCGCTCCTGAGATGTATGTCGACGTCATCGACGGCATGGTGGAGATTACCGAGGCTGCCGACTACTACTCGCTCGGCATCACCCTCTTTGCCCTCTGGCTGGGCGAGAACCCGATGAGCTCGAATGAGCGCGTCATGATGAAGCAGAAGAGCGAGGGCCGTCTGCCACGGCTTGCCGAGCTGCCGGAGACCGTGAGGAAGCTGGTGCAGGGGCTGACGGCCGTCAATCCGCATAGCCGGTGGGGGTATGAGCAGGTGGAGCGGTGGTTCATGGGCGAGGACGTGGCCGTGGATACCGCATCGCCGTTCCTGCGCTATAAGAGCTTCGTGGTAGACCCTGACAAGAATGTGGTGGCCGACAATGTGCACGAGCTGGTGCCGTTGCTTGCCGAACGGGAGACGCTCGCCATCAACTATCTGTACAACGGACGTCTGGTGTCGTGGCTGGAGAACAGTGGCAACGTGAAGCTCTCAGAACTGCTGAAGGACATCGTCACCAACAAGTTCCCCGTCGACAAGAAGGCCGGCCTGCAGTATGCCCTCTACACGATGGATGCTGCCTTTCCCTACATGGATGTGCAAGGTGAGACGTGCGACGATGTGCACCACGTGGCCCTCTCGCTGCTCAGCTGTCAGGAGAAGTATGCCGTGCTGCTCAAGAATCCCAACGACTCGCTGTTCCTCTGGCTCGACACGCATGTGAAATGCGATGTCGAGCGCCTGCGCTCCTATTTCAGCGAAGGTAACACCCCCGTGGTCTCGGTGTTGCGACTGGTGTATGAGATAGACCCCGAGATCCCCTTCCTCTCGCGGCATCCCTCTTCTACCTTGAGCGAGATTGCCCATTCCTTCGGACATTCCAATCCCACGGAGGAGGAATGGAGGTCGCTCTGCGACGGGCGCCTGCTCTCATGGATGTATTCCCATGAGGACATCATGGCCTGCGAGTCGCTTAAAATCCTGACACAAGACCAGCCCTATTCACGGCAGCTGGCCTACAAGGTGCTCTACAACATGGACCGTGGCGTGGCCTACGACCTGCGTGAGGCACATACGCCCGCAAAGATTGGCGAGCTGCTGTCACATCAGCTGATGCAGGCCGAGCACATGCCCGACGAGGAATTTGCCCAGCTGATGCAGGAATATACCTCCACGGACGGCCGCTTCGCCTACTATGCCCAGCTGAACGGATGGCTGGAGCTGATGAACGAAGCCAGACGCTGTTTTGACCTGAATAGCCAGGAAAACCATGACCGGCTGGGGGCCTACGACCTGCGCACGGCCCTATACCGCTTCTGCCGCGTTCTGGGAGCCACGCCCAGCTACTTCTTGCCCAATGGTGCCATCATCCATGACGGCCGCAACATTGACATGAGCTACGCGGCGCTCATCCGTTCGGAGCTGAAGAAAGGCCCGGTGGCGCAATGGATGTCGGTATTCTACCATGAAGACCCGAGCAGGAGCTTCGAAGAGGAATATGCCTACGAAAGGGAGCTGGAAGAGTGGATCCTGGCCTTGGGACGGCTGGACAACCAGCATGTCTTCTACCGCCGGTTTACAAAAGCCTGTGAAGACACGAAGGAACGTATTTCGGCCGTGCGCAGGCAATGGCAGAAGGCACAGGTGAAAGAGCGCGTATGGATGTATGTGTTTTATGCGCTTTGCGCCGTATGGATGCTGCTGGTGCTCATCTTCGGAATCACCGGCCGCGACTATCTGCTGGGACATAAGCTCCTGACGATGGGGCTGCCCGTGGGAGGAATGTCGGCCATCATCGTTGGCGTGCGCTCCTATTTCAAGGGTATGGGAACCATGCTCTCGTCGTTGATGGGACTGCTGGGGGCGGCATCCTCTCTTATACCTATATATATTATATCGACGGTCCAGGCCAGCAGTCCCGGGATGCTGAACGTGGTGGTCGTGGCCATCACGGCAGTCTATATGCTCATCTGCCACTTCACGGCCTTCCGGGAAAGCAGCATGGCCAATACGAAAGAGATTCAGAATCTTCTGAAGGACGACGATGTCAAGTCGTCGCTCATCGAGCCGCTCTACTATACATTCAAGACTAAGTCAAGAAGGTACAAGAGTTCGAAGTTCGGGATGCTTGATGAGCTCAGCGACCATGTCGATTCGCTTGCCGGAGAGTCGGTCATGCACTATGTGTTGTGGTCGGTGCTGGCATTCATCCTTGTGCTGGAGTTCTGCGTGTTCAGTTCCAGCCTTCTGGATGTGAACCTGCCATAACATGGTAAACACAAAAATAAGGACAAAAACAAAGCAAGATGACGTGTGACTTTTGCCATAAGGAAAACAGAAGTGTAGCGAAGTACTGCAAATGGTGCGGGCAGCCCATCGTGTCGCGTGCACTCGACAAGATGGTTGGGCTGGATGAGGTGAAAGCCCAGCTGAAGACTATCGTCGACACCTACACCTATCTGCGTTCCAGAAAGGATATTTCCACAGTGCGCCTCTCGGTCAATGCCATCATCATCGGTGAGACAGGAACGGGAAAGACAGCCCTGTCTGGCATTATCCGTGACTATTTCTTCCAGCACAAGATTATCGAGAAGCCGAAGCTGACGATGGTCGATGCCGTCGACTACCAGCGTTTCGTGGACAAGTGGGACGAAAACATCAAGAAAGCACGTGGAGGACTGCTCTTTTTCGACAATGTGCAGAAGCTCTTGCCCGACAAGTATTCCAACCAGGTGAACCCGCTCGACAAACTCTTTGTCGAGATGGACAAATGGAACGACAATCCCATCGTCATCATGGCTGGACTGCCCAAGGGGCTGGATGACTTCCTGGAGAGCAACCCCGCCGTGAAGAACCGTTTCAAATACACGTTCAGACTGCCTACGCCCAATTATCAGGAACTGTGTGACATCACCCGGATGGAGCTTCGCTCGAAGTACGGCATCTCCGCTTTCTCTCCAGACGCGGAGCATCAGCTCACCCGTTTCTTCAAATATCAGATAAAGATCAAGGACGAGACCTTCGGCAATGCCCATGTGGCCATGAAGACGGCAGAAGATATCTTCACCTCGTTCATCAGCCGTGGCGCCCAGGCCGTGGAAATAGAGAAAGAGGACATCAAGGGCTATGTGCCCGAGGAGCGCTCGCTCGACGATATCCTCCGCGACCTCGATTCTTTCATCGGTATGGACGAGGTGAAGCAGGCTGTGCGCGAGATAGCTTTCTCCGTGCAGAACAGCCTGCGGCGACAGGAGCGGGGACTGGGCGAACAGGAGAAGCTGTCCATGCACATCGTGCTGACGGGAAATCCGGGTACCGGCAAGACGACAATAGCACGCAAGCTGGGAGAGATACTGGCTGCCATAGGCTATCTCGATTCAGGACATGTGGTGGAAGTAGACCGCTCGCAAATGGTGTCGCCCTATCAGGGCGAGACGCCGAAGGTGGTCAACCGCCTTTGCGACAAGGCCATAGGAGGAATACTCTTTGTGGACGAGGCATATACCCTGGCACCCCTAAGTCAGGCTGGAGAGCGCGACAATCAGGGGGCACAGGCCCTGGAGACGCTGATGAAGCGCATGGAGGACGACCGGGGGAAGTTTGTGGTCATCGCAGCTGGGTATCGAACGGAGATGGAGAATCTCTTCCGTGTCAACCCCGGCATGAGAAGCCGGTTCAACTACTTCCTCAATATAGAAGACTATAATCCTGAAGAGCTGTTCCGCATCATGCAGGTCTTTGCACAGAGCAAGAAGTATATCTTCTCAGAGGAGGCCGAGCAGCTCACGAGGAAGATGATTTCCGAGCTGCACCAGCATCGTGAAAAGGACTTTGCCAACGGACGTACGATGCGCTCGCTCTTCGACCAGATATGCAAGAATCAGGCCAAACGCCTGCAGAACGGCAACCTGTCGCAGATGACCAACGAGCAGCTCATGACCATCCAGACGGAAGACATACCCTATGAGGCTCCGAAGGAAGTCGACTATACCGAGTGTCTGAAGAAATTCGAAGGCATGGTCGGGCTGGAGAGTGTCAAGAAAGAAGTCAGCAACCTGGCGGCCTTCCTCAACTTGCAGATCAAGCGCGGAGAGACCAACACGTTCCAGGGCAAGCACTATGTGTTTACTGGAAATCCCGGAACGGGCAAGACAACGGTGGCACGTATCATGGCCGATGTGTTCAAGACGCTGGGCATCCTCTCAAGAGGACAGCTCGTAGAGGCCGACCGCTCAAAGCTGGTGGCAGGCTTCTCAGGCCAGACGGCCATCAAGACCAACCAGCTGATTGACTCGGCGATGGGGGGCGTGCTCTTCATCGACGAGGCATACACCCTGAAGTCCAGCGACAACGACTCCTTCGGCGGAGAGGCCATCGACACTTTGCTGAAACGCCTGGAGGACGACCGAGGAAAGTTTATATGCATCGTTGCCGGATATACCGAGCAGATGCACGACTTCATCGATGCCAACCCTGGCCTGAAGAGCCGCTTCACTCAAACCATCCATTTCGACGACTATACACCCGACGAGCTGACGCAGATATTCCTGAACTTAGCCGCCAAGAAGCACTTCGTCGTCGACGATGCAACGAAGGATGCCATCCACCGTGGATTTGAACAGCTCTTCCTGCGCCGCGACAAGAACTTCGGCAATGCCCGTGAGGCCCGCCGCATTTTCAATGAGGCTGTCGAGAAGCAGAGCCAGCGTCTGGTGTCGCTCATGAACGACCCCCATTTCAGCGAGGACGACATCTTCCGCTTGACCACCGAAGACCTGCCTGCCGCCCAGAGTGCTGCTGCGCGTCCGCTGGACGAGGTGCTCAACGAGCTCGACGACTTCATCGGCATGCGCTCCGTGAAGAACAGCATCCGCCGACTGGCCGTGCAGAGCATGTTCATCAAGCAGCGGGCCGCCATGGGAGCCGGAAAGGTGCAGCAGTTGGCTATGAACTTCGTACTGACGGGAAATCCGGGGACGGGCAAGACATCCATTGCCCGAAAGATGGGCGAAATCATGCAGTCGATGGATATACTGCCTACCAGCCGCGTGATAGAGGCCAGCCGTGCTACGCTCGTAGGAAAGTATATGGGAGAGACTCCCAAGATTGTCAATTCCATGTGCGACAAGGCTATGGGCGGCATCCTCTTCATTGATGAGGCATACACCCTGTCCGACCAGAACGACCAGTACGGCAAGGAGGCCATCGACACGCTGATGAAACGCATGGAGGACGACCGGGGCAAGTTTATAGTCATTGCAGCCGGCTACCAGAAGGAGATGGACGATTTCATGCAGGCCAATGCCGGACTGGCTAGCCGCTTTACCCACAAGCTGCATATCGAAGACTACAACGAAGACGAGCTGTTGGCCATCTTTAAGAAGATGGCTCAGAAGGAATCCTATATCCTCTCGCCCACGGCAGAGTTCAAGGTGCTTGATGTCATCTGCAGAAGACTGATGACAAAGGACGCTTCCTTCGGCAATGCCCGTGAAATGCGCAATCTGCTCGATGCTACTGTGCAGCAGCTGTCTGTGAGAGTGGCTAAACTGCCTCCCGAAGAGGTGACTAAGGAGACCTATCAGCTCATTCAGCCGGAAGACGTGCCCGATGAGTTAGGAGCTGGAAGCTAGGCGTTTTTTTTCGAAAACTGTAAATCATAGAGATCAATGATAATTTGCCCGAATTGTAAAGAAGAAATTGACGACGACTCCCACTATTGCGACCAGTGTGGACAGGCGTTGCTCTATTGCGAGAAGTGTGGGCGTGTGGGACTGGGCCGCCGCTGCACCAATTGCGGTGGCTTGATGGTTTCTCCCCGGGATATAGAACAGCGTGGAGGCGACGTGGGGTCGTTGTCTGCCGGATTTGCCTCCCATCAGTTTGCTAACACCAACCGTAGTGAGAGTACCATGCGTGGTATGGGACAGCAAAACGTGATGCAGGGCGTTCCGCAACTGCAACTCTATAACGAGTCCCTGAATATCAGAATCATTGGCATTAGCGGAGCCGTCATCGGACGCCGGCAGGGACCCTATTCGCAGTTCTTCCAGCAGAATATGTATGTTTCGGGTGTTCATGCCCAGTTGAAATACAACAGTGGAGCAGGATGGAGCGTCGCCGATAAACATTCCTCTAATGGAACCAAACTGAACGAGCACCAGCTGCAGCCCGATGTGGACATGTCGTTGAAGAATGGTGACATTCTGACCATTGCCAATGTCAATCTGCAAGTGAGCATAAGCTAGGAAAAAGCAAGGAGAGATGAAATTTACCATAACAGCTTCCTCTAGGGTAGGATGTGTACGTCGGAATAACGAGGACATGGTCCTGGTTGACCAGTGGTTTGTGCGTGATGGCACCCAAAGCGCTGAACTGGATCTGGACACAGTCGACAGATATATTGTCGCACTGGCCGACGGCATGGGAGGGCACAACAGCGGCGAGGTAGCCAGCAGCGATGTGCTGCACAACCTTCAGTTTTTCTTTTCCGACCTGCCGGTGTCGCTGTCCATCGCCGATTTCAACGAGGCCATCTATGAGTGGCTGTCAAGCATCAATTATACAATTGATTCCAAGGGAAAGAGTGACCCGCGTTTCAGCAAGATGGGAACCACCCTCGTGGCGTTCCTGTACTACAACGGCCATTTCTTTTGGATGAACTGTGGTGATAGCCGCATCTATCGGTTGCACGACGGTCATTTGCGCCAGTTGTCCACCGACCATTCTCTGAGCAATCTCCTGGGCGAGGAAGGCCATTCCCATGTCATTACTAATTGCATTGGAGGAGGGTGCAAGAACAGCTTCATTGATATTGTAGAGTGTACGGCCGACATTCAGCCGGGAGACCAGTTCCTGGTTTGCAGCGACGGCTTGACAGATATGCTTTCCGACCAGCGCCTTGCTGAACTCCTGGCGGCTGGCTCCACTGCCGACATGCTCTGCCTTGCTGCCGAGGATGCAGGAGGATTCGACAATGTCTCGTCCGTTGTGGTTAAAGTGTTATGAATAAGCTTGTTTGAAAGATGCCTTTAAGACTTCCCGACCGTTTACCCGCCATCGACATCCTGAAGAAGGAGAATATCTTTGTCATGGCCAATTCCAGGGCGCATGCCCAGGACATCCGTCCGTTGCGCATTGTCATCCTGAATCTCATGCCGCTGAAGATTACCACGGAAACCGACCTCGTCCGTCTGCTGTCGAACACCCCCCTGCAGATTGACATCAGTTTCATGAAGCTGCAGAGCCATACATCAAAGAACACCCCCATCGAGCACATGATGATGTTCTACCGCGACTTTGCCGAGATGCGCCATGAGAAGTTCGACGGAATGATCATCACTGGTGCACCGGTGGAGACGATGAGCTATGAGGAGGTGCGCTACTGGCCTGAAATGATTGACATCTTTAACTGGGCCCGCAACCATGTCACCAGTACACTCTTCATCTGCTGGGCAGCGCAGGCCGGGCTCTACCATTACTATGGTGTGCCCAAGTACCCCCTGCCCAAGAAGATGTTCGGCATCTTCCCCCAGCACACGCTCGACAGCCAGCTTCCCATCTTCCGAGGCTTCGACGATACTTTCATGATGCCTCACAGCCGGCATACGGAAGTGCTTCGCAGCGACATTGAGCAGCATCCGGAACTGACGCTCATTGCCGAGTCGTCGCAAAGCGGCGTGAGCATTGTCATGGCCCGTGGCGGTCGTGAGTTCTTCATCACAGGACATCTGGAGTATGCCCCCGGCACCCTCGACACGGAATACCGGCGTGACAGAGGAGTGCGCGACGATGTAGACCTTCCTTTCAACTACTACCGTAACGACGACCCCTCGCAGCCGCCACTGGTGACCTGGCGTGCACACGCTAACCTCTTCTACAACAACTGGGTGAACTACTACGTCTATCAGGAAACACCATACGACATCAACAAGATAGAATGACAGCCCTTGAACTGCTGGCACCTGCCAAGAATCTGGAGTGTGGCATCGCTGCCATCGATCATGGGGCTGATGCTGTCTATATCGGTGCCTCACGTTTTGGCGCACGGGTGGCGGCGGGCAACAGCGTGGAGGACATCGAACGCCTCTGCCGCTACGCCCATCAGTATGGAGCCAAGGTCTATGTCACGGTCAACACCCTTGTCTTTCCCAGCGAGCGCGAGGAGGTGAGGCGGCTGTTGCAGCAGCTGGCCCGTATTGCCGTCGATGCCGTGCTTGTGCAGGATATGCAGCTGCTCAGCCTGGCCGACGGTCTGCCGCTGGTGCTCCATGCTTCCACGCAGGCCGACAACCGCACGGCCGAGAAAGTGGAGTGGCTCTCTGGTCAGGGCTTCCGCAGGGCCGTCCTTGCCCGTGAGCTGACGCTCGGCGAGATAGCCGCCATCCACCAGAGGGTGCCGCAGATGGAGCTGGAGGTTTTCGTTCACGGTGCCCTCTGCGTCAGCTATTCCGGCCTGTGCTATGCCTCCGAGTATTGTTTCAACCGTAGTGCCAACCGGGGAGCGTGTGCCCAGTTCTGCCGCATGAAGTTCGACCTCCTCGATGCCGACGGCCGTGAGCTGGTTCACCAGCGTCATCTGCTCTCGCTGAAAGACCTCAATTTGAGTGCCCACCTGGGAAAGCTCATCGAAGCCGGAGCCGTGTCGTTCAAGATAGAGGGAAGACTGAAAGACAGCACCTACGTGAAGAATGTCACCGCAGCCTACAGCCAGCTGCTCGACCGCTATATTGCCGCCCATCCCGGGCAGTACCGGCGGGCATCGCTGGGCCGGTGCCGCTACACTTTCCAGCCCGACCTCGACCGTACTTTCAACCGGGGCTATACCACTTATTTCATCAACGGACGCCAGCCTGGCATGGCCTCTTTCTACACGCCGAAGGCCATTGGCCAGTGTGTGGGAAAAGTGAAGGAGCTGCGCTCCAGGTCCTTCACAGTAGCAGGAACGGCCTCCTTTGCCAATGGCGACGGCCTCTGCTTCTTCGATGCTGACCGCCAGCTTGTCGGCTTCCGGGTGAATAGGGTAGAGGGCAACCACCTTTTCCCGGCTTCCATACCGACAGGTCTTTCGGCTGGCACCCCTCTCTTTCGCAGCAGCGACCAGGCGATGGAGCGCGAGCTGTCGAAGTCTAGTGCCGAGCGCAGGATACCCGTCACGATGTCCATCGCTGCCGTCGATGAAGACGGCTTTTGCGGCTTTCAGCTGACCATGGACGACGGGCAGTCCAGCCGCACCGTCCGTTTCCCTGCCGACCATCAGCAGGCCAAGACTCCCCAGCGCGACAACATAGCCAGAGAGCTCGCGAAGCTTGGCAACACCCCCTATCTCTGCACCGAAGTCATCATCCCCTCCGATTTCAGCTATTTCATTCCCGCCAGTCAGCTGGCAGCAGCGAGGAGGGAACTGACCAGCGAATCGAGTTTAGAGTGTAGAGAGGAGAGCAGTTCTAGTTTAGAGCGTAGAATTGAGAGTTTAGAGTTTGCTACCGCGCCAGAAACCCGTGCGGAAGCAAACTCTCAGTTCTCAGTTCTCAGTTCTCAACTCCCTCGTGCGGAAGCAAATTCTCAGTTTTCAGTTCTCAGTTCTCAACTCTCCTCTCCTCCTCTCATGCAATGCCGCTACTGCCTGCGCCATGAGCTGGGCGTCTGTCTGAAATATCCGGGGAAATCCTCTTCCCTTCCCTCCGGGGAGGTAGGCAGAGGCCCCTTGTTCCTCCGCCTTGCCGACGGCCGTCGTTTCCGTCTGGAGTTCGATTGCCGTCAGTGCCAAATGAATGTCTATGCCGATGAAGAGTGACAGGTTTTTATATATAATAGGCATCATACTGCTGCTGCAGAGTTGCTATCATCGCGAGTCTGCAACCCCCGACGGCTTCATCCCCACGGAGGAGCAGGTCGACTCCATTTCCTTCTATACCACGCACCACTATTCGCAGAACTACAACTTCGTAGTCACTGCCGACAGCCTTCAGCTCATCGTGCAGCAGCCGTCGGAAGCCGTCAGCGGCATGCTGGTCGACACCATCCAAGTCTTTCGCGACAACTGTATCGTGGTGGCCGACATTGTCACGCTGACTGCCGACACCCTCGACTCCGTCTGGGTGCAGGTGGCCCGCGACCAGCTGACCATCGGGTGGGTGCACGAGAAGGACATGCTGCTGCGCGTGGCCCCCGACAACCCCATCTCCCGCTTCATCGACTTCTTCTCCGACACCCATCTGCTCATCATGCTGGGCATTGTCGTGCTCTGTGTGGCCCTGCTGGTGGTCAGCAGACTTTACAAGGGCAACGCCTATATCGTTCATTTCCGCGACATCGGCTCGTTCTATCCCACGCTCCTGGCGCTGCTCGTGGCTGCCTCTGCCGTGTTCTATAGCACCATCCAGCTGCTCGCCCCCGAGTCGTGGCGTCATTTCTACTATCATCCCACGCTCAACCCCTTTGAAGTGCCGCTCCATCTGGGGCTCTTCCTCCTGTCGGTGTGGGCCATACTCATTGTAGGGCTGGCCGCATTCGACGACATCCGCCGGCGCCTGTCAGCCGGAAAAGGTGCCCTCTATGTGCTCGGTCTGGCTGCCGTCTGCTCGGTCGACTATGTTGTGTTCAGCGTTTCCACCCTCTGGCTCGTGGGCTATCTGCTCTTTCCTGCCTATGCCGCCTATGCCCTTTGGCGCTTCTTCCGCTATAGCCGCACCCCTTACGCTTGCGGCAGCTGCGGATGGCCCCTCCGGGAGAAAGGCCGTTGTCCCCATTGTGGAGCCGACAACGTCTGATTTTTCGTCCATTGAACACAAACACAATATACCCCTTATTCTCCAGTACCCATCGATATGCAGGAATGTATATCTGCTTACTTGCTTCTATGTACCCTAACAGTTTGATACCATTTACTCCCTAGCGATGGCCCAATGGCTCTCCAAAGCGTCTCACTGTCCGCTTCAGCCCCTTCATCGTGTCATTCTGGAAAAGAGAAATATCCACGTCACTGCCCTCAAACACCCTCGTAGCCCATTGACGGAACTGCGTGGCTCGGATAGAATTGACGCGATATCCTACACTGATAACAGCATCGAGATTGTAGAACTGGGTCATGTAGTTCTTGCCGTCAGAAGCAGTTGCCGAGTTTTTCTCGGTAACTGAATCTTTTACTAATTCACCGCTCGCAAAGATGTTCTTCAGATGCAGTCCAATGTTATCAGTTGAGCAGTCGAACAGCATACCCATCGCTTTCTGGGTACACCAAACCGTCTTGTCTTTATAGTACACTTCAATACCTTGTTACTTTCCCTCTATCTGGAAGATCAGAAACTCAGCTGTACTATTTCTTATTTCTCTTCTTTTTGCCATATTCATTCGTTTCATTTACAAAGTTACTTTTTTTATTCACATATCCTTGCTTATAACCATTTTTCACATCCTACTGGTTGCTGAGTATGTCGAATTACTTCCTTCGAACATCTTCCGTCATAATATTGTATGCAAAAGTGGGGATTGTTACGTTTCATGAATCGTCCTCATCGTCCTCAGGTACAATTATAATAGCCCAAGATCCTTTCCCGTTTTACTCACTCTTTCCATATCATCCCATAATGGTCAACGAAAAAAAAGACGAAAAAGTCTTTACATCAAACTTCTTTTCTTTTTAACCATCTGACCAAAGTAATTTGTTGTAATTTACATATCTTAATTATTATAGATTCTCAAAATATTACCATCTTCTAGGTTTATTAATATTCTCCTCCCTAATTCCCATCTTTACTAATTTAGGGGCAGTAGCAAAACCTGGTTGGTGGCTCTTATACGAACAGCTTAGTTAGCCTATATATGAAGAAGGGTATGCGACGAGATAGGCCTTTATGGTGTCTATTATAGAGATTAGTGCCAACCAGGTTTTGCTTCTGCTCCAAAATTTTCGTACCCTTGCACATGGTTTGAAGTTGTTTTGTAACTTGTTTTTACCACTACAAAGATACAAAATATTTCTGTGATAACAGAAGCTTCAAACCATTTTTAATGTTAAATAATGTAAGTAAGTTTTACTTCCGAAACTTGAGTAGTTTATTGTCAAATGGTGCAGTAGCGGGCTGATGATGCTGCCATTATAGATGCAGAAGTGGGCAAACGGCTAGTGCTGTTTCAGTTCTTCATTCAGCGTGCATTCCTCGTCGGTCAGTATTACCGTAATCTGCTGCTTAGTCTTCACGGCATATCTTCCATGACCGATGCGATGCAACCGTCCTGTTTCGGTCAATTTGGTCAGATGCCATGAAATGGTTTGGCAGGAGATGCCAGTTTCCCCGTCAAGATGTGCGTAGATGTCTTGCAGCCCAAAAATTAGGATGCGAAGCCGCATATTCCATGATTGTCTGACTATAATTCTTCATTCCACATCAGTTCTAACGAGTGCATAGTTACGCAAAATTTCGGCAAATATTCTATATCTTGCTGAAATATTGTAATAATGGATAACAATCGGGAATATCCTAATGACTATTACCGTGTCTTTAATTGAAGGGCATAGGCGAAACTGCACTTCGTTTGGTGCGATTTTATGATTATTTTGCACTAATTATAGTGCAGATTGAAATCATTTTTGTATCTTTGCACCAAAATTACAGCATTAGACAATTATGGAAAGATTACAAGCCGCATTTGATAAACTTTTGCGCGAGACCACCTCCACGTTTCATCGCTATATGTACGACCGCATAGATTGGCAGGCACGTGTCGTAGGATTGCTTGGCCCTCGCGGAGTAGGTAAAACCACGATGGTACTGCAATACATCAAGGAGAACCTGCCTCGAAAGGAAACGCTCTATGTAGTGGCAGAAGATCTGTATTTCTCAACCCACACACTGGTTGACCTGGCCGATGCCTTTGCACGTACTGGTGGTAAGCACCTTTTTATCGATGAGATTCACAAGTATAAGGGATGGTCGCGTGAACTAAAGCTGATTTACGACTACCACTCAGAACTGCATGTGTTCTTCACAGGTTCCTCCATCCTTGATATCTCTAAAGGTGTAGCCGACCTGAGCCGTCGCGTGCTGACTTTCGAAATGCAAGGTCTCTCGTATCGTGAGTATCTTGCATTATTCCACCAGATAGAGTTTCCGACTTACAATCTTCAGCAGATACTCGACCAGCAAGTAACACTGCCAAAAGGGTTCCTGCCCCTTCAGCATTTTGCCGACTATCTGAAACGCGGTTATTATCCGTTTAGTGACGATAATTTTGAGCGTTACATCATGCAGGTGGTCAACACAACTCTTGAAGTAGATATAGCCCAATATGCCGACCTCACACCTGCCACCATCAGAAAACTTAAACGGCTGTTGGCCATCATAGCACAGGTTGCGCCATTCAAGCCGAACTTTACACAGATCGGCGGTCAGTTAGAAGTTTCGCGTAACAGCATTGCCGACCTCTGCTCATGGTTAGAGAGAGCCGGACTCATCGGGCAACTTCGTGACAGCACTGGCGGCATACAGGGACTTGGCAAGGTGGATAAAGTCTATCTTGACAATCCTACACTCATATATGTATTAGGTAAGAAAAATACAGAAATCGGAACCATCCGCGAGACCTTCTTCTTTAACCAGATGAGAGTTTCCCACGACATTACATCATCTCTTGTCTCTGATTTCCTCATTGCAGAGAAATACACTTTTGAGGTTGGTGGCAAGAAGAAAAAGCAGAAGCAGATACAAAGTGCCGAACAAGGCTATGTCGTGAAGGACGATATTGAGACTGGGTATGGCAACATCATCCCTCTTTGGCAGTTTGGGCTCACATATTAATCCCATATCCTATTTTGAAGTACTCAAATTATAGAAATCTAATCAGTATTGTACATGGGAATCAGATTGAATAAAGTATTGAAGCAACTCAACGTTAGTACAGAGACCGTTGTTGAGTTCCTGAAGTCTAAGCCTGGTTTAGAACCAGCGAAAGAAATGAATCCCAATACTAAGGTTAATGATGAGCAGTATGCTGCTTTACTTAAAGAATTTAATGGCGATAAACGTGTAAGAGAGATAGCAAGTACTATTTTTCCTGTTACAAGTAGGGAACATAAGCCCTCACTTCGTATAACCAACGAGCAAGAGATTGGGGTTAAGGCAATAGATACAGTCGATTTAAATTCTGCGGGCCAGTCTCCTCGCTTTAGAAAGAAAACTTACGAGGAAAAGGAAACCGAAAGGCGAGCAAAGAGAACTGAATGGTTGTCAATGACAAGGAATATTTCAAAAGAGGATAAGGTGGATGTTTCAAACGCTAATAATGAAACAGGAAAAGAAGTACAGGAAGCACAAGAGGGCGACCAAAGAAATTTTACTGAGGAACATATTACAAAGACGATTCAGATAAATCTTAGCAAGTTGAGGTTTGAAGATGGATGTATTAAATTTAAGACGGCAAATAATACTTTTGTCTTTCGACACTTAGGTTTTTCCCCTGAATTAAATAGGCACAAGAGCGATCCACGTATTAAGGATGTCACAGCGCAAATCATTCTTGACTATTCTAAAGGAACATTTGATTTCGTTGATAAAACAACTTTTCGAAAATTGGAAGATTTCAAGGCTAAGATTGATAAAGAAACATTTGAAAGGCATCTAAAAAAAGTTGAAAGAAAAAAGGCAAAAGAAGAGAAGGACAAAGAACGGAAAGAGAAAAAGATTGCCAAGCGCCAGATAGTACATCGGATTCAATTCTCTGCTTTAAGATTTGGCCATGGCATAATCTCTATCTTGTACAAAAAGGATCGCTACGTTTACAGAGACAGCAAGATAAGGGACTACGAAAATGTCTTAGGACAGGTATATGGTAGGCTTCCAAAAGCAAGAAAGAACGCCATAAAGACCTCTCTTGTTTGGATAGTAATTGATGTTGAAACAGGGTCTTTCACCTTTAAAGATTTTGACATCCACAACTATATCAACAATCTAAAGGATAGTTTTTTGCCTGAAAGAAAGAAGGTGGAAGAACGCCATGTAATAATACCAAAACTCAAGACTGTTCCAAGAAAGGTGTCTCAGGCATTACAGTCGATAGCTCTTAGGGCAGGGAACATTCATTTTTACAATGGCTATTTCTTGATTTTCCACACAATAAAAGGAGAAGTTGACAATGCTGTTACTCCCTATAAGGTGTTAGACGCAGATTCACATGAGATACTCAACCTTGTTCACAATTTCTTTGAGAAGCGATTCGAACAGATGCGTATCATTGTGAAGTATGACGAGACGAAAATACATGAACCCGCAAAATCAGACCTTTATCAGCTCAACAAATACGTTAGAACCCTAAAGCGAAACTTGGATGTAAAGGGTGAATGGTGGGAAAAAGTGCAGAATGCTCGAAAGAGAACTTTTGGGCAATGTTTTTGTGAGCCAACAGATTCTGTAAAGAAAAGGTTTGTAAAGTCGAAGAACGAATACCTGTACAATCTTGCCAGCCTTCAAAATGACAGGAAACTTATTCGTGTCTATGAGATTAACCACGGCAAAGAAGAGGATGCTTTCATCTTTTCAATAAACATGTCTGATAACAGATGCGCCATTATCTTTGAAAATGCCTCAAAGGATTCCTCAACAACTACATGGGTATTTATAGCCAAAAACGAGGACTATGAGGCTTGCGTAAACTTGATGTTTAACTATTTTACTAACTATACAACAAATAACAAGCGCTTATCATTAAGAAAGACAGGAGCAAATCCGCCAGAAATGTTCAAGGCAGAGGATTATACTTTCATTGATCATAACGATTTGGGCCAATGGCTGAAAAAGTTGAATAGGATACTGGAGAACAAACCGCAGCCTTCTGATATTAAGTTCGTGCCTGGCATCAACATTCCGCAAAGTTCAGACACTCGCTCTGGTCATGGTGACGCTATTACCACAAAGAACCTCCACAACGAACTGATGCGAAAGCTATATGATAGACTCTGTAGCGAGAGTGGCAAAGATAATGTTGGTACAGAAATCCGAGTGGGTACAAAAAGAATTGATTCCGTTGTTAAGGGAAATGGATTCTACGATCTCTACGAAGTCAAGACAGCGCTTAACCCATTTGATTGTGTGACTGAAGCATTAGGGCAATTGTGCCAATATGCCTATCTCTTCTGTCGTGACAAAATCGGAAAGATGGTTATTGTGGGTGCCTCAGAGCCGACAAGGGAAGTTGAGCAATATCTGGCAACTCTGCGCAAGAACCATTCTTTGCAGGTATATTATATAAAGGTATAAGACGCCCTGACCGATTATAGTAAATTCTTTCACACAAGAAAATCAATATCCAATAAGATGCCACAGAACGTCAACCATTTGACTTTCTGTAACTTACAGAGCAGGAAAGTATATAGTGCTCGGAATTAGGGATTCTTTAATAAAGGCTTTCCAGTATCTTTGGCATAGTTAGTCAGGAAAACTATATCTCCAATGGTTGAACCAGTAACATTATAGTAGACCATGCTTTGGGCTTTTTCCAGTACTTCTGAAAGACTCCATTTGCCACTTGTTACAGACATAGCAAGCTCATCGTCGGATGGAGCGGCAGACAGAAAAAATGGCTCGCATGACTATTGGTTGGGGATTTCTGTATGACCTCTTTCGCACAAAAATGTAAAACAATTGTTCAAACTGTCAGGTTGTCTTATAACTGGTTGTTCGTCAGGATATTTGGGGGTGACGGAACGGGTGGCTATCTGTCATTATCTGTCATTATCTGTCAGGGACTGCGTTTTGGGAAACGGAGGCGCTATTTTGGAAAATGCGAACGCCTTTTGTGAAAATGGCGTTCGCATTTTTCTGAAAACAGCCTCCGTTTGGAGGGAAATTAACAGCGTTTTTGATGAAAGGCTGACAGATAATGACGGATAAGTGATGGTTTTCAAAGAGATAACCGCCACAGTATAAGGTGGATAGATGGGAAAATGACGGAATGACGGATTAAACGTGCTTCATTCACATGGATATACTTGAAGTCCTCTTTGATGACCCCGCCGATGGTCGTGTCATTCGTTGTGAGGTCTGCAAAGCGCAAACACCAGGGGAACCTGTTCCCTCCTACCGGCCGTACTCTCCATCGTGACCTCACTCACACCATGATACTGCATCGTCCGACGCTTTCACACAACTGATGTGTTAAAAATCCAAAAACTTTCTCAATAATCTCGCCCGTATCGCACAAGATACAAAGAAATGCAGTATCTTTGTGCACGTCAAGGCCACATACTGCTCTCATAAGCCTGCGATTTTGAAGTTAAACATGTGAACTACACTTCAAAGATAATATAGAATTGTGACTTAGAGCACGTAAAAGGATAGGACCAGAGCGTGTGGAGGCCTTGATTTTTTGTTTTTCGGGGCAGTTTATTTCATTTTTTTTCTCAACGTGCTTATAATCTCGGATTTTTTAATTAATTTTGCAGCAAATTTATAACAAATGTAGTCATTTGAGATGCCTGGAGAAGACCAAAAACAATACTGGACTATGAAGATTAGGCCACACGAGAGGTTGTGGCACATCGACCTGGGCGAGATTTGGCGTTATCGCGATCTGATAGAATTGTTCGTCAGGCGCAATATCGTGGTGCAGTATAAGCAGACAATCCTTGGCCCACTTTGGTATCTGATACAACCCATTTTGACCGTCATCATGAATATGGTGGTGTTTGGCGGCATTGCCAAAATGAGTACTGACGGGATGCCCCAGGCTCTGTTTTATATGGCTGGCAACATCTGCTGGTTCTATTTCTCTGGCTGCCTGAACCAATCGTCAAACACGTTCACATCCAACCAGCACATGTTCGGCAAGGTCTATTTCCCCCGTCTCGTAGTGCCCATCGCTGTGGTGATATCCAATCTGCTTCGATTTGTCATACAGGTAGGACTCTTTGTGGTGCTCTATCTCTATTTCTTTGTGAAGGGTGCTCCGATTGCCCCTAATTGGGCTATTCTGCTTACGCCCCTATTGGTCATGATGTTAGCAGGACTGGGTCTTGGCTTTGGCATTCTGATCTCCTCGCTCACCACGAAGTATCGCGACTTCACGATTCTCTTCTCTTTCATCGTACAGCTATGGATGTACGCCACGCCGATTGTCTATCCGCTCAGCATGGTGGAAGAAGGTACGCTGCGTACGCTGATTATGGCCAACCCGATGACCTCCATCATCGAGGCTTTCAAGTATGCCACTTTGGGACAGGGCTATTTCTCTTGGCTCGCCTTAGGCTATAGCTTTCTGTTTATGAGTGTGCTGCTGCTGTTCAGCGTTGCTATATTCAATAAGGTACAACGTAATTTCATGGATACCGTCTAGAACCTTATGGAATTAAAAGATCAAAGCTTTGCAAATAATAATTGACGAATTATGCTTTTCAATTCTTTTGAGTTCTTGGCATTCCTGCCGATAGTGTTCCTGCTCTATTGGTTCGTGTTTCGCGGGCGACAATGGCAAAACGTGTTGATTGTCGTCGCGAGTTACATCTTCTATGGCTGGTGGGATTGGCGATTCTTATTCTTAATTGCCCTAACCTCATTTTGCAGTTATGGTAGTGGTCTCCTTTTGGAACACTACGAGGGACAGCGACGAAAGCAGAAGTGGGTAAGTGCAGCTAACATTGTTCTGAACCTCAGCATCCTTGGAGTGTTCAAGTACTATAACTTTTTTGTAGAAAACCTTGAGGTGTTGTTGGGGGCATTTGGCTGGCATTTAGACTGGGTAACGATGAAAATTGTATTGCCCGTTGGCATCAGTTTCTATACGTTCCAGGCACTCAGCTATACCATTGACATTTACCAAAAGAAGCTACCTGCTACTCATGACCCTGTAGAGTTTTTCGCTTATATCAGCTTTTTCCCTCAATTAGTGGCAGGCCCTATTGAACGGGCAACGAACCTGCTACCCCAATTCCAGCACCAAAGGCATTTCGATTATGCCAAGGCCGTAGACGGAATGCGGCAGATGCTATGGGGATTCGTAAAGAAACTCGTTATTGCAGACAATTGTGCAACTGTTATTGACGACTATTGGGGGCATTATGCAGACTTGCCAGGTTTGACGCTTTTTCTTCTTGGAGTCCTATTTACATTTCAGATATACTGCGACTTTTCTGGTTATTCAGACATCGCCATCGGTTGTGCACGATTGTTTGGCTTCAACCTGATGCGAAACTTCAACTACCCGTATTTCTCTCGCAGCATCCCTGAGTTCTGGCGACGTTGGCATATCTCTCTTACAACATGGTTTCGCGACTATGTGTTTTTTCCCTTGGGTGGGAGCCGATGCTGCAAATGGAAAATCATTCGGAACGTAATTATCGTTTGGAGCATCAGCGGTCTGTGGCATGGTACAAATTGGCCTCAGGTTTTTGTTGGACCATACCATGCCATCTTACTTATCATCTACAACCTACTTGGTATCAATACGAAATACAAGAATATAGTCGCATACGGGCATTATCTGCCCAATGTCAAGGAAGCGTTACAAATGGCATCGACTTTCTTTCTTGTCGTTATCGGCTGGATCATTTTCCGTGCTGAGACAATGACGCAAGCCGTTGAGTATTTGTCAGCAATGGTAACCAATAAGTTCTTTGATGCATCCATGCTATATGGGATAAAGTATTTCTTCTTCGGTCTTATACTTCTTCTCATAGAATGGCTACAAAGAGACAAGCAGCATGCACTGCAGTTCCCTAACAACAGGCTATTTGGCAAGAAAGTTACAAGGTGGACGGTGTATATTATTGTCTATCTGTTGATTCTGTTTAATACAGGAAAGCCCCAGTCATTTATTTATTTCCAGTTCTGATAATCTATGAAAAGGTTTATACATAATATCACAATTATAGGCATAATACTATTGCTTATCAATATAGCGATAGAGTTTCTGTTGTTTTTACGGCCTAATGAATATTCATATAAAAGAGCGTATGTTGAAGAACATATTAACGATATAAGATGTTTGCTTTTGGGCAATTCGCACATAAATCATGCATTAAAGCCCAATATTCTGGGTAATGGTGTTTTCAATATGGCAATTGCTGGTAGAAATATTGTATATGACATAGAATTAGCAAAAATATATGTTCCTCAAATGAATCAATTAAAGATATTAATCATGCCTTTGGATTATCTTAGATTCTATTTTGGCAGAGAGAAAAACAATCCTAATGAGATGAAGAAACCATCAGGGCGTCAAGGTACATATAAGTGTATGTATTACAAATACATGGACATCCGGGTAGATGGCTTTTGGTACTGGTCTGAAATGTTGAATTCAAAACTAGACTATATGAAAAGGTTCCTAAAAAAAGACGTAGATGCTAGAGGTTGCGATTCTTTGGGATATGTTAAGCATAGTTTGTCAAAGAGAAATAATAATTGGAAGAACATGTTTCTGCCAAAGATTATTGACACTACAATAGATGCAAATCGAGAAAAACAAAAACTCCTATTTTCTCGTTATTGTACTCTTGCAGAACTTGCAATGAACCAAGGAGCAAAACTTGTTCTGATTTTTACGCCACAATACAAAACCTACAACAACTCAACAAATCCCGTTGTAATTAAAGAAATGGAGTCTTTTGTGGCTAACCTAAAACAAAGATATCCAAATGTTGAATTCTATGACTATAGTACAGACAAACGCTTTGCAGATGAAGATTTTTGGGATGCAAGTCATCTGACTGATATTGGGGCAAACAAATTCTCTAAAATAGTTAAAGAAGAGGTGCTTTCTTCATTGGAATAGGTATGAAGGCTATTGAGTTTAATCATGTAGGCAAGCAGTATCGCTTGGGGCGGGTATCCACTGGTACCTTCAAAAGTGACTTGAATCGTTGGTTGGTTATGAACGTGCTGGGCAATGAAGATCCCTATCTGAAGATTGGTGAAACCAACGACCGTTCCAAGAAGGGTGAGAGCGATTTTGTCTGGGCACTGAAGGACATTAACTTCAGTGTAGAGCAAGGCGATGTGGTAGGCATCATTGGCAAGAATGGTGCTGGTAAGAGCACCCTGTTGAAACTGCTTTCACGAGTGACAGCTCCAACCGTTGGCGAGATCAATGTCTGTGGACGCATCGCCTCGCTGCTCGAGGTAGGCACAGGCTTCCATCCCGAGATGACAGGCCGAGAGAACATCTATATGAACGGGGCCATACTGGGCATGACCAAGGCTGAGATTACACGCAAACTCGATGAGATTATCGACTTCTCTGGCTGTGAGCGCTATATTGACACCCCAGTCAAGCGCTATTCCTCAGGCATGAAGGTGCGCTTGGGCTTTTCTGTTGCAGCCCACTTAGAGCCAGAAATCCTCGTGGTCGATGAGGTACTCGCTGTTGGTGATGCCGAGTTTCAGAAGAAAGCCATCGGCAAGATGCAGGATGTGTCGAAGGGTGGAGGCAGGACTGTGCTGTTTGTGAGTCATAATATGGCGGCAGTGCAGAAACTCTGCAAAAGAGGCATCCTGCTCGAAGATGGTACAGTGAAATACTCAGGTGGAATTGAAGATACTGTCAGAATGTACATTGATGATGGCACCACACCCTCGCAAAGCGTGTTCTATGATGATTTGTCAACGGCCCCAGGCAACGACAAGGTTCGTATCAAGTCGTTCGAGGTGCTGCCGGTAAAGGGCAACGTAGTGAGTGTTGACTCGGGCATCCATTTCCGGCTGACATTTATGAATTACTATCCGACTTTCCATTTGGATGCAGCATTTGTCCTACATACAGTAGACGATACCATTATATTTAATAGCGGTAAAGTCGTTAGTCCTCATTGCCAGTCTAAAATTGGTGAATACGTTGTCGAATTCTCTCTGCCGCCATTTATGCTCAATCGAGGCAAGTATTATATGACGATTTGGATGGGAGAGAAAAACAAATATCGTATCTGCGAAAAATATTCCCACCCCTTTATGGTTGAAGACGCTTTCCCCGATGACCCATATTTAGGGAAGCCTCGGCCAGGAATACTTAAAATGGAAATAAACGCTTCGTCACAATTCAGAGAAGTATATGGAAAATAAGCAACAAAAGACTTTCGAAAATCGAATTGCACTTGCAGATTACATTCGCGTGATGGCCTGTCTGACGGTGATGGTTGCCCATGCCTGCGGAAAATTCTTTAATGTGGGGGGGGGGGTAATTCTAATCGCCAACGAAAGCAATCGTTTTTGGGTATCAGTCTATGATGGTTGTTGTCATGTATCTGTACCGCTGTTTATGATGGTTTCAGCATTTCTGCTAGTACCCTTGAAGCCTGGTGTGACGATGAGCCAATTCTATCGTCGGCGCTTCTTGCGCATCCTGCCGCCCTTCATCTTCTTCCTGCTACTTTATGCCGTGTTGCCGACCACGTGGGGAGCTTTTACATGGAGCAAGGCTATATCTCGACTACTGATGTTGCCTTTCAACTTTCCGTCAGGGGCCTATCATCTGTGGTTCATGTACCCGCTCATCGGTATCTACCTCATTATTCCAGTGGTGTCACCTTGGCTCGAGAAGGCCAGTGCCAAAGACGAGTTGATGTTCCTTGGTCTATTCGCCTTCTCGACACTCATCCCTTGGCTGCATCGCTATGTATCGCCTGAACTCTGGGGTGAATGTTACTGGAATCAGTTCTCTGCCCTGCACTATTGCTCTGGGTACTTGGGGTATATTGTTCTGGCCCACTATATTCGTGTGCATCTGAAGTGGAGTCAGCAAAAGAGACTGTTCATTGGGACGTTTTGCTTCGTACTTGGCACTCTGTTTACTGCATGGTACGTCTGGTACAAGACCGTGCCCGGCATACAAATTGAAAAGTCGGTGCTGAGATGGTCGTCTGATTTCTGCACCCCCGATGTTCTACTTGCCACCTTTGGAGCCTTCCTGTTGTTCACCTGCATCCAGAAGGCACCCCGTTGGATTACCAGTCTTGCCAAACTGTCCTTCGGCATGTATCTGATGCATGTATTCTTCCTGAGGTCTATAGCAGAATGGATTATTGGTGGCGATGTCGCTCATCCGCTACTGCCTGTATGGTTGGCTATTCCCGTTATTGGCCTGCTAACGTTCCTGTGCTGCGCCGTCGTCACAAAACTCATCTCGCTGATTCCCGGCAGTAAATATGTGATAGGCTAATTATTCCCTGAATTATTTGCAAGGTTGCAGATTTTTTCTTATTTTTGCAAACGAAATGTGTATGTTTTGATATGGAGCAGAAGGATAAGCAGAAAAAAGAACTGGTAAGACGACTGAAAAAGGCAAATGCTTTTTGGTCGTATAAGGCCAGTGCCATTAAGGATGTACGTGATGACATCTTGGTGGAATTGGTTATGCTGCATCTTGACTTAGACGATATCAACATGCTCTTTGAGATTTATCCATATAAGTTCGTCAAGAAGGCATGGCTAAAGAATGTGGTAGCACAGGGTGAAATGTACTATGTGCTCAATAAATTCTTCGCATGGTATTATTTCAAAATGAAAAAGCCAGGAGCCTATGTCAAGGCAATGGCTACTCGCGAACTTAACAGGAAATTGGTAGCGTGATGAGAGGTTTGGCGCCGTTGACTTTGGAATTGTTTGATGCAGTAACACGTTTAGACTGTATCAAACCCTTTGTGCTTGTGGGTGGAACAGCTTTGTCATTGCAATTGAATGCTCGCCAGAGTGAGGATCTTGATTTTATGCGTTGGAAGCAGGGATTAAAGGACAAACTTGAAGTAGGATGGCCTGCGATTAAGAAGGAACTTGGCACCATTGGTACGGTAGAGTCTGAGGATATTATGGGATTTGATCATGTGGTGTTTGTTGTTAATGGTGTGAAATTGTCATTTTATGCGGCACCTCGCAAGCAACTTAGTGCCATGCAGCCAATATTATTCAGAAACAATCTCAGAATAGCAGATGTCAAGACCATTGGCGCTTTGAAAATGGAGGTAATGCTTCGTCGTGCAAAGTTCAGGGATTACTATGACTTGTACTCCATTTTAAAGAGTGGTGTTGATATTAATGAGCTGATTCCCCTTGCCCTGGAGCATTCGGGACATAAACTGAAGCAGAAAAACCTGCTTGCAATGATCACAAATGGTGAATTCTTCTCTAAGGATAGTCAATTTGAAATATTATCTCCTATATATAACGTGACTTCAACCGATATTCAGGAGTTTATCAAGGCTCAGTTACAAGGAGGTACATCACATAAGATATGAATCCTATATTTAGCATCATTATTCCTCATAAAGGCATACCGGATCTGCTGATGCGGTGCCTGAAGTCCATCCCTGTATCTGAGGATATCCAGGTGATTGTGGTGGATGACAACAGTGCCGATGCTGACACCTATTTGGAAAGGTATCCAGAGTTGTCGCGCCCCTATCTGGAGTTCATCCCAACGACGAAAGGCGGAGGGGCAGGCTATGCCAGGAATGTGGGACTGGATCGGGCCAAGGGCAAATGGATATTGTTTGCCGATGCGGATGACTTCTTTGTCGATGATATGTATGACATTATCTGCTCATACGTTGATTCAGATGCGGATGTCATATACTTCAGAAACAAATCGGTTCTTTCGGGAAATACGAGTATAGAAGCGAAGCGATGTCCTTGGATAAATAAAAATATCGACAAATATCTGGCTGACGGTGATGAACGGCTCATAAGGGCTGAAATATATGTGCCATGGGGCAAAATGATTAAACTGAATTTGGTTGATAAATACCACATTCGTTTTGAAGAAATAATGTGTTATGAAGATCATTATTGTTCTTTGTTGATTGGTTGTAAAGCATCTGTAATTAAGGTTGTCGATAAAGTCCTTTATGTTATTACTTATCGCCCCAATTCGTTGAGTAATAGTTTTGAAAATTTTGAAAACAATATAAACGGGCTAAGGATTAAGGCTGATGTGTACTTTCGTTCGGAGAAGCTATTGATACAGTATAACATGTGTAGGGAAAGGCCTGTCGTGAAATATTTGTTGCTGTTACTACAAAAAGACCGGCCTTTATTCAAATATTATCTCAGGAGAATAGATGAAATCTATCCTACAAAGTTGTCGGCATTACGAGATATTAGCAAGAACAAATCCAGAAGGTTCAAAATCAAGTTCTATTTATACTCGTTTTTAGTATGGATAAGGATTCTGTAGGTATTACGACAAATAATAAAACTATGACTCCAACGTTTAGTATCATCATACCTCATAAAGAGATACCGGATCTGCTGATGCGGTGCCTGAAGTCCATACCCGTATCTGAGGATATTCAGGTGATAGTAGTCGATGACAATAGTGCCGATGCTGACACCTACTTGGAAAGGTATCCAGAGTTGTCGCGCCCCTATCTGGAGTTCATCCGAACAACCAAAGGCGGAGGTGCAGGTTATGCCAGGAATGTGGCTTTGGAGCATGCTGAAGGAAGGTGGATTCTGTTTGCTGATGCAGATGATTTTTTTGTTGATGACCTTAATGAAATCATCTGTTCCTATGTAGATTCTGAAGCGGATGTGATATACTTTAGGAAGAGGTCGGTGCTCTCAGAAGACATAGGTGTAGAAAACAACAGAAGTTCTTACATCGATAAAATCATTGATCAATATTTGACGGATGGTGATGAATATCCTGTAAGGTTTAAATTGCCTACTCCGTGGGGCAAAATGATCAAAAGGGATTTGCTTGTCAAACACAGCATACGTTTTGACGAAATAGTGTATTCGGCAGATGTGTTTTTCTCCTTGCTCGTTGGTTATTATGCTGAAACCATTAATGTTGTCAACAGAGTCCTCTATGTTGTGACTTGTCGTCCTGATTCATTAAGCGCAGATTTTTGTTCAAAGCCTGGTGAGTTGAAACAAAGGACAGAGGTAACTTTTCGTTGTGACAAATTTATGCTTCAAAATGGGTTTTGCAGGAAACGGAGCTCGAAATTTTTTTTAAGGAAGATGTATAATTATGACCGAAAGCTGTTCAAAACCTTTTTCTTTAGGCTTGATGAGATCTATCCGTCAAAGTTGTCGGCACTGCGGGATTTTTGCAAGAACAAACCCCTAAGATTCAAGATTAAATTCTATTTATATTCATTTTTAGTATGGACAAGGATTCTATAAGTATTGTCGCAAATATTAAAACGATGACTCCAACGTATAGTATCATCATACCCCATAAAGAGATTCCGGATTTGCTGATGCGCTGTCTGAAATCGATACCTGTATCTGAAGATATACAGGTGATTGTTGTGGATGATAATAGTCCGGATGCTGAGATGTATTTGGAAAGATATCCAGAATTGTCACGTCCCTATCTGGAGTTTATCAGAACGACAAAAGGCGGAGGTGCAGGCTATGCCAGGAATGTAGGGTTGGATCGTGCAAAAGGGAAGTGGCTGCTGTTTGCCGATGCGGATGACTTCTTTGTTGAAGATATGCATGACATCATCAGCTCATACGTTGATTCGGAAGCAGATGTCATATACTTCAAAAATAAGGCTGTTCTTTCAGATAATATAAACGTAGGATCAAATCGATGTTCTTGGATGAATAGAAAGATTGATCAGTGTTTGAAAGATGGTGATGAATGGCCTGTAAGATTTAAGTTGTTTGTTCCATGGGCCAAAATGGTTAAAAGGGATTTAGTTGTTAAATACAATATCCGATTTGACGAAGTTGCGTATTCTAATGATGTATATTTTTCTTTGCTTGTTGGTTATCATGCAGGAATCATCAAGGTTGCAAATATAACCCTATATGTCGTGACTTTTCGTCCCAAATCATTAAGTGCAGAATTTTGTACTAAGCCTGGAGAATTGAAAACAAGGGCAGAAGTGTTTTTCCGAGAAGAAAAATTCTTGATTAGGCATAATATCTGTAGAGTTAGGTCTATGAGAAAATATTTATTGATAATGTTGAAGATAGACCATTCTTTATTCAAATATTACTTTTACCAGTTAGATGAATTATATCCATCAAAACTATTGGCATTGCATGATATAGGAAAAGGTACATCTCTGCTTATTAAAATCAAGTTGTATATATATTCATTGCTGATATGGGCAAGGATTCTGTGAATATTCAACAAACATGAAAACAATGCATCCTACATTTAGTATTATCATTCCTCATAAAGAGATACCGGATCTTCTAATGCGGTGCTTACAGTCAATCCCTGTATCTGAGGACATTCAAGTGATTGTGGTAGACGACAATAGTGCAGATGCTGACACCTACTTGGAGAGGTATCCGGAACTGTCACGCCCCTATCTGGAGTTTATCAGAACGACAAAAGGGGGAGGGGCTGGCTATGCCAGGAATGTGGGATTAGAGCATGCTAAAGGCAAATGGCTGCTGTTTGCCGATGCAGATGACTTTTATGTTGATGATATGTACAGTATCATCTGCTCATACGTTGATTCAGAAACAGATGTTATATACTTTAAATCTAATTCGGTTATTTCAGCAGATATAAATAGAGAAGCAAAACGGAATGCTCATGTAAACAAAATAATTAATCAATACCTGATAGACGGTGACGAGTGGCCTATTAGAGCACAAATGTATGTACCATGGGGTAAAATGGTTAAAAGAGATGTGATGGTCAAACACGACATCCGTTTTGACGAAGTAATGTATGCTGATGATGCTTACTGTTCTTTACAGATAGGCTATTACGCAAGGACAATTCAGGTTGTTAATAGGGTCCTTTACGTTGTCACTTCTCGTCCTGATTCCCAGATGTCAGATTTTTGTTTAAAGCCTAATGAGTTGAGGCTAAGGGCAGAGGCAGCCTTTCGGATGGATAAGTTTATGCTGCAAAATGATTTTTGTAGAGAGCATCGATTGAAATTTTTTTTAGTTAAGATGTTAACGCATGACAGGAGGTTATTCAAGTACTACTTCTTCAAGTTGGAAGAAATCTATCCGTCAAAGTTATCGGCATTACGGGATATTTGCAAGAATAGACCCCGAAGATTCAAGATTAAATTCTATTTATATTCATTTTTAGTATGGACAAGGATTCTGTAAGCATTGTCGCAAATATTAAAACGATGACTCCAACGTATAGTATCATCATACCCCATAAAGGCATTCCGGATTTGCTGATGCGCTGTCTGAAATCAATACCTGTATCTGAAGATATACAGGTGATTGTGGTGGATGATAACAGTCCAGATGCAGACACGTATTTGGAAAGATATCCAGAGTTGTCCCGACCTTATTTAGAGTTCATTCGTGCTCCAAAGAATGGAGGGGCTGGGTACGCCCGAAATATCGGATTAGATCATGCAAAAGGGAAATGGCTGTTGTTTGCAGATGCAGATGATTTCTATGTGGACAACATGTATGAAATTATTAATACGCATGTAGAATCTGACGCCGATGTTATCTATTTCCAGAAACGGGCAGTTCATTCTGAAAATCTAAACTGCAAATCATCTAGAAGTGGCTATATTGATGAAATAATGGACATATACATCAAAACGGGTGATGAGGTGCCTGTAAGAACCAGATATTATGTTCCATGGGGTAAAATGATTAAGAAAAGCCTAATAGAGAAACACCATATTCGTTTCGAAGAAATCAAGTATTCTAATGACATTCTTTTTTCCGTACATGTAGGTTGTTTTGCAAATAAGATCGAAGCCATTGATACGATTCTATATGTTGTGACATCTCGTGATGGTTCACTACATTCGGGTTCTTGTACAAAAACTGATGAATTAAAAATTAGAGCAGGAGCGGCATTCAGATATGATTCTTTTCTATTTCAACACAATATGAGCCAAAGAAGAGAAATTGTATCTTACATAAAAAGGATGTTAAGCCAGGACAGGAATTTATATAAATACTACTTCACAAGATTAGACGGGATCTATCCATCTAAGATAGCTGCGCTGAAAGACATCAGTAAAGGTTGTTCTCGCAGATTTAAAATCAAATTGTACTTGTATTCGTTTCTAATATGGATAAAATTAAAAACCGATTCAATGAAGTCGTGCCCGATAGTATAAAAGAATACATTGATGGACGACGAAATTACCGCTATTATACCTATCTCAGATCTTTGCTTATGACAATATGTCGTGAGGATGACTCTATTTTGGATGTGGGCTCTCGCGGTATAGATATGCTCTCTTTCTTACCATGTAATAGAAAAAAGAGCATAGATCTCCAATATCCTTATAGTGATGAGAATACAGAAGGAATAACCGGCGATTATTTAGATTATCATCCGGAAGGATTGGATATTATAACATGCTTTCAGGTTTTGGAACATATTGAGGATAATCAGGTTGGCGTCTTTGCTAAGAAATTATTAAGTGATGCTCGTATAGCTATTGTTTCTCTTCCGTATATGTGGCCCAAGACTAAGTGCAAGTGGCATGTTCAGGATCCAGTTGATGTGGACAAGATCATTTCTTGGTTTGGGAAGAATCCGGTATTCATACAAATCATTAAAGAAAAAACAAATGAATCTCGAATAGTGCTTGTCTTTATCGAAGGATGTAATCCGGATATCGATTTAGATTACTGGCGTGAGGACGCAAGAAAAACAGTTATAAATCAAAAATCAAAATCAAATCACATATTTGCGAGACTTCTGTCAAAGTTAAGAAAAAGCTGATAGTGATTAATGTTATTGATCTAAGATAAGAAAAAGATATGGAGTTTATATTAGAAATAATATGACGGATGTTAAGTTCTCGATTATAATACCTCATTACGATATTCCAGACTTGCTGATGCGCTGTCTGAAGTCGATACCTGTATCTGAGGATATTCAGGTGATTGTGGTGGATGATAACAGTCCAGATGCCGATACATATTTAGAGAGGTATTCTGAACTATCGCGTCCCTTATTTAAAGTTATAAGATAGGGTTTACAGATGAAATGCCGCAAAATCGTTTGCTGTAATATACGAAATTTATTAATTTTAGGTTACTGCAATAAACTTTTTTGCGATAAATTTGGTTGTTCCATTAAGTTTTTGTATTTTTGCACGTAATAATCTTGAGTATATAAAGGAATGGAAACTCTCTTTAGGAAACATCGGATATTGATATCGCAAGTTAGTATGACTATTGTCCGCCAAATGAT
>JAEEGG010001602.1_pt1 | contig 60421 bp, 65 predicted proteins | sample 9134161 | NCBI WGS metagenome assembly JAEEGG01 (sample SAMN16246543, study PRJNA631951) | gut metagenome | biome: gut microbiome; feature: rumen; material: CR-attached | host: Bos | place: Iran: Karaj | collected 2018-10
TGTAGAGCCGGAGAACTTGTTTCAATTTACTCATGTCTACTGGTTTATTTGCCATACTCTTCTCTGCTTGTGAATATTACTTTCACTTGCAAAGGTAGCAAACTTTGAGTGACTGAATTTGCTCCGATTTAGCTAAACAACAGCTATAACTTCATATGAGGTTGTAGCTGTTGTTGTTTTTGTACCACTTATACTACATCAATTGATACCATTGCGGCGCGGTAATCGTTATAGAATGCGAAAAAGTGGTCTCAGAATTTGGAAGTTTGGCAATCTTTTCCTATATTTGCAAACGCTTACTACTAATCAAAGGTGCATTGGTCATCAGTCATCAATGAAGAGTGAAGCTGTAAATCGGAACAATCTCCTCCGCCCTGTCCTGCCGACGGGGTGACCCCAAGGAGTGGACTGGATCAAGGAATCCTCGATTCGCTTGCTCGAGCTGGAGGAGAATTTTTTTAAGTAGAAATTATGATTATATTTAGAAGTCAAAAGCTAAGGAATGCAATCTTAGAGTGTAAAATTCGTATTTCATCTTTTTTAATGAATCCTAATATCGTCAGGTTTAAGATAGGAAAGACTGCTGACCCTATTGAGAAAAGATTTAAAGAGACGGAAGAGTACAAAAAAGATTATGATGATATCATTCTTATTTATGAAACACAGGATAAGGCATTGGTGGATTCTCTCGAAAAATGCTTGATTCACGACTATAGGATGACTTATCCAACAAAATGTAAGAATAAGCAAGAAGGATCGGGGCTAGATTGTGCTGACAGTGAGGATGACACTGCCCGCATATATATCGTCGTGAAATATATGTAGATACTCAAGAAGTATGGAAAATGCGGGTTTAGGGCCGGTGACTTCTTTTTTATATAACTGTGAGGAAGGTATATTAGTTGTGAATTTTATAAAATGAGAGGAGAAGGGAAATTATGGCTTATACAATTATTAGGACTGTGATAAGAGTGGATTGTTCGCCTATAACAAACTTACCGCTTCTTTCGGAGCGGATTCGACAAATAGAAGGATTCCCAGAAATGTTTGAGCGATTTGACAGTTTCAAAATAGGAGAGACGACAAACTATCGTAATGGTCAATTGGGAGAGATGCAACCTGACGAACCGGTTTATAGGTATAAAAAAACAATTGAGGGAAGGGAGGTCGTACTGGATTTAACCTCTCGATTCTATTATATCCGGATTACAGGCGAAAATCAACCAGAAAATCTGGATGATTATTGTAAGATGCTTGATGATATAAAAAACAAGATCTCAGATATTGACATATTTGTATATATAGAGGGACATGCTATCGGTAAAGACTTTGAAGAACGGCAGGACAACGCAGCAGCTAAAGAGTCAAGTAACCGCGACTCTTATTTGTCGCAACCTGAAAATGTAAGGATTATCTATCAGGATCAAGTAAAGGATGGCGTAAAACGTGCTCAAATAGCGGCTGTTGTGAAAGACGTGGAACGCAAAGCGAGTCGTGAATATCAGTTATTTAATCAGACATTCAAAGAAGCCTTAAGGAAGGCAGAACGAGACTATGGACTACGATGATATTGATAAAATTTTGGGTAATCCGATACAAAGTCTGGAAATTGATGTTAAGCAACCTACTTATCAGCTCGATTCACTTGACCTAGGGGTACCAGAGATTTCTGACAATTCGTTAGATATTTCTTTTGGCAGCAGCAGAACGAGCATAAATGTTACTCACCATAAAGCATGGAGTAATAGGAAATAATGAAGGTTGACAGGATAGAGGATTTGGAGATTCGAATCTTCATTATTGGATATAAGAAAGAAGGTGAAGCTATAGTGGTACTCTTCCTTGATAAGGTAAAAAAGGAAGTGCATTTTTCTATGGCGATTGATAGTTATGCCTATAAAGGAAGTTTGAAATCATACAGGAACTTTACAGATGACATCCTTCGGAAATATCATGTCAAGAATCTTTCAGTGTTATGTTGGACACATCCCCATTTGGATCACTCAAAAGGATTACTGAAGATATTCCATAAATATTGTAGAAACAGTACAAAAGTCATTAAGCCTATTTTCTTCGATAATAAAAGTACGGATGTGGTGAAAATATACGATAAGGAAACAAAGCGTTTGGTAGAAGCAATTTTCAAACTGAATGCATTGAATAAAGATACTATTATAAACTCTAAAGCGCCAGGGGGTGGATACGAGATGCCCCACCATTTTAAAATCGAATCGAAGAATGCCCAACCGAAGAAAGTGGAGATAAGACTCTTGTCGCCGGTAGACTCAATCGTATTTCATCATTTCAAGAATGGAACGACGTTACCTGATCTGAATGGCATATCTGTGTCTATGATACTTGATGTGGATGGGTATAGTGTGATGTTTGGTGGTGATACCATTAATGACCATATCAGGCTCATGAACCCAGACGACCTCAAGGAATGCAGGTTGGTGAAAACACCACATCATTCATCGCTCACAGGCAGAGAGATGGCATTATATATGAATCCGGCAATGCTTGATTCTGCGTGCACAACGATAAAAAACAAGTCGCTGCCCAATATTGGAGTAGTGGAAGAATACAAGAAAAAGACAGACCATTTTTTTAGTACTGGATATAATGATTGTACGCCAAAGGGAAGTACATATTACGGAATAGTGGAGTATGTGATAGGTTACGATAATCTTAGAATGCACATGGATGTCAATTTGTTCGGAAATGCGCATCGGATGTGAAAGGAGGGATTATGGAGGTACAACTAATAAATATGAATTGACTGCGGAGAGATGTTTAGATTATTATCACTATATATTCAGTATCATCATGTTCTAGGAAATATAAAGTTGGACTTTTGCAAGAATAATGATGAAAACGCTTATCCGAAAGATGTCTATACAACGGTTGTCATCGGAGCTAATGGAATAGGTAAAAGCTATCTGATGAGAGCCATAGCAGACATCTTTAGTTATCTTAATATGTTGAGTAGAGGTGTAGAGATAACGAAAAGCCCGGTTGGCTTTAATTTCCGTATCAGATACAGAATAGGGGCTGCTGACTATGAGTTCTCGAATTTTAGTGATTATAGTCCTGTAGGCGGAGCAAGAAGGCAATATACCCATGTGTATTATAAGCGTAAAGGAGAATACGTAAGTGTGGAACAGATGGTGAGTCCAGCCCGAATCATCGCTTCGACTAGACGTGGCATGGTTGGTGATGGAGATATCGACGTATAAATGAAGAAGAAATTTGACACGTCCAAAGATCAAGGTTATATAGAGTTTATTTAAATAAGAAATAAGGTGATAGTTGAAATTAATGATAAAGAATGGGAAAGCAGTAATGGAAGATAAGAGTTTTCAGCGTGACGAGTTTTCGCGCATTCTAACTAAGTGCCACAACACTATCCGCAATAATGATAAGTTGTCGCCTGAGGCTGCTTTTGATGAAATCAGCAAGGTTCTCTTTATCAAAATATGGAAAGAGAAGAAAACCGGGACGACTTATACTTTGGAACAGTTTGATTTGGAGAGAACTGTTTCTAAAGTGTCGAACCAATACTATCAGTTATTGTTTTGTGATACAAGAAATCACTATTTAAGTGATAATATCTTTGAGAAAAACGAATGCCTCAATATTCGTGAGAACAGTTTCCGTGATATATTAGGAGCGTTGTCCAAGCTGAATTTGGCTTCTGCCTCTGATGATGTAAGAGGTATTGCTTTTGAACAGTTCTTGGGCAAGACTTTTCGTGGGGAGTTGGGTCAATTCTTTACGCCTCGAAAGATTGTTGAATTTATGGTGAGTGTTCTTGACCCGCAAGAAGGAGATTTGATATGTGACCCTTGTTGTGGATCGGGTGGTTTCCTGATTCATGCCTTCGAATATGTGCGGGATGCCATTATGAACGATAATAAGGGCAACAAGGAAGCACGTGTCAAGAAACTAGCTACCAAGTGTGTGTTTGGCGTAGATGCCAACCCGCGTATGGCCCGCACGGCCAAAATGAACATGATGATGCATGGCGACGGGCACAGTGGTGTACACCATCATGACGGTTTCCTGAATGTGAATGGAATCTTTGAAGACCGTTTTCAGGTGATATTGACCAACCCCCCGTTTGGCTCGAAAGTGAGTAAGAAACTTTTGATTGCAGAGAGTGACCGCTTTATGGATACCGCTAAAATCAAAGAATACACCAAAGTGTATGGTGACCGATATAAGAAGGCCATGGGACAGATAGATGGTAACATAGGAAAGCCTCTCTTGAATCTGTTCGGTATCAGCAAATACAGTAACCTGACTGAGACGTTGTTTATTGACCGTGGTCTGGATTTACTCGTGCCAGGAGGCAGGATGGGAGTGGTGTTGCCTGAAGGTGTTCTAAATAACAAGAAATTGGAAGATGTGCGCCATTATGTGGAGGGGCGCGCCAAGATATTGATGGTGGTATCATTACCAACTGATGTGTTTATGGCCGCAGGTGCCAACGTGAAACCTAGTATTCTGTTTCTGAAGAAGTTCTCTGAAAGTGAAGCGGCGGAATATTGGCGGACTTTGACTGCTGTTAAAAATCAAGTGAAGGTGGTGTGTCAGACGGAAATTGATGAGCTGAACACCAGGATAAAGGCTGAGGCAGATAGTGAGAAAAAGAAGAAGCTGAGAGCCAAACTACGTAAACTGAACGAGCAGATTAAGGAGGAGATTAACAAGCAGCTGAAAGAATCACTGGATTATGAGGTGCTGATGGCCAGTGTAGACAAAGCTGGTATTAACTCCGTAGGCGCAGAATGTGAGAACGAGTTGGTCGACCTTCTGGAAGAGATTAAAAAGTATAAAGTACATCATCAACTGTGGTGAGTGATGGAGAGGCTTAAGATAATTCATTTTAAGGAGATGCTCAATGCCTGGAGTATGTCAGTGGTATTGTCGCAGGCAAAAACACCCTATAAGAGTAAGTTTGCATTGGTACCATTAGAAACTTTATTAAGTCAGAGTGGAGAGCGTATTTCCCTTGACGATAATAAGGCATACCATCAATTAAATCTTAAATATTATGGTGGTGGCGTCGTTGTCAGAAAGGAAGTTCCCATAATCGGCAAAAACATTAAGACGCGGAAACAGACTGAGGTGAGAGCTGGCCATTTTATTTTCTCGAAGATAGATGCACGCTATGGAGCCTTCGGTATTGTACCAAAGGAATTGGATGGTGCTATTGTTACAGCCGATTTCCCTGTATTTGATGTGAATAAGAATGTAGTTTTGCCAGAATTTCTATTGTTAGTGATGACATCAGACGAGATGGTGAGATACATTAAAAATTTGTCGCAGGGTTCCACCAACCGTAAGCGTCTAGATGTGGATACATTTCTTTCGATAAAGATTCCTCTGCCATCATTGGAAGAGCAAAAGAAGATGATGGATGAATATGCTGTATCGCAGAAGGAAGTAAAGGCCAAGCAAAAAGAGCTAGAGGATTTGCCATGGATAATTCAGGAAGAAGTGAAAGAGAAGACCGCCACCACCATCAGAAGAATGGTTGAAAAGCAGGTGATTTGCGTGACAGCGTTCAAAGATATGGAAAACTGGAGCGTGGATACAGCATTGGAAGCTTTGAAAATCAAATCAGATTATCCTATGGTGAAATTGGGTGATTGGGTGCAGGCTTTCCAGAAAGATGTTGAAGACAACACACTCCGCGTTACGCCCAAACAGCAGCCAATAGAAAATTTCCTGTATATTGGTATGGATGCAGTAGAGAAGAATACGGGACGGTTGATTGGCTATGAATTGAAACGGGGAGCGGGTATAAAAAGCAACGCATATGCTGTACCTTTCAACTATTTCATCTTCGGAAGGTTAAGACCCAACCTGAACAAGTATTGGGTGAACACCGACCAGATTGGAAAGAATATTGTGTGCTCCACGGAGTTTTTTGTGTTTTCACTGAAGCCTGGAGTGGATAAAGATTATTTTGAGTGTATATTGGGTTCAGATATTGTGCAGGAACAAATAAGGAAGCATATCACAGGTACGGGGCTACCTCGTATCAATGCAAGCGATTTTCTACATGTAATGATACCCAATCCTCCTGAGGATGTAAAGAAACAATTGGGCTCCTACTTTAAGAGTAAACAACAGTTATTGTGGAATTCCCGTCAGTTGATTGCTATGGAGCGTGAGAATGCGAAGAGAGAATTTGAATCACAATTATTTGAGCAACAATGATTAGGATTACCAGACTTTGGATAGAGGAATTCAAGAATATCAAAAGGCAGAATTTCGACCTTGCCAACCATAATGGCCTGACGCTGCTGATTGGTAACAACGGCAGCGGCAAGAGCAATGTGCTGGAGTTTATCAGCAACGTCTTTAAAAACCTATTTCGCGGAGAGACTGATTTCAGATCGAACTTTGAAATTGAATGGGAGGCTGATGGCAACACTAATAAGATGAAGTTCTACAATGGTCATTTGACGGAGGAACGAAACGGCAGTGCAGTCAGCGTGAATAACACCATGGACTATCCCAAACGTGTGATAGCCATCTATAGTGGAGAGTCCGAACGGTTATGGCATAACTTTTACAAACCTTCATATGACACTTTTATCTCCAACATCAATCAGAATCAGCAACAGGGTTCAGTGAATGTGAATACTGTGTTCCCCAAGTTGCTTTATCTAAACAGGTTCTACTGGGATGTGGCACTTCTGTCTTTGTTGTGTTCCGATAGTCCTGATGTCCAGGACTTTCTGATGCATGGTGTAGGCATCCAGCAGGTTAATGCGTTAAAATTCGGTTTTAAGGATAGTCAGACGTATGCGAATTTTGCCATAAATCCTGTGTTGCAGTTCGTACATCAGATAGACGGGAAAACAGAATATACTTTGGATGAGTTCAAGCAGATTTTGGACAATGCCAATATTGATGCACAGCAGTTGTTCGAGTACCTCTATATTGCTTTTTCACCGAAGAACAGTAAAATCATTGAGAGTGTTGTGGTGAAGTTTAATACTAACCTGACTATCGAAGACATGAGTGAAGGCCTGAAGAAGCGGCTGTTGGTGAGGGCTGCACTGGAATTGGCAGGACATGAGGATACTCTCTTTCTGCTGGATGAACCTGATGCGCATGTGCATGTAGATAATAAAGTGAACATTATTGAGACCATCAAGCAGTTCAAACTGAACCGTCATATTTTTGTCACCACACATTCGCCTTCTGTCTGCAAGGATGTGGATGCGCAGTCCATTATCTTGATGAATTCCGGAAAACCCGAAGCCGTGAACAATCAGTTGGAAGCAGGTAAGAAGTTGGCTACTGATGTTGTGCTTATTAATATGTTGTTTACTAACAAGCATCTAATATTGACGGAGGGAAAGACAGATATTCAGTATATCCAGAAAGCCGTGTCACTGTTTGCTGCCAACTATCCTACATTGGCAGGAGCAGTGGAGTTCGTGGAATTAAGTGGTACGGATGGTGATACAGATTTGGACTTCATGTCAAAGATAACACCAATTGCTGGGCGAAAGATTATCAGATTGGTGGATAGGGATGATGCGGGTTTGACCTGTGCTAGGAAGATATTAAAGAACGATAAATTGAAATGTTCTGACTTTACGGGCGCAAAAACAATTCCTTCTATTACCAACGCCTCTATTGTAATGTTACCAATGAAGGCTAATGCACCGGCAGGAGGTGACTTTTTGATTGAAGACTATTTCAAAGAGGATAAAGTGAAAGAACTGGGGAAGAATCTTATTGATACGGCGTATAATGGGGTTAACTTTAAGAGGTTCCCGCCTGTGAAGACGAAAATTAAGGAAGAATTGCTGCCTGCGTTTTGTCCTACGGCCACGGATGCAGACATGGAGGATTTCAAAAAGTTGCTGGATCTGTTGGAACAAACACTTACAGTTTAAAATATGCTTGCCAACAAGAAAGCATTTCAGAGGATGAAACATAACAATTAAGACTTATAGTGATATTAATACTTTATGAACTCCACATATAAGGAAATGTGAAATTTGAAAGTGCAACTGATAAATGGAGAGTTACTAGAGGAGTTGCATCGGAAGGCTTGCTCTAGCGGGAGGCTGCGGACGAACTTTGACTTAAGGACGACTGCCGATACATAGGCATAAGGTGACCAGCGAGACTGTGGTGTTTCTGTAGGGGAGACTGGATGTAATATTCTACGCAGGGCAACCGAACGGGGAGAGAGTTTTAAGAGACTTATCGGGTCACGCTGTGTCCAAAGGATGGTTGCTATGGGATTCAGATACCCCCAGAATAGAAAAGAGTGTAGTATACTTTTATCAAAGGCACCGATTGGTAATATAATTAACCGGTGCCTTTGTTTTATTCCAATACTATCGTTTAGAGAAACACAAACGTAAACACAACATAGTATCTGAAAATGATGAAAAATAAAAATGGACGCTGATTAACTGGTTCAGCGTCCGAGACCTCTGTAGGTTCCTTACTTTGAGTAAAGACGGTGCAAAGGTAGATATTTTTGCGAATTATTGCAAGATTTTCAACTCTTTTTTAATCATATATGCGCATTTTTAACAAAATTGTGCATAAAACGATTGATATTTCCATTATTAGGTGGGGGATAATTGGATCAGGTAACCTGTCATCACGGGGACGATGGAATAGGAATAGTGGCATGTTAGTACTCTTTTGGGTTGATAAGATCGGCGTAGACCTCTTGAACATCCAGGCAGGGGCAGGCCTTGGCGACGTTGGGGAAGTCGCGGTGGCCGACGATCTTAGCCTGGGGGTATGACTCCTTGAGGTCTTTCAATAGGAAATAGAGTTTCGCTTTTTGGGCGGGCGTTCGTGTGTCAGCAGGCCGCCCTTTTTCATCGAGGCCTCCCTCATAGCATACGCCAATGGCGTGTTCGTTATAGTGCCGCACATGGGCTCCGGCATATCGTTCATCGCGACCAGGGTAGATCTCACCATCGCGATCTACATACCAGTGATAGCCGATCTCCTGCCAGCCACGAGCGCGATGCCAGCGGTCAATGTCGTCGCGGGTTACTCGCTGCGAGGGGCGTGTCCCAGTACAGTGGAGGACGATGAATTCGACCTCTTTCATGGGTTTCAGCTTGCTCATTGGCATTACAGTACGTTAGGAAGGCCGCAGCTTTGCATCAAGAAGGTTGATACAAAAGCAGTTATTACAGTTAGAATAAAATTTCCGATTTTATCGGTTGTTACATTTTTAAAAAGCTTCATTTCATTCATTTTTTAAAGATTAAACAATTTCCCTTAAAATAAGGGGGGGATTTGGCAGGGCAAGCCCTGCACTTCTCAACTTACCCAACCCTCTCTTACCGTAAGAGAGGGCTTCGAACCACTCTCCAAGCCTCCCGCCAATCGTTGACGGTAGGTTGTAATTGATTCCGGCGACTGGTCGCCTCCATCAAAGTTCTTGTATGGCTCTCTAGCCTGTGTCCCTTCGGGATTCGCCATGGTTTTTGCGACTACGCGTAGCTGGTCGCTTTACAGGCAGAAGCGCAGCGACTGCTCCCCTTAATAATCTGTACCATTGTTAAAACACCGAGGGGTGTGGGGGGGCGAGGAGCCCCCTTTCTCCATTAATCTCCGGTGTCGGGAGTTTCGGGCTCGACATTCATGGCGTTGTCGTGAGTCTCCTCGAAGACCACATCCTTGAGGAGCGTGATGGCATTCACGTACTTCAACTTAACCTTTCCGCCCTTGGTCTCCTGGCCCACAACCACACGACTGGTCTCGGGCTGGAACAGAACGCGACGGGTAGAGATGGTGGCGGCACCACAATCCTCGATCTTCTCAACACCAATGCTTGAGAAACCTACTTTAAAGATACCGATACCGTCGAGCTTGATCTTCTGGCCCATCTCGAAGAAGTGCTTCATGGCCTCGCCAAGTTCCTGGAGCACGGCCTTGATATCCGATTTCTTCACGGAGGCCTGGCGCTGGATGAACTCAGCGAGCTCCTCGGTGCCAATAAAATGGCTGTCGTACACAGCCTCGGCAAAGTACTTTCCGTAAGCCGAATTGTACTTGTTGTTGTTCTTTGATTTAATAAACTTCTGTGACATAATGTCAAATGAATAATGAATAGTGAATATTGAATAGTTTTCTTGGCAGCCGAGCGAGGGGGTAGTTTTACGGTCGTTCAGATAGTTCCGATGTGCTATCCGGATAGTCTCTTCGTGTCATTCGAATAATCTCTATAGGGGTATAGAGATAATCTCAATGAGTTGTTCGGAACGTCTGGATGAACCGTAAGTAACATCCCGGCTTGCTTACCGAATGCAAAGGTACAACAATGCGGAAGTGCATTGTCGACCTTTGGCAGGCTTCGGCAGACATCATACAAATTTAATGTGTTTTAGGCGTTCGATCTCTTCAGGGAGATCGATACAGTAGTCTTCGGAGACGTACTTTACTGCTTTTGGTGGGAGCATTTGGGCGTATTGCGAAACGCCCATTTCGCTCAGGATCTGGCGACGAGTTGCTAAATACCTGGCGAAAGTTCTAGACGATACTCCGGCTAACCGAGCTAGCTCGGATTTATACATTGCTTTATAAAGCATTTATTATTGTTTTAAGTTAATAATATTTCTGGGGGATACCCCCAGGCCCCAATTTGTCCTTTTCTCTGGCGCAGAGAAAAGAACTAAAAGAGACATTCCCCCAACCAAGGCCTTCTTGCGTCCCGTTGGTAGCAAGCGACCAGAGGTCGAGCGCCCCCGAGGGAAGGATGCAACCGCTCCTCCTGTCGCTCTTTTAAATAGGTACCCTCGACCCATCAAAGGGTCGGGGTGTTTTTTAAATAATCTATGCCATTGTTAAAACACCGAGGGTATGGGACGAGGAGCCCCATTCAAAACCCATGGCGAATCCCGAAGGGACACAGGCTGGAGAGCCATACCTTTAGAGTCCTTTTATAAGGGACGGCTATAATGCAGGGTTATTCTTGCCAAGATTCTTGCGTCCCTTCGGTAGCAAGCGGCAAAGCCGAGCGGGTGGGAGGCTTGGAGAGTGGTCTGAAGCCCTCTCTTACGGTAAGAGAGGGTTGGGTAAGATGAGGTCCTGCAGGTGAAACCTGCATTATTCAGATTGGGGTTTGCAAGAATCAAACATAAAATCAACTAGGTCGATTTTGCGTTGTTTTTGTTCTTGTGTGGCATGCTGCTCCAGGATGGGGCTGACACGGATAGGAGGGGAGTCCTCCCAGAAGATGGCACTCATGACCTCTTTGGCGATGTTACTCCATCGCTTGAATGCGATGCCATCTGGGTCGGTATCTGGAAAGAGAATGACTTTACGTTCTCTCAGAGGACGGAATTTATCGGGCTGTAGCTCTCCTAATCCGCCTGCTGCCAACCAGATGTACTGAGGAAAGTGCTCACTCATGATGACGGCAGTCTTCTCTGCCTCTACGATGGCGATGGTGACGTTTTTATCAGCCTCTCTAAGAAGATGCAGACCGAAGAGACAATGCGATGACCCTCCCTTTTCATATCCCTCTCGATGGGCGAGGATATAGCTTACCCATGTGGGGTTACGACTCTTGTCACGGTGACAGTCAGGGAGGTAGTACATAATCTTTCCATCGTGAGGCCATCCATCACGGTTGATCTGCCAGAAGATGACACCGCCATTCTTCGATTCTCCAAGCCGATAGCGCCAGGTGGCATTGAGCATCTGATCGAACGATAGATAGCCGCTACTGACAAGTGCCTTGCAGAACTGGCTTGTGATAGACAGGCTACACTGTATAGGCGATTTCGGATGATAGAGGGTGAATGACTCTTCGTACAATGACTCAAGGATGGCCCTGAATGAGAAATTGGGCACACCTCGGAGAGCACCCCTCATACTATAGCCCTCCCTCTTTACAGAGGGGAGGGCATGTATAGAGGGGGATAGCTCACCTCGGTGGCATGATGATGGCAATGCGTCCGTTACGGTCATAGGTTTTCTTGACGATACCTTTGTTCTCGGCCTCGCTGAGCACTTTGTAATAATATTGCTTCTGTTTAATATTGCTGAGCCGTTGTACTGCCGCCATCAAATCATCACTTCCAGCCATCGCTCTGCCCGACATGGCGTCAGAGAAAAGCTTTGGGAGATTCCACTCCCATCCCTGTTCCGATTGGGGACTATCAATGAAGTATTCATGGTTGAAATTATTTGACTTAGTCCTATCGGCATCTTTCGAAGTGAACTGTCCCTTGTCGTTACGTGGCTGAATATCTGGCTTGTCGATGATGTATGGGATGCCCAGGGCGTCCACCTTGTAGTAAAGCTTCTCGTCGAGGTAGTTCCTGCGTGAGGTCGACATTTCCACAGACATGATCGGAGTACCATACAGTTTCTCGCAGACAAATACTTCGTATGACTTCTGGAGCATCACAGAACCAAGCCATCCCCTGAGATTACTTTTCTCACCAGTTCGGTTCAGATGGATAATGGTGGTGATGTTACAGTTGTACTCATCGGCCAATTGTAATAGTTGTTCCATCAGATCGGTGGCTTTCGGACCGTCGTTGATGTCGGGCAACAGGTCAGCAATACCGTCGATAATGACGATGTCTGGTCGGTACGTCTTAATGGCCAGAGGTAATTTTTCGCGACGTTCCTGACAGGTGAGTGCCCTGACGTTGAACACAAAGAACTGTTGGTCGAGTGGTGTTGGTTGAGGGGTGTCATCGGATGCTTCTGCATTTTCGGCAGACATTCTGAAGATTCTGTTGGCAAGAATGTTCTTCGTGGTCTGCTTGCTCTGTTCGGTGTCATACCACATTACCTTGAGTGGTTCTTCTCTGATACGTTGCAATTCGAGCACTTTACGCTCCGAATCGGCTGCCTTGGCACAGCAGGCCATCAAAATCGATGTCCAGAATGTCTTTCCGCTTTTGGCAGGACCTGTAAAGGTAGTCAGATCCTTCCTTGGGAAACACTTCTTGCCATAGAGCTCCATCATAAAGTCTTCATCGGGCAATGTGCTTTCTGAGGTGATACGACACTGATCGAGTTCAATCAGTTCGGGTGTAATCTCTGAGGCCTCCCCTGCATAGGAGAGTTCCTCTAAAACAAGTGATTTTTGTTCAGTCATGATTTTTTTGTTGGTTTAAAATTCGTTGGTTTCGTCATCTGTTGATTCTAAATCCTCATATCTGAATTCGTTCTCGGCATCGAAGATGCGGATGCCCATGTCGACCCAGAAATCGTTCCACTCGCCAAAGTCCATATCCTGGGCAATGGCATAAAGACAGGTGACAAAAGTGTCCGCCTGCCCGGGGACATCCTCGAGCAGACAGACTTTCAATGATGGGTCGAGACTATCATCCCCAGTGGGGTTATAGGCCTCGACAGCTTTGGTTAATAGCTCACGAATGAGCGGCATCTCCTGGAAGATGCGTACTGATTGTTTAGACATAGTAATTTCTAGTTTAGTGTTTTGTTATCCTGATCGAAAGTGTGTTACTTCTTCTTCTCGTTGTCTGAATTGTCTTCGGTGGTGTCGTCCTTAAAAATTGTGAAGTCATACTCGGCGGATTTGTCGACAATCGTGTGATAGATTTCCTTCATCATCGCTTCGAATTCCTTCTCTGTCAGATTCAGACAGATGGCAAAGAAAAGTAGAATAAATTGAGAAACTCGCATCCCTGCCATACCTTCGGTGGTAAATTTGCCACGATTGATGTTGCAGGTGTTGCTGATTCTGGTCAGACGGCCTTTTTCGCGTCTGACACACTCGAGAATGATCTTAACGATCTCCTTAATTAATAACTTTTTGAACATATTGTTTTGATAATTGATTAATAATACGTGCTCTTCGTGAACACGCTTGCAAAGATAAGACTTTTTAAATAAATGATAGTTAAAACATGCAGTAACGATAATAATAACTATAAAACTTTTTTCATGTTTTTTAAGACTTTTGGGATGCATTTCGAAGGTACTCACGTTCGAAAATGAAAATAAATACGGATTTATTTTGCATTTTGCTCACTTATTCGTACCTTTGCCGGCGATTATGTGACGTGTCCTATTCTAATTAGGCTTGAAACTGCATGATATTGATGCTTTGGAATGTCAGACGTCAGTGTGATGTATAACACAATACTACTTTCCTCCCTGTTACAAAAATGGGGTGACCCCAAGGAATGCTTTGGCCATCCCGATTAAAGTGGTTGATAAAGGAGTGCGACGACAAGTGTATGCCCTCAAGGATATTATCACCCTCATTCCAGAGGAATGATGATCATAATTGAACATTGAACATTGAAGATTGAAAATTGAAAAATGATTTCACCGAAGTTTTTTTATGATACATTGGCCAGCAATGGGATTGACTTCTATGCTGGTGTGCCTGATTCTCTGTTGAAGAATCTTTGTGCCTATATCACAGACCATGCCGATGAGGCTCACAATATCATAGCCGCCAATGAAGGCGGTGCTATGGGACTGGCTGCCGGCCATTACCTGGCAACCGGACAGATCCCCGTGGTGTATATGCAGAACTCAGGCGAGGGTAATATCATCAACCCTTTAGCATCGCTGACAGATCCCGATGTATATAACATCCCTGTGCTCTTGGTGATAGGCTGGCGTGGTAAACCCGGTGTGCATGATGAACCTCAGCATGTAAAGCAAGGCAAGGTGACGACTGAATTGCTCAAAGTAATGGGCATTGACTATACAGTATTGAGTAAAGATGAAGCAGAGGCAGAGGCTCAAATCAAGAAGGCAGTCGCCTATATGCAGTCCACCAAACAGTGTTATGCCCTAGTCATCGAAAAAGATACCTTCGATGCCTATACGCTTCAGAACGTAGAGAAGAATAATCTGACGATGAGTCGTGAAGAAGCCATTCAGACGGTAGCATCAGTTCTGAGCGAGAAGGATGTCATCGTTTCAACCACCGGTATGATCAGTCGTGAACTCTTTGAGTATCGTACGGCGAAGAATGAAGGTCATGAGCGTGATTTCCTGACCGTCGGTTCCATGGGCCATGCCTCTCAGATTGCCTTGGGCATTGCGTTGGCCAAGCCAGATCGCAAGGTATGGTGTTTCGACGGCGATGGCGCCAGCATCATGCACATGGGTTCTATGGCGATTGTAGCAAGCAAAGCGCCCAGAAACTACATCCATGTCGTCTTCAATAATGGTGCCCACGACTCAGTAGGCGGCCAACCCACCGTCGGCCTGAAAATCAACCTCCCCGCCATCGCCCAAGCCGCAGGCTATCAGTCTGTTTATAGTGTCTCCACCAAGGAAGACTTACAAAAACAACTCTCCAATCTAGGCGAAGCCCCAATCTTCTTAGAAGTAAAAGTCAAAAAAGGCAATCGCAAAGACCTAGGCCGCCCCACCACCACCCCCATCGAAAACAAAGAGGCCCTGATGAAGTTCTTGAAGGAATAACAACACCGCGGTAGCAGAGAAACAACCAAAGTTCACCCGCAGGGCGAAAGCTTTGTGAACTTTACCAAAATCTTGACGAAGTGCGGTTTCTGCACGTAGTCAATTGCATCCTTCCCTTGAGGGAAGGCCTTGGTTGGGTGAATGTCTCTTTGGTTCTTTCTCTGCGCCAGAGAAACGAACGAAATGAAACAAATTATTCTTAATGGAATAGAGCATCTTGCAGATTTATTAAAAGACTCAAGAAAAGTCTTTTTAGTCTGCGATAGCAGCTATCCCTTCCTTAACATTAAGGAAGAAATAGAAGCCTTGAACTTCCCTTACGTGAAGTTCTCAGACTTCACCCCCAACCCCCGTTACGAGGATGTCTGCAAAGGTATTGATACCTTTCAGATAACAAAGTGCAATACTTTGTTAGCCGTTGGCGGAGGCAGTGCTATAGACGTAGCCAAATGCATCAAATTGGCTGTCTTGGCCAAAGAAGGCAATGCAGCCATTATTCCCCCTCTGGTCAACACCAGGGTAGAATGCGATGGCACGAAACTCCCCTTCATTGCTATTCCCACCACAGCCGGTACAGGCTCTGAGTCCACTCACAACGCTGTGATGTATTATGAAGGAGCCAAGCAGACGGTTACTAATGATGGCATACTCCCGGATTATGCCATTTTGGAGCCGAAGGTTCTCAAGACCTTGCCCCTTTATCAGAAGAAATGCACGATGCTCGATGCCTTATGCCAAGGTATCGAATCCTGGTGGAGTGTTAACTCCACAGAAGAAAGCTACGAATATAGCCGTAAGACCATAGAACTCATCATGGCCAACTGGCGCAAGTATATCTTCGGCAATAATGATGAGGCTGCAGTCAATATTATGCTCGCCGCTAATTATGGTGGAAGAGCCATTAATATTACTGCTACTACAGCCGCTCATGCCATGAGTTATAAGATCACCTCTTTGTATAAACTCCCTCATGGTCATGCTGTGGCAGTATGTCTGCCTGAGATATGGACCTATATGACAGACCACATGGACCAATGCCTTGATTCCCGGGGAAGTGAATATCTCAAGAATATCTTCCTCGACATTTCAAAAGCTATGGGCTGTGAGAACCCCAAGGAAGCCATAGGTACATTCCGCCAGATGATGCAGGAGATGGAAATGGCCAACCCAATATCAGAGCCTAATCACCGAGCATCAGATCTAGAATTGCTGAGCACATCAGTCAACCCTGTCAGACTGAAGAACAACCCTATCAAACTGAATGAGGAAACGATACATTCCCTCTATGAGGACATTGTAAAATAGAAATATGGAAGGTAAAAAAAGAAATCATATTGTGCTGGTGTCGAAAGACGCGACACTGCCAGAGTATTATGGACCGTATAACAGCCTATACACCAAGACACCGAATATTGATGAACTGGCCCGGAAGGGTACAGTGTTTAATAAGCACTATACGGCTGCTCCATCAACTGCCATGGCTTTTTATGCCATGTTTACCGGTAAGTATCCTTACGAATCTGGTAATACCATTTATGTGGAGGTGGAACCCTACAAAGGTGATACCCTGTTTGATAAGCTCTATGACAGAGGTTACGAGTGTCATCTATTATGGAGCAGTAATTACGTCACCAAGGCCGATAAGTACTCCAAATGTACAGGTCGCCATACCATCCGCCATGAATCGTTGAAGTTTAACCAGTCGTGTGGTATTAATGCCGTCTATCATAAAGAGAATCGTAAGAGAGATGAGAATCTGGTTAAGGAGAAATTTGATACAATCATCAAGGAGATTGATACAATCGATTATCAGAATAAGGATATTTTCCTGTGGATTCACATGCCTCATTGTATTCAGGGTCGCATTTCTTATGGTGATGATATCGATGTTTTTGACAATTTGATTGGTGAACTCAGAAAGAGATTCGGGGATGAGAGCCTCTTTGTGACGGCTGACCATGCCCATATGAATGGCTTCCATCATAAGGTGGCCTATGGATTCGATGTAGATGCCCGTGCCACCAGAATCCCCTTGATTACGCCCAGAATTGAAAACCGGGAGACCGTTGATTTTGTCACCTCCAATGTACAGTTGTCGGATATCATCTTAAACCGCAGGATCCAGAAACTCCCATATGTGGTCATTGATTGTGCCTATTACCGTCAGTGGAAGAGAAAAACTGCCATAGTAAGAGATAATTACTATTACATATTCACCAAGAAGAACAAGCGGGAGGAACTATATGATATAGAGTTGGATCCCCATCAAGACATCAATCTGATGGAATCTTTTCTGTGGAACGACTTTGACCGAGGCTGTAAGACCGACATTCGTCAGGTGGTGTTATATCCATATTGGGATCAGATTCCCCAGGTAGTCGAAGAAATGAGAAATATCGTCAAGTCTTTCTGGCAGGTAGGTCCCTGGTGGTGCGAGATGAAAGAGAAGATCAAGCAACAGCAATATATCAGAAATCTGCTGTTTATTCGTGATTTATTCAAGAAAAGGAACTCGTAGGATTTAGAGCGTATTATGGATATGTGGGACACCATCTTAAAAATATTTATTTGAACAGGCGTTTGCCACTGGATTAACAGGATGACGTAGTATCATTATCATAATGAGTATAGAACATTGATAAAATCATAATGCCAGCAAATAATAGAAAGATTGCACATAACACAATTATGTTATACGCAAGAATGCTCTTAACAATGATTGTGTCTCTTTACACTTCTCGCATTATACTTGATGTGTTAGGTGTTGATGATTTTGGAATATATAACCTTGTAGCAGGTTTTATAACTCTTTTTTCATTCATTAGTAGGGCTTTGTTAAACGCAATACAACGCTTTATTAATGTAGCATTGGGGGAAAAAGATAATAATTATTTTAGGCGCATTTTCTCCACAAGCATTAATATTTTCGTTTTTTTATCGATAATTGTAATTATAATAGGCGAAACAGTAGGTGTATGGTTTGTGAATACTCAAATCAATATAGCTGAAGAACGGCAAGAAGCTGCCCAGTGGGTGTTCCAATTCTCAATATTTGTCTTCATATTGAATATGATAAGAATCCCATATAATGCTGCAATTATTGCTTACGAAGAAATGGGGTTTTATGCAATAGTGAGTATCATTGAGGTACTGCTAAGGTTTTGCGCTGTATTCATTCTCCAATATTGTAACTACGACAAGTTGATTCTATATTCTATATTTCTTTTTCTGACAATAGTCCTTGTAAATATTATTACTGGTGTATATTGTAAATATAAGTTTGCAAATTGTAAGTATGAATTTGTATGGGATAAACGATTATTTAAGGAACTACTTTCATTTTCAACATGGAGCTTGATTGGTCAATCAACAGTAATTGGTAGAACACAAGGGGAGAATTATTTAATAAACTATTATCATTCTGTAGCAGCAAATGCTGCTCAAGGAGTGTCTGCTCAGGTAAATGGAACAATAAACGGTTTTGTTGCTAATTTTCAAACAGCTTTTAATCCTCAACTTATCCAAACGTATGCAAATGGTGAGATGAAGGAGCATACTAAGCTATTATTTAGGGCCTGCAAATTTTCCTTTTTTTTGTTACTAATTTTTGTCGTTCCTGTAATTTTTAATTTAGATGTGATATTATCAACATGGCTTACAATAGTTCCAAAGTATTCAAAAGAGTTCAGCATTTATGGTTTGCTTTCGTACTTACTTTTGGCGTTAAGTTCACCATTGGCGACAACAATCTATGCAGAAGGTAGAATACGTAATTTTCAAATTGCAACAACGATTTGTCATATATTTGGATTTATATTAAGTTTTCTTTTTCTATATTTTGGGTTGGCTCCGTATTCAGTAGCGTTTGCAGCAATTGTCAGTCAAGTAATTGTTTTAATAGTTAGATTCCATTTTTGTTCAAAGATTCTTCCTTTTGATAAACCATTATTTGTAAGAACTGTAATTATTCCAATAATTGTTGTATTCCTTCTGTCAATGTCATGGCCCTTATATTTCTCAATATATGAGCTAAATATTGGACAAACCATATTTGTTTGTTCGGTAGAAGCCTTATGGGTTGTTGTTTTAGTGTATGTTTTCGGGTTAAATAAGGAAGAGAAAATAATTGTGAACCAGACCATAGAGAATGTATTATTTATAATAAGTAAAAATGTTAAGCAGCTATTATAGATGGAATTAAGATATGAAACAAAAAATAATAGTATTGGGTAAAGACCATACTAATAGTACAGGTATTGCTCAAACTATGGGGCGTGAAGGTTTTCCGATAATAGCTGTACTTTGGGGGGCAAATAAAGGCTTGGTAGCATCTAGTAAATATGTGCAACGAGTATATACAGCTTCAAGTCCACAAGGTTGCATAGATTTGATTCGTGAAAAACTTTCAAGTGAACAATCTGTTATTATTGCTTGTTGCGATGATGCCGCAATAGCTCTTGAACGTAACCGAAATGTTTTGGGAAATAATATGCGATTTGGGTATACTGATGGAAAATGGAGTATAGAGGAACTATGTGATAAAAAACTACAGGTAAAGTTGGCTGCTGAGGTGGGATTTGATGTGCCATGGACATCGTCGCCTATAGAAAGTATAGATGACGTTCCTGAGTTTGTTCCATTTCCGTGTATTACTAAACCACTTATCAGTAGCCAAGGCTTCAAAAAAGATTTGAGAGTAGTGAGGAGTAAAGAGGAATTAATACCTATATTGAAGAATCTATTAGAACACACCAAAAGAATTATATTGCAACAGTATATAGAAAGGGATTTTGAAATAAGCGTATTGGGGTGTGGATTGAAAGGAGGCGAGGTCGTTATTCCATGCGTGGAGAATAAGCTGACTCTTTATCCTAAATATGTTGGGCTTGAATGCCTTGCCAATATCCAACCCTTGAAAAACATGAGCATAATTACGCCTATTAAGAACCTTATAAACAAAGTTGGGTATATTGGGCTTTTTTCTGTAGAAATGATGCATAGTAAAATGGATGACCATTATTATTTTACAGAGATTAATTTGCGTAATGATGGAGCTAACAGCCTAGTGTATAAATATGGTGTAAATTTACCTTTAAATCATTTCGAAGATCTGTGTGGAATTCCTCTCACCCAATTTAATGTGTTTCATCCTGGCTATTATATTTGGGAGATGCACCATACTTTATCTCTAATTCGTCATGAGATATCTTTTTTCAAATGGCTTAAAGAAATAATGAAATCGGAAGGTCTCCTTCTCTATTTTAAAGATGATAGAAGGCCTTTTTTTAAGCAATATTTAAACTGGGTAATGAGTATCCTACACATACATAGGAAAAATACATATAAATAGATTTGTTGTAACATGGTGGGAATTGTGTTTAAGGATGTTCAATAAATGAAAGCGTAACTAATGGATAGGAAAATATTACTTCGTTTTGACGATATTTGTCCTACAATGAACTGGGAACTATGGGGTAAAGCCCAAGCTATTCTGGATGCAGCAAATGTAAAAGCTTTACTAGGAGTAATTCCAGACAACCAAGATCCAGATTTGAAGATAGACAAACCTCATGCAGACTTTTGGAATATCTTGTTAGAACTACAAAAGGATGGTCATACCATCGCGATGCATGGCTACCAGCACGTTTTCTCATCACCTCATCACGGATTGTTAAACTATAGGATGAACTCTGAGTTTGCGGGATTGCCGCTTGAAGATCAGATTGTCAAAATACGGAGGGGGAAAGAAATATTGGAAAACCACGGGATATATACAGATGTTTTTTTTGCCCCTGCTCATTCCTATGATGAAAACACGCTGATAGCATTAAGCGAGTGTGGCTTCAAATATATGAGTGATGGAAAAAGTAAGAAAGCTTATTTATGGCACGGAATTAAATGCCTACCATTCAGAAACGGAGGCGGTGCAAACTCTAATGGAAGGTATTCAACTTACGTTTATCATGCACACGAATGGGTAAAGAAAGAAAAAGAGTGCGGGTACTATCATTTACAAGACATAGTTAAAAAGGAAGTAGTATCTTTTGATGAATATAAGAGACAACCCTGTGGCAACAAATTAATCCAGCAGGCAAGTGAAAGGTTGTTTGTTTTTTGGCAGCGGAGGATTCGTCGGCCATTATCCGGTTTAAAACGAAAGATAACACATTAATGAAGATTGCGATAATAGTTCACAATTTGTCATGCGGAGGAGCAGAGCGTGTGGCAACTATGTGGGCGAAAGGCTTCGTCTCACAAGGATACGAAGTTGTTGTGATGATTTATGACGGGTCATCTCCCCATACATACAGCCTGCCGGACCATGTTAAACTTGTTAGCATGGCATCACATGTCAAGAATCGTATCGGAAGAATCATACAACGAGGCTGGCAACTTAGAAATCAACTTAAGAAGGAAAAGCCTGATGTCGTCATTGATGTGATACCTGCCTATTGGAAGCGCATGTCGATGATTGGATTGAATTGTTACAAAGTATCAACAGAACATAATACATTTGAGCGTCCTCAAAATGCAGAAAAAAAAGCAAAAAAGTTGCAGAAAATTTATCTTAATCGTTTATACGACCATGTTACAGTTTTAACTCAAGCAGATAAAAAAGTAGTCGGAAACAAACTGAAACATGTGACCGTTTTACCAAATCCGCTTGCTCTTGAACCGATAGGAGAGAATATAGAGAAAAAGAATATTGTATTGGCTGTAGGTTGTATAGATGGATGGTATGAGAAAGGATTTGATGTGCTTGTTAAAGCATGGGCAAAAGTGATTCCGACATCAGAAGATTGGGAGTTATGCATTGTTGGTGACAGTCAAGGGGAAGGATTAAATTATCTGAAAAGTATTTGCACAGAATTGAATATTCAGTCATCCGTTCGATTTTCTGGTTTTACTGACAATATACAACAATATTATCAATCGGCATCCATATTTGTACTGAGTAGTCGCTATGAAGGATTCGGCTTGGTGCTCATTGAAGCCATGAGTCAGGGATGCGCATGTGTAGCTTGTGACTATAAAGGAAGACAAAGAGAAATCATACGAAACGATGAAGAGGGAATCGTGTGTAAGCCAGATAGCGTAGATGATTTGGCTGTAGCGATAAAAAGCCTGATGAGCAATAGTGGGCTACTAAAAAGTATGAGAGAAAAATCAATTATGAGATCCAAGGATTTTAGTTTAGATATCATCATGCAGAAATGGGAGGAAATATTGGAACCCATAAAACAAAAGATAATTGAAGTATGAAGCATCGTGTTATTGATACTTATATTCATGCAGATAGACGCAGATATGGCCATCGGAGTGGAGTGGCTTTGGATTTCTTGAAATACCTGCGCAAAGCGCATTTCTGCAATAATAGGATTTGGATGCTATACTATAAATGGAGATTAAAGAGATACAGGCTTAAATATGGACTGGAAATAATGCCAGAGTGTGAGATCGGTAAAGGTCTATATCTTGGGCACGCTTTCAATATTACAATCAATAAAAATGTCATTATCGGTGAGAACTGTAATATACATAAAGGTGTTGTAATTGGAAGAGAGAACCGAGGCAAACGTAAGGGATGCCCTACAATCGGAAACAATGTTTGGATAGGCATCAATTCGGCCATTGTCGGTGATATTGTTATAGGAGATGACGTTCTTATAGCACCTTGCTGTTTTGTTAATTGCGATGTTCCGAGTCATTCAGTAGTATTTGGAAACCCGTGTATCATTAAGCATCGCGATAATGCCACAGAGGCATATATAAATAATGTAGTTGAATAGGCCTTCACGAATCCGGAATTAAGAAGTATATGAAAAAAATACTTTGTCTGATAGATGCACTTGGCATGGGAGGTGCGGAGCGGCAGATGATAGGACTGGCTCTGCTGTTGAAACTGCGAGGGTATCGAGTTACCCTGCTTACTTACAATGACCATAACTCTTATGTCGAACTGGTGCAGCGTTGTGGGCTTAGTTCGATGACGTTGAAGGTGAAGTCCTCGCCTCTTTCGAAACTGATGGCCGTCCGTCACTATATCATGGAGAACGGCGGCTACGACTGTGTGATAGCCTACAAGACAGGTCCCAACATCATCGGCTGTCTGTTGCGGCTTATGGGCATGAAGTTTCGGCTCATCGTGAGCGAGCGGAATACTACGCAGCGTATTCGCAGGATGGAAAAGATATTATTTGGGCTGTACCGTAAGGCAGACTATGTGGTACCTAACTCGCAGTCACAGGCCAACTTTATCGCAGAGCATTTCCCATGGCTGAAACAGAAGACCATTGTCATCACCAACTTCACCGATACAAAACATTTTGCAGCCAACTATACCGAGAAGGGTGATATGGTGAAAATCCTGACTACGGCCAGAGTAGCCGAGCAGAAGAACATCCTTCGCTTCTTAGATGCCGTCGGCCTGCTCAGGAAAAGAGGAGTAAAGAATGTACATTTCGATTGGTATGGTGATGTGCAGACGGGTGAAGAGGCTTACGGAGAAGAAGTGCTTCAGAAGGTGAAAGACATGCAAATAGGGGATATGATAACCTTCCATCCCGCTACGCCCAAGATACTGGAGCATTATCAACAATGTGACATTTTTTGTCTGCCCAGTAACTATGAAGGATTTCCTAATGTGGTCTGTGAAGCCATGAGTTGTGGAAAGCCTATCCTATGCAGTAGGGTGTGTGACAACCCCTATATTGTCAGGGAGGGGGAGAATGCCCTGATGTTCGACAATACCAGCATAGAGGATATGGCAGACAAGATAAAGGCTATGTGCGAGAAATCACAGGAAGAATTGAGCCGTTGGGGATATCGCAGTCGTGAAACGGCAGAGGCTCTTTTCTCGATGGATGCTTTTGTAGAGAAATACATCAAACTGATAGAGAATTCTTAATCCCCAGCATAGAATATGCGAGAGAAAATAAAAATATTGATGGTACTGGGAAACACGGGCATGGGGGGGGCGCAGGCGTTTGTTCTTAATTTGATAAAGACCCTCGACTTTAATAGATTTCAGGTTGACCTGGCTGTGGATACAGAGAAGCCAAATGGTATAGGTGAGGCAGTCCGCTCGCTTGGATGTAATATTTATTTATTACCATATTTCAAAGTGTATAATTATCCAAGCTATGTAAAAGCATGGCATCATTTCTTTAAAACTCATCCTTATGATATAGTCCATGCCCACTCAACCAACTCTGCTTCAGTGTATTTGCGAATCGCCAAGAAATATGGTTGTGCAACAATTGCTCATAGCCATAGTGCTGGCTATAGAGGCAATGTCATACAAAGGTGGGTGAAGAAATATTATGCACACAAAACGAAGGGAGTGGCTGACTATTGGTTTGCCTGCTCAGATAAGGCAGCAGAACGTCTATTTGGAAAAGAATATAGGAAAAACAATAACTATTACGACATCCCCAACGCCATTAATGTGGAGAACTATCTGTTTTCAAAGGAAAAGGCTTACAAAATTCGCAAGGAGTTGGGGGTAAAAGATGACGAACTGTTGTGCGGTCATTTAGGAACTTTTTCTGGGCCTAAGAACCACCGTTTTCTTATTGAGATATTCAGCGAAGTGTTAAAACGAAATCCAAAGGCTCACCTTGTATGTTGCGGACAGGGCACACTAATGCCTTCTGTTAAAGAAAAGGCAAAGCAATTTGGTATTCTTGATAAGATACAGTTCCCAGGTGTCGTGATGAACGCGAATGAGTATATGATGGCAATGGACGTATTTATATTTCCATCATTATTTGAAGGCTTTCCAATATCTGTTGTCGAGGCTGAAGCATCTGGACTCCCTATCGTGATGAGTGATGTTATAACAAAAGAAGTAGATATGACAGATTTAATACATCGTCATTCTTTAAATGACAATCCTACAGAATGGGCAAGAACTATTAATGGACTAAAACCTGTCGAAAGAGAGAAATATAACAAGACTATTGCTGAATCAAAATACAATATGAGAACGAGTATAAATCTTATTTCCTCATTATATTTGAAGATGGTATAAAATGATGACTTATCAAGAAATTTATGACAAGTGCGTCCCTGCGGCAAAACGAAACACAGATAAACTGAATGTATGGTTGTACTATGTGGTGCGACCTTTGTCGGTTGTGGCTACCAAGCCGCTTCTGAACACACGAATAATGCCCACGACTGTCACTGCACTCTCAATGATAACAACGCTTATTGGTTTTATTCTTGTGTCTTTTGCACCTACTTTAGGATGGAGAATAGCAGGGTGGTTTGGATTCTTCTTATGGGCTCTCTTGGACTGTGTGGATGGTAATATTGCTCGATGCAAAGAACAATGTTCGAAACGTGGTGAACTGTGGGATGCGGCGGGAGGGTATCTTGCCTTGTCACTTGTTTTCTTCTCATCTGGAATTGCTGGATTCAACGAGGAAGCAACTTTTCGTTTGTGGCCTGCAGAATGGAATATTATTTTGGGAGGCCTGACAGCCCTACTGTCCATATATCCCCGACTGATAGCTCAGAAGAAACGTGCTATCAGTGATGCGCATGAGGTGTTGTCGGTGATGGACAAAAGGAACTTTAGTCTGCCACGAATCATAGCCATGAATATCGAATCTGCTATCGGATTTATGCAAGTGCTTTTTCTGTTCTCAATCATTTTCCAGTTGTCGAATGTGTTTATAGGCTTTTATTTTTTGGTAAATTTAGCTATAGCACTGGTAAGTATGAAAGATCTGCTGGCATAAAAATCATAAGGATGAAACTGTATGTCGTTGTCAATGTCGACTGGTTCTTCTTGTCTCACAGACTGCTAGTTGCCCTGGCGGCCCAGCAGAAAGGCTGGGACGTGACCATCGTGACGGCTGACACCGGTCAACTTAAGACAATTGAGGCCAAGGGACTGCGCACAGTGAATCTGCCCATGTCGAGGTCAGGGATGAATCTTCTGCAGGAACTCAATACCTGTTGGTTTCTGTATAAACTCTACCGGCGTCATCAACCTGACGTGGTTCATCATGTGGGTATCAAGACCATCCTCTGGGGAACCTTGGCAGCCAAGTTTGCCAAGGTGCATGGTGTGGTGAATGCCATCAGTGGCTTGGGCGGTTTTTTTGCGGAGGAAAACCAGTCTTTGTTGTCAAAGGTACTCCCCCAAGTGCTTCGTTTCTCGCATCACCGAGAGAACCTCTTGGTGATTTTCCAAAATCAAGAGGACCGACAGCTGTATTTGAATCATCGTATCATCACCGAGGCTCAGGCCCGCATGATCAAGGGCTCAGGTGTAGATATGACAGAATATGGTTATACCCCCGAACCCCAGACGGGTAAAATAGTGGTTCTGCTGACCGCCAGAATGATTGTGGAAAAGGGCATTTTTGTGTTGACAGATGCTGCAGAAAGACTAAGAGACGCGTATGAAGACCAATTAGAGTTCTGGATTGCAGGCGGGTTGGATGATCACCCAGGAGCAATAACCAGAGAACAATTGGATGCAGTCTGTGATGGACAATACATTAAATGGCTTGGTCGAAGAGAAGATATAAAGGAATTGTTACAGCAAAGTTACATTTTTGCTTTTCCAAGCTATTATATGGAGGGATTGCCGAAGTCGCTGATTGAAGCCTGTGCTATTGGTAGACCTATTGTTACGACGGACAATATCGGTTGTAGGGATGTGGTAACAGATGGAGTAAATGGATTCTTGGTCCCTGTAAAGGATAGCGCAGCATTGACCGAGAAGATCAGGGTGTTGATTAATCATCCTGATTTAAGAGTGCAGATGGGGGTAGCTTCCAGAAAGGTGGCTGAAGAGTATTTCTCCATTGATTCAGTCATTGAGAAGCATCTGGAAATCTATCAAGAATTGGTGTCATGAGGATTCTGATGACAGGAAGCCATGGATTCGTGGGTTCGAATCTGATAGATGCATTATCGGCTGAGCATGAAATTATCCGATGGGATGCTCGGGTGGATCAGCCTTTGCCAGAGGTGGATACGGTGATTCATTTAGCTGGATTGGCGCATGATACCAAGCATACGACGGAGGCTGAGGCATATTTTAAGGTAAATACAATCCTGACTCAACAGATCTATTATAGATTTCTTGAGTCCTCGGCGAAGAAGTTCATATTCTTTAGCTCGATTAAGGCACAGGATGGAGATACACCGTATGCCATTAGTAAGCGCAAGGCGGAGGAGCTAATAATTAAAAATGAAGAATTAAGAATTAAGAATGGGCAGGCCACGTACATTTTGCGGCCGTGCATGATACATGGGCCGGGAAATAAGGGAAATCTGATTCTTCTCTTTAAGGTGGTGAGTATGGGCTTGCCTTGGCCGCTGGCTGCCTTTGAGAATAAAAGGAGTTTTGCCTCGATTGGAAATGTGTGCTACATTGTGAATGAGCTGCTTGGCAAAGATGTTGAGAGCGGCATCTATCCTGTTTGCGATGATGAACCGGTAGCGACAAATGAACTGATTAAGATAATATGTGGATGCCTTGGAAAGAAGGCTCGCCTATGGCGGATTCCACGTAGAGTGATGAATAATGTTGCAAAACTTGGTGATGTGCTACATCTTCCATTGAATACGGAACGATTGATTAAACTTACAGAGAATTATGTGGTAGACAATGCTCCGATTCGACAGGCTCTGGGAATCTATGAGATGCCTGTAAATGCTGTTGATGGCCTGCAGTCGACCATTAAATATATGTTAGAAGAATGATGAATACGATAGAATATGTTTTAGTTGGAGTTGTCTTGCTACTGTTAGAAATGGCCTATATGAGAGCTGCAGTGAAACTGAAGATATTTGATGTGCCGCACCATCAAAGTTCTCATACGGGTGTCGTCGTTCGAGGAGGTGGGATTGTTTTTTATGTCGCATTTCTGTTATGGTCGGTTTTTCATGATTTTCATTGGGGTGGTGGTTTGTTGGGACTAACAATTATTGCTGTAGTTAGTTTTATCGATGACATACTTAATATCAGTCCTAAAATTAGACTTATATGTCAATTTATTGCCATATTAGTTATGTTTAATCACTCTGGTTTGATGAATTATCCTCTACATGTGATAATAGTTCTGGCAATTGCCTGTGTTGGCGCTATGAATATCTATAACTTTATGGATGGTATTAATGGTATGACGGGAGGTTATTCTCTTGTTGTCGCATTTGCTCTGCTGTATGTGAGTGAGTATCAGGTACATTTTGCGCCTCAAAGTTTGTTTGGATACGTCATCCTTGCCATTATTGTTTTTAGCCTTTTCAATTTTAGACCACATGCAAAATGTTTTGCTGGAGATGTTGGGTCACTTTCGATAGGATTTATAATTATATATTTTGTGTTAGTATTGGCGTTGCGAGGTCATTCGATGAGTTGGTTGTCGATGTTAATTGTATATATGGTTGATGGCGGTCTGACCATCCTGCATCGTATCTTGTTGAGAGAGAATCTCATGAAGCCTCATAAGAAACATGCATATCAAATCATGGCCAATGAGTTAAAGATTCCGCACCTGATAGTGTCTGGAATTTATATGAGCTTACAAGCCGTTTGTTGTATATGGTATATTGCATTCCCGGGTTATTTGACATTTTTCTTGCAAGTCGGTCTGTTGGTGGCCGCCTATCTGTTGTTCATGAAGAAGTATTATTATCTGCATGAAAAGAAACGTAGTGCCTAAGAAGTTCTTCCTACTGTTGGTTGTTTGTCTGAATAGCGCGTTTGTGTATGCTACCACCGAGACAAGATGGGTGGGATTAGACTTAGGTCAACCTTATGTCATCACCAAGGTGGGGCTTGCCCTGCATCAGACAGACGGTCAAGACCCACTCCCTCCTTTGGGCATTATCGAAGGCGCGAATCAGGAAGACTTTATGGACGCCCTTCCGCTCTATATTGTCACGCACCCCCAAGCCTCTGCCGACGTTGTGTATTTTGATATCCAGCATTCCAAAGGTTTCAGGTATGTTAGGTATGTCAGTCCTGCCGGATCCAGATGTGATGTGTCTGAACTGACATGCTATGGTCAGCCAGGTGTAGGTGATGATACCCATCTCTATCAGCTCACCAACCTTCCAACCGTCACAATTCATACCTTAGAGGGCAAAGAACCGTATGATAAAATTGATCAAATCCCTTGTTCAATCAGCATACTGTCTACAGACAAGCCTACGATGCTGTCTGAACCAGGTACTATCCGGTTACGAGGAAATGCTTCTATTAATTATCCGAAGAAACCTTATCGAATTAAATTTGACGAAAAGCAGCAGGTGTTAGATGCGCCTGCCAAAGCCAAAAAATGGACCTTGATCAATAACTATGGCGACAAGACTCTCATGCGAAACCTGTTGGCCTTTGGCATCAGCAAGAAGATGAAGATGCCATATACACCTTATGGAACCCTTGTTGATGTCATGGTCAATGGCGAATACAAAGGTACCTATCAGTTGTGCGACCAAGTGCAGGTGCATAAGGGACGTATTGAAATCACAGAGATGACGCCCGAGGACAATGAGAAACTGGCATTGACAGGCGGCTATCATTTCGAAGTTGATGCCTATGCCCGTTTTGAGAATTCTTGGTTCAAGTCTGCAGGTGGTAAGCCTGTAACCATTCATACACCTGACGAAAAGTCCATTACCTCCTCTCAGCGTTCCTATATAGAATCATATTTTAATACGATGGAGGGTCATTGGAGAAAATATCTTGATCTCAATACGTTTGTAAGGCATTTTCTTGTAGGTGAAATGTCAGGAAACACTGATACATATTATAGTGTTCACATGTATAAGGATCGTGGCTCCGATGTAACGTATGTAGGACCAGTCTGGGATTTTGATTTAGCTTTTGAGAATGACGAGCGTACATATCCAATCAATGAGAAGACAGATTTTATTTTCAGGAATGGCGGCAGTTGTGCCGCCGGTATGAAAGACTTCGTAAGTTCGATCATAGATGATGAGGATGTCAGGCAAATTATTAAGGATATATGGTATGAAGTAAGAAGTGAAGGCTTTAATGAAGACTTTATGTTGCACCTAGTTGATTCACTAAAGGATGAATTAAGAATTGCACAAAAGTATAACTTTATTCGTTGGCCAATATTGAATCAACATATTCAGAAGGTTCCGGTAATATGGGGTAGTTATGACGAGGAAGTTGAGAATGTAAGACGCTATATTAAAGAGCGATTTGTATGGATGGATAATATTCTATGTTATAATAATAAGCCAGATGATATTAGAGGGGTCCCCAATAATTCTCAATCCATGCAGATTTATACTATATATGGTGTATATTGTGGAAATAACTTAAATAGCGTAAAACCAGGTGTATATATTATCAAGCAAGGTAAGTCTCGTAGAAAAGTGATAAAGAAATAAGGATAGGAGAACCATATTTTTGTTTTGCAAAAGGTATAATTACATGAGGAAAGTCATCATTATCGGAATAAACCACCCGAATACCCTTGGGTTGATTCGAGCCTTTGGAATTAATGGAGTACTTCCGCATTTAATTCTTGTTGCAAAGGAAAAAGAGAACAACTATTGCCAGAAATCAAAATATTTGGGCGGGAGTGATGTTGTTACTAGTAATGAAGAGGCGCTCGAATTATTGCGTGGATGTTTCTTTGATGAAAAGCTGCCTCCCCTTATATGTCCATCCTCAGATGATGCAATGTATGTTATTGATGTCAATCACGATGAATTGTCTCGCAAATATTTGTTACCTCATATAAATAATAAGCAAGGTGAGATAGCATTCCTTATGAATAAATATAATCAGGCAGAATGGTTGAAATGTTTAGGGATAAAGACTGCAAGGACTATGTTGCTTGATTTTACGAACAAGAATACAGAAAAAGTGTTTCCTGCTGTTCCCATGCCGTGTATCGTAAAACCTGTACTTAGTCATAAGGGAAGGAAGGGGGATATTCGCAAGTGTAGCAATATATCAGAGTTGAAAGATTATATATCAATCCTAAAAAAGAAGGGGTATAATAATTGCCTTTTGCAAGAATTTGTCAAATATGACAGTCAATTTGTTATTCACGGGGCAATGCTTCAAAACAAAGAGAACGTACCTTTCGTTCTTCTACAGAACATTAGGGAATGGCCTGATACTGGTGGGACAGGATGCTTTCGCTGTTTTGTTAGTGATAAAAATATTATTGATTTCGCCAAGAAAGTTGTGTCGAAGATAAGGGATTACGGCTATAGAGGATTATTCGACATTGAATTCTTTTTGTGTAATGATGAGTTTATTCTAAATGAAGTGAACTTTCGTAGTAGCGGAGTCGGCTATTCGATGTTTCATTGTAAACTGTTCTATCCTTATTATTACTATCAGGATTTTACTAAAGGAAATAGTATGAAATGTTCAATGAAGGCCAATCAAAGTCATTTTGTGATGAATATCTTGTCAGATATGAAATATGTTAAAACAAATAAGCTATCAATATGGCACTGGCTTAATGATTTTAGAAAGACAAAAGATTTTGCTTATTTCAACTGGCATGATCCAAATCCGGCTTTATTCTTTTACTGGTCTATTTTAAGAAAGAAGATCGGGTGGCCCAAGAAATAAAGGTGATTAAAAGTTTTATTCATTGACGTTATTCCTGCAAGTCGGGTTGTTGGTCGTAGGCTATCTGCTGTTTATGAAGAAGTATTATCATCTGCACGTTAATAATCACTAATGGAAAAGGCTCTTGAAGTATATTGCGCTTTATCGTTCGGGTATTTACCGGAAAGCGTGCTGATTGCTTCGTTTTTGTTATTATGTTTAGGCATCATTCTACTGGTTATGTCCTTTGGGATTAAGAGAGGCCTTTGCGATTCGTTGGGATTAATTCTTGTGATATATGTGGTTTTATTGTATTGTTCAACAGTGTTCTATCGACCACCTTATGTTGAATCACAGTATAATCTCATCCCTTTATGGAGTTATGTTGCTATAATTGAAGGTAAGAAGGAACTGCTCTCTGAGAATCTACTGAACATCGCTGTATTTATCCCCATAGGATTTCTGCTTGGTGCCATTTTGCGAAAAGGGTGGCTTATCACTTTGTATATGGGCGCTAGCTTGTCTGTTGGTATTGAGTTGCTTCAATTCATTCTGGGGAGAGGCTTCTCTGAAGTGGATGATGTGATACATAATTCATTGGGATGTGTTTTGGGGTATGGGCTTTGCATGGTGTTGTTTAAGAGTTTTCTTAAGAAAGAGAATTATATGAGGAGAAATTAGATTATGACTCTCGAGATAACATGAAGGCTCTAATCATCATGGCGATGGTTAGAGCCTTTTTTGTGCGTGTTTTCTTAATAAATACAAAAAGACAGCTGCATGTCTTTGTTCTCTCCCCGTTTCTTACTACCTTTGCACCCGCCTTAACCATGTTAGGCACAAAAAACTAGAGATGAAGTATAAGAGTTTAAAATATGATTATCTGATTGTAGGAGCGGGCTTGGCCGGTTCGATGATAGCCTATCGAGCAAAAGAGGCTGGGAAATCCGTCCTTGTGATTGATAAACGTTCGCATCTGGGTGGAAATCTTTATTGCGAAGAGATTGAAGGTATTAATGTACATCAGTATGGCCCGCATATTTTCCATACATCGAACAAAGAGGTGTGGGATTTTGTGAATTCGTTGGTTCCTTTTAACCATTTCAGGTATTGTCCATTGGCTTCATTCAAAGGGCAATTGTATCATCTGCCTTTTAATATGAATACCTTCCATGAGTTATGGGGCACTAATACACCAGAAGAGGCGAGGGCTAAGATTGAAGAACAGCGTAAAGAGGTGCCTGGCGAACCCCAAAACCTGGAAGAACAGGCCATCTCTCTTGTTGGCAGGGAGGTTTATGAGAAGCTTATCAAGGGATATACCGAGAAGCAATGGGGTAGGGACTGCAAGGATCTGCCTTCATTTATCATCAAACGCCTGCCCGTACGCTACAGTTATGATAACAACTATTATAATGACTGCTATCAGGGAATACCTATCGGTGGCTATAATAAGTTGATAGAGAAACTACTGGAAGGTGTGACAGTTCAGCTTAATGTGGACTATCATCAACATCGGAATAAATACAACGCCATGGCAGATAAGATAGTTTATACTGGACCGATAGATGAGTTCTTTGATTACAAATATGGTCTGTTGGAATACCGTAGCCTGCGTTTTGAAGAGGAAGTGCTTGATCAGGAGAGTTTCCAAGGGAATATTGCCGTGAACTATACGGACCATGATCATCCTTATACCCGCATTGTTGAGCATAAGTACTTTGAGTTCGGCACACAGCCGAAGACTGTCATTACAAAAGAATACTCGCAGGAATGGAAACCTGGCATGGAGCCTTATTATCCGGTAAATGATATCAAGAATAGTGAAAGGTATGCACTATATAAGGCTGAAGCTGATAAAGAGAAACGTGTGATGTTTTGTGGCAGACTGGCGGAATACAAATATTACGATATGCACCAAATCGTAGAGAAAACATTAAAAATGGCGGTATAATGGATAAAGTCAAGATATTGGTGGCTTGCCATAAACCTGGGCCGGTCAATCAGGATGAGGTTTATACGCCTATTCACGTAGGTAGGGTTGTTTCAAAGTATAAAGAGGAGATGGCCGATATGATAGGTGATGATACGGGGGAGAATATCAGCGAGAAGAATCCTCAGTACTGTGAACTGACAGCCCAATATTGGGCATGGAAAAACCTGAAGGATGTGGAGTATATTGGGTTCTGTCATTACAGGCGGTTCTTTGATATCAAGACTGAGGATATAGAGCGGATATTGCAACAGAAGGACGCCATCGTCATAAAACTAATGTTCGATCATCCCGTGTGGCGTGAGATAACACACTTTATTACGGTGGAGGATATGACCATTATGCTGATGGTATTGAAGAAGAAGTATCCAGACTATGAGGCAACACTACTAGAGTATCTCAATGGTTATACACTTTATGCCAAGAATATGTTTATCTGTAAAAAGGCGCTGTTCGACCAGTATGCAGAATGGTTGTTTGACGTGTTGTTTGAGTGTGAGAAATATATCAAGCCTTCACCATACACCAGAGGACGACGCACACTTGCCTATATGGGCGAATTTTTGTTGCCTGTATATCTGATGTATCATCAATGCCGTGTGGAAAGTGTAAGATATACAGATGGGCATGGGCATTCTAAAACTCAATGCGGTAGAAGGCGTAGAATAGAAAATGCGATTATTCGCAATATAACCAAACATTGCAAGAAGAATCGCCTTGAAGATTTCTATCTGCCTGAGGTATTGGTAGGGTTCAAGAATGATGGTATCATTATCAATGGATAAATATTGGTTATGCGTAGGCTTAAAGATTTAATTAGATTTTTCGAAACTATACTTTTTTCATGGCTGTATATTCCTCACTTGCTTCTTTTCTTTTTTTGTGAAAATAAGAGGGAGATCATAAAAGGAGATTTGGATGTGTTAAGGCAGAGGTTTCATATCAATTTCAATAATGTGATGTCTCTTCTGTATTTCTTACATAACAACAGCTACTATAGAGTTGTTTTCTATCATAGGGCTGGTTCTTTATTCTCTTTCTTTTGTGGGTGGTATAGACCAGGAGACAAAACGTTCATGATACCAAGGTCGACTATCTTAAAGAAAGGTATTTATTGTGCTCATCCATATTCGACGATATTAAATGCTGAGTCGATAGGCGAGAATTTTATTTGTATGCAATGTACGACTATCGGCAAGAAGAATCATGCGCGTCCTGTTATTGGTGATAATGTGTTATTAGGAGCCTCGGTAGTGATCATAGGGAATGTTCATATCGGTAATAATGTTATTGTCGGGGCAGGAAGTGTCGTTGTGAAAGATGTCCCCGACAACTGTGTTGTTGCCGGCAACCCGGCAAAGATAATTCGATATTTAGATGCCTAATTATTTGTAAAGGCAAACCTCTTCCGTAATTCATATATGATGTCGCGCGTAAATTCATCTGCTCCGCGGGCATTGAGATGTGAACCATCTAAGAAGTATTCGTTGTGGTGTATATATTTGGGACTGTTCGAATAGTCTAAAAATGGGATGTCCCTATCTTTGCATATTTGTCTAACTGTATCTAATACTATGGTATCTTGTCCAGACCACGTGGGAGATACCACAAATATCAAATTTACTCCATTAGTTTTATCTATAAACTTATTCAGGTACTGAATCTTGAGAGAATCGTAGACGTAATCTTCTTTTATATGATGGAGTGGACGTCTAATTATCATTTTCAGTGAATCCATTTCCCTATTGACAGGAAAGAATCCTCTAATCTCCGGGTTATTAGATGGTTTATGGAGATAATTAAACAAGTCTCGCCACGAAGATGTGTTGTGGCGATACATTCCACTCACCATTTTATATCGTTCTGTATGATCCACACTCCAGAAAATGCTATCAATACCAGCTCTGTCGTAATGACGTTTTAAGTTAGCCAGGTGTCTATGGTTATCTATCTTATCTAGCAAGTCAAACTCTGGCGTTATTTCGTATATAATTGTATGAGGCGTATGCCGCTCCAGTAACATGAGGAGTCTGCCATAAGCCAGAATAATACCACATCCACTCTCTCCACAGTTATAACAAGAAAGCCCCAGCGAATCGGATATCATCTGGGCATTGTAATGGTTCTTTGCCCTTGATGATCCAAAAATCAGGATGTCGTCTATGGCCTTGTCACATATATAGTTGTCAGAACCTGTGGCTCTTGTGTCAATTTGTAATGATACGGCACTCATCGTATATCCAAATATCAGATCTATGCTTCCAATAAGTATAGCAAATAAACAGACTTTAATAACAAACTTCTTCATAACTAAAAATTGATATAGATGAACTGGTCTGCCCCCAAGACACCTGTAGTTAGGATCATCATGAGAAGAAAAGCATAAGTAGTCCATCTGATGGATATGTATGGGCTATTCATGAGAGGGAAGCGGTTGGGCGCCCATTCGTCGCGCAGGTCCTTAAGAAATAATAATCCAATACCGATGAATGCAAAGGGAAGATTCCGGTTGTCGTAAAAGAATGTCATTGGTGATGTGGTGTCGAAGATTCTGGACATGACACCTATCGCGTCTGTAAGTGTTGGCATCCGGAAGATAATCCAAGCAAAGTTGACTAATAGAAAAGTCACTATGATTTTAATCCCCTTCCCAAACCATCCGTAATTACACTTCTGCTGTCCGAGCATCTTCTCAATGATTTGAAACAACCCATGCCAAATACCCCAGACGATAAATGTCCAGTTAGCGCCATGCCAGATACCACTCACCAGAAAGGTCACGAAGATATTCCAATAGTTTCTAAATTTTGGGCATCGACTTCCTCCCATAGGAATATACACGTAATCTCTGAGCCATGTTGAGAGCGAAATATGCCATCTGCGCCAGAAATCTGTGACGCTGACTGCGAAATATGGCCTACGGAAGTTCTCTGTCAGCTCAAAACCTAATGTCTTACCGACTCCTATCGCCATAAGTGAATAGCCGGCAAAATCAGCGTAAATCTGTATGGTATAGAGAATACTCGCAATGAAACAAGTCAGACCTGTATAGTTCTCATAGCTTGGCAGGACCTTGTCGACATAAATACCAACACGATCAGCTACCACTACCTTCATAAACATACCCCAAAGAAGTAATCTCAACCCTTCAACTACTTTATAGTAATCAAAGTATGTTCGCAGACTTCTCAATTGGGGAATAAGCAGAGATGCTTTATTGATGGGACCTGAGAGAATGCATGGGAAGAACGACACGAACAAGGCGTAAACAAGGAAATAGTGTTCTGCATTCTGGCGTTTGTAATAGACATCCCACAAATAACCCAATGCCTGGAATGTATAGAAAGATATGCCAATAGGAATGGCCCAATTAAGACCAGGAAACTGGAAGGCCAATCCGACAGTAGCTAATAGCCCGCTGACGGATTCGTTGATAAAATTGAAATACTTGAAAAACACCAGGGGCAGCAATGCCAATAATACGCTGACTGTAACCGCTCTTTTGCGGTGTTTTACCCTTGTTACGGCTATGGCCGAATAATATGTCACTATCGTGACAAATAATAATATGAGGGCATAGACTGGCTTCCATTGAAGGTAGAGTAGATAGCTAACTGCAAGCAGATAGAAATTGCGTATTTTTGTGTGTCTTGAAGGAATAGCATAGTAGACCAAGAAGATCAACGGAAACAGAACGATGAAATTGAACGAATTATATATCATAGGAGAACAGGACAATAAAATTATAGCAACTTCTCAAATATCTCCAGAAACTTCAAAGGTGATAATTCGCCTTGGTAATTATAATCTACCTCAATGCGTTCCTTGATAAAATCAAGATCGATATCCTCTGGATTGCTGAATACTCTCATATACCTTGGATCATAATACGGTGAATCAACCGCTCCTGCCCAGTTGGTGTACAACTTTTTGTTGTACATGACGGCTTCCCAGAAACGTAAGGTGTTGGAATGGGCATCGCTTTTCAACACCTCTAATATGCAATTAGACTCCAGCTCTTTTCGGAGCATCTCTATTCGGCCAATATATTGATTGGCATAGATGATGTTGCTGCCAGGCAGTTTATCGGAATCTTTGGTACGGAAGATGTAGAAGAAACTATTAAGCCCGTTAGCCATAAGTCGCTGATAGAGCTTGTTCACAACGCCCATCCTATCTTTGGCCTCCGCAATGAATGAGATGTCATATTTGCATTGGAGTGGGGAAGAGAACTCATCGAACTTTGACATAAAGACCGGCGCATAGGTGAGCCCATATTTAGGCACATCGTGAAAATTGTCATAGCTCAAGATGAGATCAAACTTCTGCTTGGCCTTTTCTATCTTGAACTCTTTATTGAACTTTTCCTTGCTCTGGACCGTATCGCGTATGACCAATACCAGCTTGGCCTCAGGATAGGTGGTCTTTAAATACTGAATCCAATCGTTGTGGTACCAACCACAGGTTATCGCAATCACTTTGACGTCTTTATTATAATGGATTCTAAATAATAATCTATACCAGAGGCGTTTGAATGGGATCTTGAATCTATTTTTGATCCTGGTACATAACAATAATTGGCAAAGAAAACTCAAAAGACGGCTATTGTGAACACGATCTTTATAGACTACATAACAGTCGGGATGGTTCTCCAGATCACGCATCAGGATATGTGCGATACCATAGTTGTCGTCTAAGAATACATATTTCATACCCTACCTCCTTTCATAGAAAACAACAACTCAAACAAAAGAGGACTATATTTGTACAGATAAAATAAGAGCTTCAATTTCCAAGAGAAACCTTTTGGGCACTTTTGGTATGATCGAAGTGTCTGGGTGATAAAGGCATCATCAGGATTAGATAAATCCTTTTTTGCATTTACACAATACCATAGAGCGAAATACGCAAACCGATAGTCGAGCATCTCAGACTGATAGCCCCATGTTACCAAATCACGGTAGCGCTGGGAATTCAAGATAGCACGGTCATGCAGCACTTTCTTTGATACTCCTGTAGTAGTGATGCTACCTGGGCGTTTGCGCTGATAATACAGCGCTTGGTTCAAGAAACAAAAACGAGACGCCTTGTGAACAAGCTTGTAGGTGGCACCAGTGTCTTCATACAGGAAACCTTCCGGATAGGAGATATCATCAAACAAAGACCTCCGATAAATCTTATTCCAAGCGGCATTACCACCACTGGCCAGGATCATATCCATGGCCTCATGAGGATCATGATAACCTTCACGGAATGATCTGAAGACGGCAGGTACTTTCTCTATGGCGTCATCAGTTCCCGTTGTTTTCTTATAATTAAACATCACGAGATCTGCCTGATGGGATTCAGCATACTCGTAGGCTTCTTTACAGAAATCCTCGTGTACCCAATCATCGCTGTCGACAAACATGAGATATTTTCCCGTTGCATGCTTGATGCCCAGATTACGGGCGGCTGACAAGCCTCGGTTCTCTGGTTGATGAAGCACCATGAAGTGAGCATGGTTGGCTGCGTATTCTTCGCAGATGTCGCCGCAATTATCGGGAGAGGCATCATCCACTAAAATGACCTCTATATCAGACAGACTTTGCTTGCGAAGACTGTCAAGGCAGCACCTGAGATAAGGCTCTACATGATATACTGGCACTATAACGGATACCAGCGGTGTTATCTGACTATTCTTCATTAATGCGTACTAATCTTTTTAAAATGGTGGTTATGGTATAGGTTCATTCCCATGATATGTATCTTTGTCTTGTCATAGCCTAACTTCCATATGATGTAAGGGAGGCTTAGTTGATCGCGGGTCGGGTATTTGACGTATTCCTGCCACCAGGCTTCCATCAGCTGACACGTCGCCTGATCGTCGCGCTTTCTGATCAGAATGGTATTCTCATAGAGCCCATGATGACGTGGATATCCCTGCTCTTTATATGCCGCAACCTGTCGTCGGACAAGGGGCATATCTGCCTTCTTGAGATAGGCGATATTCACAATCTCGTTATATATACAATCTCTGGTTCTGTGATAATGAACACCTAAGGCGTGATTTCCCATCTCCTTGATCATCGGGGTGATTGCATCCATAATCTTGATATTGCCATCGACATAGAGCGTGTAATCGTAGTCGGGCAAATACATAAATGGTAGCATCTTGATCTTTCTGTTTAATTGGGAGGATGTTAACGCTTTGTATTCTTCAAATTGGGTGATATCAATCTTCTTCCAGCATGTATTCTCAGGGCATACCATGTCTGTGAAAACATAATAATCAATCCCTGGTTCTATGAATGCAGGCTCAATCAATGGATCATAATCACCAACGATACAGGTGTAGACAGCAATCTTAAGCCCTTCTACATCCAAGGGAGGTGAGGGCATTTCCCAAAGGCGATTGCCTTTAGTGGAGAAATGTGTTATAGCATAGATATAATGCCGAGTGAAGCGGAAAAACTCATGGAACTGTCCTCGCCTCAGATATTTATATCCTGTTACGACCTTTGCTGGTATTGCTTGACTATTCATATTTTTACTCCTTTCATCGTAAAATACATTTCAAACAGCCATGGGCAGTATTTGAAAAGATATATAAAAAACAGCTGTTTGGAGGGGTAACCATGCGGGATATGTTTTGTGTCCTGAATGATATGAGTAAACCGAATATAGTCAGGATTTGAAAGATCCCTTCTCTTCCTGATTAAGTATCGTAAGCCAAATTCTCTTATTTTACGTTCAAGAATGTCAGAATGATATCCCCACGCATGAAGATCTATGTAACGCTGCAGATTCAGAGTTGCTTTGTCATCTAACCCCTTTTGGTTGTTGAGCGTTGTTATACTTCCTGGGCGAAAATAGTGATAATACAATACCTTGTCAAGATAATATATACAAGATGCTCTCATTATGAGTTTATAGATGGTACCCTCATCTTCATATAGGAATCCGTCAGGGAAAGAAATATCGTCAAACAAGTTCTTTCGATATAACTTGTTCCAAGTGGCAGTTCCTTCATCTTCGAATATCATATTCATCAACTCGTGTTGAGATTTTATTCCATCTGTAGAATATCTGAATTCTCTTGCCAATTCATGATCGCCCTCTCTGTTAATTCGTATATGGCTGAACATGACCAAGTCTGCGTGATAACACTTGGCGCAGTTATAGGCATCCTTACAGAAATCATCGTGAACTCTGTCATCACTATCAACAAACATCAAGAACTCTCCAGAAGCCTGCTTGATGCCTGTATTACGAGCAGCAGAAAGACCACGATTGTGAGTATGTTGGAGGATTTTGAATACAATGGGTCCAGTATATTCTGAGATGAGCCTTTCTACTATCACCATACTATCATCCGTACCGCAATCATCTACCACGATACATTCCATCTTACCATCATACGTTTGGCGCATGACGCTCCTGATGCAGTCCTCAACATAGGGGGCCACATTATAAACAGGTATGATGATGCTGATAGATGGTTTGTTCATATCTTATTTGTCTAATGCCATGAGCGTCTTGTTAAACCGACTCTAAGCCGATGAAACCATCAGCCTCTATTCTTAGATTTCGTGCATAATTGTCATAAAAACCTTCGATATGGAGCGCCTGAACACTGGGGGCTGCAACGAAATCTTGTACGCCAGGTTCGTGAAGCCAAAAATCAACGAAGTAGTTACCATCAGCCATATATTTGGGGAGGCGGATGTGGCGTTCAATAGTGAAATCACCTATGTCTATATTAGTTAGATGACTTTTATATCGTCCTTCTGCAAAGCTGGCAAGAGCTGTGCCATCCAATTTGCGAATGACAAGTTGTATCTCGCATCTCATGGGCTCTGTGGTTTTACCTTTAATAAGCACATCGAGTATTTCCTGGCCTTGCTTCAATGAGGTATCATTATAGGAGGTATTGTTGATCTGCAAATCACTAATGGATATATAACTCTTTTTCATTCTGATGCAATCCGTCAGCAGTTTTTGTCCTTCTATCTGAGAAGTTGCCGAATTCAGATAATGGTTGATGGCTTCATCGGCAGTACCCATGAAGTCAGTCATACCATCACGAAGCACAACACCTTTTTGGCAGAGACTACGAACAGCAGCCATATTGTGGCTGACGAAAAGAACTGTCCTTCCCTCGCCTTTCGACACATCCTGCATCTTGCCAATGGCCTTCTTCTGGAAGTCGGCATCGCCAACAGCCAATACTTCATCGACTACCAAGATCTCTGGCTCCAGATGGGCTGCTACAGAGAATCCCAAGCGAACCTTCATACCAGAAGAATAGCGCTTAACTGGAGTATCGAGATAGCGCTCACAACCTGAAAAGTCGACAATCTCATCGAGTTTGCGTGTAATCTCAGCCTTGGTCATGCCCATGATGGCACCATTCATATAGATGTTCTCACGACCAGTCATTTCTGGGTGGAAACCTGTGCCAACCTCAAGCAAAGAAGCGATGCGACCACAGACGTTAATCTCGCCAACGCTGGGGGCCGTCACTCGCGAAAGCAGCTTCAGCAGAGTACTCTTACCTGCTCCATTTTTGCCAATAATACCTACTACATCGCCTTGCTCCACACTAAAATTGATATCCTTCAGAGCCCATACGTAATCGCTCTCGCCCTTCGTGGAGCGAACGTTCGTCTCGCCAATCTTCAGGAAAGGATCTTCCTTGCCCAGCACATTCATGGTCCACCAACGGTTCAAATCGTGGCTGAATGTGCCCGTTGAAACTACTCCCAAGCGATACTGCTTGCCTACGTGATTAAATTCTATGGCTTTCATTTTCAATATTCAATTTTCAATCTTCAATATTAAACAGTATCCATGAAATTACGTTGTACCTTATTAAATATCACGATGCTGAACAGCAGCAGAACGCTCATAAACAGGAAGCTATAGCCCAAAGCAAGCCATGAGAAATAACCCTGACCAAGGGTGGCATATTTGAAGGCCTCAATAATGGAGGTCATCGGATTAGCCAAGATCAACGTGCGAAGGGTACCATCTTCCACCATACTCAGGGGATAGACGATCGGAGTGGCGTACATCCAGAGTTGGACGATGAAAGTAAAGAGGATGGTAAAATCGCGATACTTCGTAGTGAGCGATGAGATCAGAATACCAAACCCAAGTCCCAAACCTGCCAACATTACGATAAACACTGGTGTTAGCAGAATGGCCCAGTTCATGGCAATATCTGCTCCATTAAAGAAGAAATAGAGATACAACACCACGAATAAGCCTGCCTGAATGGCAAATCGCAACAAGTTAGAAATCACCACAGCGATGGGCACTACGAGGCGAGGGAAATACACCTTGCCAAACATGTCTTGATTGGCTGTAAACGTAGATGATGATTGGTTCAAACAATCAGAAAAGTAGAACCAGCAAATGTTGCCAGCCATATAGAAAATGGCCTGGGGCATACCATCGGTACTCATCTTGGCGATGCCCCCAAACACCACCATGTTCATAATCACAGTGAGAATGGGTTGTATCAAGTACCACAACGGGCCAAGTATCGTCTGCTTATACTGCACCACGATATTCCTCTTGACGAACAACTCTATCAAATCGCGATAGCGCCAGATTTCGCCCAAGTCGATATGCCACAGTCTCTCATGAGGCCGGATCCGCATGGTCCAGTATTGTTTTTGTTCGGTTTTATTCATTTTATAATGCCTTGTTAATGGTTAAGGCGGGTGCAAAATTACACATTTTTTGGAAGAATACGCAATTTTTATTTGGTTTTTTATTGTTTTTTTTGTAACTTTGTCGCCCAATAATAGGAAACGAAGAGCGTATCTTAAGAAAGATGATGCTCGCATAAAATGCAGAATATGGCAAATAAGAGAATTTATCTTTGTCTGGCGCATATGTCGGACGAGGGATTAGAGCAGAAATACATTAAGGAGGCATTTGATACGAACTGGGTGGTGCCTCTTGGGCCGAATGTGAATGGGTTCGAGAAGGACCTGGAGGATTTTGTTTCTGACAGGGGACAGGTTCCTGTCAGAGACGGACAAGCGCTGATGGCTGACAGGCGCTCGGCTCTGCCGCTTGTCCCTGACAAGAACCTGTCCCCTGTCAGAAAGCGCGTTGTGGCTTTGGCGAGCGGTACTTCGGCCGTGCATCTGGCGCTGATAGCCTGTGGCGTTGGCCCCGGTGATGAGGTGATTGTGCAGAGTTTTACATTCTGTGCATCTTCACATCCTGTTACTTACCTTGGCGCAACGCCTGTGTTCGTAGACTCTGAGAAGGATACCTGGAATATGGATCCGGAGTTGCTGGAGGAGGCCATCAAAGATCGTATAGCCAAGACAGGCAAGAAGCCCAAGGCTATCGTGCCTGTAGCACTTTATGGTATGCCATATCAGATAGACAAGATCATGGAGATAGCCAACAGGTATGAGATTCCCGTGATTGAGGATGCTGCTGAGGGATTGGGAAGCAGGTATAATGGACAGGTGCTGGGCACATTCGGTAAGTATGGTGTGCTGAGTTTCAATGGCAATAAGATGATTACTACTAGCGGAGGTGGTGCTCTCATTACTCCTGATGAGGAATCGTGGCGCGAGATAATGATGTATGCCACGCAGTATCGTGAGGGCTATCCTTACTATCAGCATGAGAAGATAGGTTACAACTATAGGATGAGTAACATCTGTGCGGGTATCGGTCGCGGTCAGATGACTGTGCTGAATCAGCATATTGAGCATCATCAGCATGTGCAGAGGATGTATGAAGAGCTGTTTGCTGGTGTTCCTGGTGTAACTGTTCACTCTCAGCCTGCTACTGGCGAATACGATTCAAATTATTGGCTGTGCACTATTACGATTGACCCTGAGGTGAAGGTGAAGGGACAGGAGAATGCTTACAAGACGATCGTGACAGGTGCAGTAGGCGGTGCTGCTGGCGTGATACATGCGGCAACATCGGCAGTGACCGATTGTCAGCCGAATGATAATGTGGAGGCTCTGCGTGTGGTTCTCGATCAGGCGGGGATTGAGGCAAGACCAGTATGGAAACCGATGCATAAGCAACCATGCTACGCTTCGGCTCCGGCATATGTGAATGGGGTAAGCGAGGCTGTGTTTAAGGTTGGTATGTGTCTACCTGCTGGTCCATATGTAAGTGATGAGGATGTACGCTATATCGTAGATACAATAAAAACTGCTATTGGCTAAAGATGGAAAAAGAAGGAGGATTGGTTTCAATCATTATGCTTTCGCACAATAGGGCTCAGTATGTGGAGGAAAGCGTTAGGAGTGTCATAGCGCAGACCTACAAGAACTGGGAACTGCTGTTTTTAGACGATAACTCGAAGGACAATACCATGATTCTGATGATGGACCTGATGGATGAAGCCAGAATCAGAAGAGAGGATTATACGGTGATTGATCGTATCAAGGTATCGCAGACGGTCATGGATCGCGGGATTTCTGTGAATAGAAACTCCTTACTGAAGGAGGCCCGTGGCAGGTGGATCGCTTTTCTGGATGTGGGCGATGTTTGGGCTCCAGATAAATTGGAAAAACAGGTTAAGTTTATGGAAGAGAATGGGTATTCATTTTCATATACTAAATATGGCCTGATGAATAATAACTCGGAGAATCGTGGTGTCGTGATTAGTGGTAAGGAGCACGTGAATCATCAGGATATGCTGAAATGCTGCTGGCCTGCCTATCTCACTGTGATGTATGACGCGGAGAAGGTTGGGCAAGTGCAAGCTCAGACCGTGAAAGAGAATAATGACTATGCACTGTGGCTTAGGATTAGCGATAAGCACGATTGCCATCTGTTGGCGGAGAATCTAGCGACGATGAGAACTCCGTATGGGGTGTTTAGCAGACTCCTAAGAACCGATAAAATCAAATGGAGGTATGAGGTTTATCGGGTAGAAGAGAATCTCGGCCCGATTACATCATTTTTCTATACCATCCGGAACGGCTGGCATGGCCTAATGAAGTGGATGAAGTACGTGAAGAGAGTAAAACCACAATAATAGAGGTTAAGGAGTTATGACGCAGGATGAGAAGTGGCAAGCTAAGTATAATGAGGTGGTGGAGTTTATCAATACTAATCATCGTAATCCGTCCAAGCACCGGATTGAGGAGCATAATATGTTGAATTGGCTTAAAGCCAATAGGAAGCTACTCAATGCGGGGGCTCTCAAACCAGAGAGAGTAGAGGCTTTCAAGAGACTGCTTGAACTGGTAGAACAGTATAAGAGGGTTAATCAATTTCAATAGTGTTTTTTTTGCAGGGGTCGGCTTATTTTTATAATATAATACCTGAAAACACTCGGGGAGCGCCCAGCGGCCGCTCGACCTTGTCGCTTGCTACCGGAGGGACGCAAGAAGGGGCTGAAAGTCCCGACGAGCGGCTAATCCGAATCTACCGCGGGCCAGAGTGTGGTATCTGGAGAGATGACAATGCCATAGGCAATATTGCGAAGCTTGTTGCCGGGATCTGTCAGCACACCTTTATCTACCAAATCTTTTATATCTCTTGCCGCTGTATCGACAGAGGCACCGCTCTGCTTGGCCCAGTTCTTTACAGTCAACTTGCCGCAATAGCCGTCGAGCCATACATTTAGGGTGCTCTTCTGACGGTCTGTCATCACAACCGCTGCATGCTGCTGCCAGAAAACAGCCTTGTTCAGAATGGAGGTGAGCATAATCTCAGACTCCTTGATCGCACGCATCATACAGTCCAGATACCATGCAATCCACTCCGTGATGTCGAGTCCGCCTTTCTGCCGCTGCTCAAGAATCTTGTTGTAGTGGCGCTTCTCTTTGTTAATCTGGCGTGACATGCTGAAATAGCGCATCGTGGAATTGTCGGCCTGACTCAACGCCATATCTGCAATGGCACGGCTGATTCGGCCATTACCATCGTCGAACGGATGAATACTGACGAACCAGAAATGAGCCACGGCTGACTTTACATAGTCTCTCGGCGTATCAGCAGCGTTAAACCAGGAAAGGAAACGCAACATCTCTGTTGCAACCTGGTCGGCCTCTGGTGCATGATAGTGGATCTTCGTACGTCCCAGCGCTCCCGACTCAACATTCATGGCATCTACCCTGTAGCGACCCACATTGATGACCTCCATACCACTACGACCCGTAGGAAACAGGCAGTTGTGCCAACCGAACAGCCGTTCATCGGTCAGAGGACTGTCATAACCCGTCACAGCGTCGAGCATCATCTCTACGACATCTTCCACATAATGTGAAGGCTCTACCTCGTTTGTAACACGAACACCCATCCTACGCGCCACTGACGAGCGAACCTGATCGGAATTCAGTACCACATTCTCAATTTCTGATGATGCAACGATATCGTGTGTCAAGGTCTCGACAACTGCTTGCTGCTGGGCATCAAAGCCAATAGCCATCAAACGGCCTTCGAGAATACCTGCAGCCTTATTCACTTTGACGAGTTTAGCACTTATCAGGTCTTTATCCCAGGTAAAAGAGGGCCAGCCTTCATTTTGATATATATACTTCATTGCATGGATTGTTTGATGGTGCAAATATAATCATTTGTGGCTTATAAACCGCAAGATTTGCGGCTAACAAACCGAAAATAGCTTATTTTTAAAGTTTTTTAACTAATTTTGCAATCGCAAAATTAGATTATAATGAGTGTATTTAAAGATAAGACGCTGCTGATAACGGGGGAACGGGATCGTTTGGTAATGCTGTGCTGAACAGATTCCTGAGAACGGATATCGGCGAGATTCGTATCTTCTCGCGTGATGAGAAGAAACAGGATGACATGCGACATGACTTCCAGGCTCGTATGCCGGAAGTTGCCAACAAGATTAAGTTCTTCGTAGGTGACGTGAGGAGCCTGCAGTCGTGTAAGAGCGTGATGCCTGGGGTGGACTATATCTTCCATGCGGCTGCTCTGAAGCAGGTGCCGAGCTGTGAGTTCTTCCCCATGGAGGCGGTGCAGACGAATGTGATAGGTACGGATAACGTGCTGACAGTTGCCATCGAGGCAAAGGTGAAGAGCGTGATCTGTCTATCGACAGACAAGGCGGCTTATCCGATCAATGCGATGGGTATCACCAAGGCCATCGACATGGGGGACTTCTATCGCGTGCCGGCTGATAACCGCGACGCAAGAGGGTTAATTTGGGTAATATTACCCTCCTGCCATCCAGAGATGTTAATCAATTACTTGCGATGTTTAACAGGGCCAACTTTTATCGTTTCAATTACTGTAGTCCTAGGATTATCTAGAGCTTGCTGAATCGGAATGAAACGGCCAGTTTCGGCGTCTCTACCTTTCTTGACAGTTCTTGCCATTTTTATTGTTTTTTTAAAGTTAATCAATTGACTGTACATAGTGACTTAACACACTCCTTGAGGGTAATCTGGTCATGTAAACCAGATGTTAGAATTCCAAATAAAGGAGGCTTGTGTTTTTCGTTATCCTAAAACAATACCATCCTTTCGAGTGCAAAAATACTATTAATTTATAACAAGATAAACTTTTTCGTCGAAAATTTAGGTTAAACAATGTAAATATTTGGTTTTTTCGTTGAAAACATACTATCTTTGCAGTGCAAATGAAACAAATACTCTAAAATACTTAATGGCAACAAAAGAACAAGTTGAAGCTTTTCTGAAGCGGCTGAAGGAGAAGATCAAGGTGTTTGACATCGTTTTCCGTGATGATAGGGGGAAGAACCTTCAGACTTTGGCTACTTTGGAAATCAATACGACCGTCCGCAAACAGGTGATCATGAACATAGAGCCTGAGGACTATGTAGAAGGTCCTATTGTGGATACTCTGAACAAAGTGGGGGAGATGTGGGTGTTTGGTAAAAACGTGAAAGGCCAGGAGGTTTATATCAAAATCACGTTGGGCCTTCCGAATAGTAGTACCATCTGCATTTCCTTCCATATTGCTGAACATAAAATGAATTATCCATTTAAGAACTGAGTGTTATGATAAAACAGACAATGACAAGCCCTTTCACGGGAGGTGTGGCTATGCTTCTTAGTGAACCTTCAACTCTTGTATATAGGAAAGAGACTTTCCGTTATGTTCATCAGTTCTATGAATGTCAGGACTCTCATGAGCAGTTTACTACATCGGAACTGGATGAGGCAAACTTGGCCCAGGTGACTAACCAGTACCGGGCTAAGTATGGTATCCCGTTTCCTGACGAGATTAAGCGTATTCGTCAGCATTATGGGCTTCCGGCCATTAAGATGTCGGAGATTCTAGGGTTTGGCGAGAATCAATACCGGTTGTATGAGAACGGTGAAATGCCCAGCGAAGCAAACGGCAAGGTGCTGATGTCGATCATGAATCCGGAGATATTCCTGGCTTTCATGCTCAATGCCCGAGGGCAATTCTCAGAAGATGAGTTTGCCAAACTTATGGAGAAAACCAAGTCGTGGAAAGGTGGCAAATATTCTCACTTTGAGATGGAGCACGTATTTAACGTTTGCCGAAGATCCATTTTTAATGGTTATGCTACACAGTCGGTAGATAAGCTAAAGAACATATTGCTGTATTATATAGAGCAGGGTGATGGTGTGTTTTTTACCAAGATGAACAAGTTGCTCTTCTATACGGACTTCTTGGCCTATCGTTTGACGGGTAAAGGAATGACTGGTTTATGTTACAAAGCCATCGCACATGGCCCTGTCCCTTTGCATTGGGATAGAGTCTACAGCTTTTATAACGATATTGACCAGGAAATCGTTCAGTATCCAGACGGTAGAGCAGGCACCAAACTGGTTTCTAAACTGTCGCCGGACAAGAGCTACTTTACAGAAGATGAGTTGGAGATGCTTGAATATATTCATCAGAGATTCAAGAAAGAATCACCGACTCAGATATCAGAGACGAGTCATCAGGAGGAGGCTTGGAAACAGTATTTGAACAGTGACAGACTGATTAGTTTTGAGATGGCGTTTACGCTGAAGGCGATATGAGGGGGGAATTATGTTAGGAGTAAGAAAAGATGGAATCAATAAAAACTTTCCTTGAGCAGTGGGACTTGTTGGGGTTCGTTATCGCGGCAGTAATAAGCTTGTTGATAGGTCTCGTGTTTAAAGGAGTAAAAAATCTTGTAACCATGAAGCGTAAGCCTTACAACATTTCCAGGCAAACAATCAATCGCACTATTTATGATAATAGGAACGAAGGGGTGAATTTAGTAGAAATAAAAGATAAAGTCTATGTCGGATAATAATTTTTTTGAAAAACAAACTTTGTCATCAAAAGTTAAAGCAAGTATTGTGTCCGAGTATTTCCCTAAATACTGCAAAATCATAGTCAAAAAGCATATACCAGAGCGCATAGGTTATTTTGATTTGTTCGCAGGACCTGGGATATATGGTGATGGTAATTTTTCTACACCTCTATTAATTGCTAAGAATTGTATTAATGACAATTTGTTGAGAAATAAGGTGTGGATGGTCTTTAATGATAAAGAGTATTCCGCACAATTAAAGCAGAATTTTCTGAATTTATTTCCTGATGGTTCTTTTGCCTTTAAGCCCCATTTTGGACATAGTACGGTGGGGGAATGTGAGGAAATAGATAAATTTATTACCAAGAATCGTATGAAGGATGGGAAAAACGAGTGTCCGTCCGTGTTGTTTATAGATCCATTTGGTTATAAAGGTATAGATACTGGAGTTCTTTCTGCATTCTTGAATTATTGGGGAAATGAATTGTTTATCTTTTTAAATACCAAGAGAATTAATCCTGCTTTGGAGAATGAAAAGTTTGAACCACTGATGAGATGTCTTTTCCCACAAAGTTTTGATTCAGTCAAGACGATTGTAAGGGAAAAGAAGAGAGTTCCAGAAAGATTACAGTATATCATCGATAATTTAGGTAATGAGTATAAAAAGATACTTGGTGGGAATGTATATTATACAGCATTTAAATTTCAAGAAGAGGATGTGGAGACAACGAGTCACTTTATTCTTCATTTAACTAAATCGGGACGAGGTTTTGATTTGATTAAGCAAATCTATAACGATTTTGCAAATGTGGGTACTATCTTTGATGGCGTTAATACATATACTTTTGATGTAAAGAAGATTACGAATCCTGTTGAAGATCTTTTCGATGTGGCATCAGAGAATATAGATGTATTAAAAGAAAAATTGTACGCTTCATATAAGGGTAAAAAGATATCTGCATTGGACCTTTATGAAGAACATCAGCAAAAAGAACTTTATTGCCGTAAGCATTATACAGAGGCTTTAAGAAGACTTCGTAAAGAGGATAAGTTGGATTCCGTGTTTCATGATGGTAAACAGCATAAAGTTAGCGTATTATTGATTAAAGAATGTATATTAAGTTTTAAGTAATGGCAGAAACAAAAATTGAATGGACCGATAAAACCTGGAATCCAGTTACAGGATGTTCAAAACAATCGGATGGTTGTACTCATTGCTATGCGGAAGTAATGGCTAGACGTTTAAAAGCGATGGGACAAAAAAAGTATGTGAATGGATTTAAACTGACTATACATGAAGATGACTTGGATGAACCATATAAATGGAAAGGAAGTCACAATGTCTTTGTGTGTTCCATGGCTGATTTGTTTCATAAAGATGTACCTTTTGAGTTTATTGATAAAGTAATGAACGTAATACGAAATACTTCACATAATCGTTATCAGATACTTACCAAGAGGGCAGAAAGGATGGAGGAGTACTTCAGGCATAGAATTGTTCCTCAAAATGCATGGTTAGGGGTTACTGTCGAAAATCAAAAAAACAAATATCGTGTCGATTATCTGTCAAAGATTGAAGCGCGAATCCATTTTTTGTCATGCGAACCTTTATTGGAAGATTTAGGAGAAATAAAACTTGACAATATTCAATGGATTATAGTGGGAGGGGAAAGCGGCTCCCAAGCAAGGCCGATGAAAAAGGAATGGGTACTGAAAATTAGAGAGCAGGCTATGGGTAATGGTATCCCCTTCTTTTTTAAACAATGGGGAACCTGGGGGCAAGATGGAATCAAACGGAATAAAAAGTTAAATGGGAAATTGCTTGAAGGCGTAGTATGTCAAGAGATGCCTTAAAACATGAAGATGTATGGATTGATGGTGTTAAGACTCAAAAAACTCTCATACAACCTTCAGGATGTAATGATATAACGTGTTATAAACCTAATGATATTAAAAAAAATGAATTGAATGTTTGGTTTAATCTTTGGAATAGGGTAGAAAATGATTGAGGACATGGGTATTGCCATGTGTCGCCTAGTTATATAACTTTGCTGAATGTTGTTTAGGAAAATTAAGTAGGAATCTCTAATGCTAACAGGATGATTCATGAGTGAAACCGAGAAAGTAAGTTCGTATGAGTTTCTGGTATGGAGAATAAAAAGGTGGTTCTCCATGTATGCAGTATCTGTCATGCTGTTTGTGGGATTGTTATTGTCGGTATGGGCTGTATTTTGTATCGATATTCCTTTGATATCAAAAATTCCGTGCACCCTTTCTGATAAAACAATAGAGGGCTTGAACAGGGCATTCCTGGCCTTGGCATATAGCTATATTGCAGGAGCGATAATTTACGGGATGACAGTAAAGTTTCCCTATTGTCTGAATAAACAACGTTTGGCACCAGTGATAAATGCAAAGGTGAAGAACTTGGGCAGTATGCTGAATTGGGTGAAGGCGAATAGGAAGGTGATGAATAAGGGGGAGATGAGGCCGCTCGGCGTTTGAAAAGTGTAATCAAAAAGTATGATTTATTAGACTTTTCTTGGTGGAATGAAAGAAAATGCTTATTTTTGCAGGCGAAAGTTGATTATATTATACTTTTATGGATTTGAGAGAGGTGGTTAAGGAGCGCCGAGGGGTTTTGGGAATATCCCAATTGGACTTGGCAGAGATGGCGGGCATCAGCCTGGCCACGGTGAAGGATATCGAGCGGGGCGCGGGTAATCCGTCGATGAAAACTGTGACGCGGATACTGGAAGTGCTAGGAATGGAAATGGTATTTCGAATTAGGAGGATTAGCTAATGAGACAGTTGGAAGTATATGTGAATGATGTGAAGGCGGGGACGCTGACGGAGCTGAACCCGGGGAAGGGGTATCGGTTTGCGTATAGTGAGGCGTATGTGGCTTCGGACTGCCCACCTGTGTCGCTATCGTTGCCCAAAAGGATAGAGGCATACGAGGCGGAAAGCTTGTTTCCGTTTTTTACGAACTTATTGCCAGAGGGTGCCAATAGGAAGGTTGTTTGCAGAGAGAAACGCATTGACGAGAATGACTTTTTCGGTATGCTGATGGCTACGGTGGGAACGGATATGATAGGATCGGTGAATTTTAAAGAGGTAGAGAATGGTTGAAATAAAATATTGCCCATCGACGCTGGCTGAAGGTTATGACAGCTATAGTCCGCAGGCCGTGAAACGACTGTTTGACGGGAGGAAGGTGTCGCCGTATCTGGACTTTAATATTAGCGAGCTGAAGCAGACGGATGAGATTGTGAGGGCTATGCAGCGTATATCGGTATCGGGCGTGCAGGAGAAGTTCTCAGGAGTGATAGACGGGAACCTGATTCGTATTGCTGAGAGCAGTGAGCGGGCGACGTATATCATTAAGCCTGCACCTTGGGACGAAACGATAGCGACGAGGAAGCAGATACCGGCTAATGAGCACGTGACAATGCAGATAGCACGGCAGGTGTATGGCATTGTGACGGCTGAGAACGGACTGTGCTTTACGAAGGACGGCCAGACGGTGTATATCACCAAGCGGTTTGACATTCTGCCAGACGGTACGAAGGCGGAGATGGAGGACTTTGCATCGCTAATTGGACGCAACGAGCAGACTGACGGCACTTATTTTAAGTATAGCGGCTGTTATGAGGATATCGCGAAGTGCATCAAAAAGTATATACCGGCATGGATGGTGGATATGGAGCGATTCTTCGAGCTGGTGGTGTTTAACTATATCTACGCGAACGGGGATGACCACCTGAAGAACTTCTCTGTGATCAGGCAGGGAGGTGACTACAGACTGGCACCGGCTTACGATCTGCTGAATACGAGTCTGCATGTGATAGGTGACGACTTCGGGCTGGACGGTGGACTGTCGCCTGATATAGAGACAAGTGACGTGATGGATAGAACCGGGCATGCGTGCAGACTGGACTTTGAGCGGTTTGGCGAACGGATAGGACTAACGAATGCGCGTGTGAAGAGGGTGCTGGACAAGTATATGGCGGTGCCGGAAGGGGCTGTGAAGCTTGTTGGTAATAGTTACCTGAACGACAAGATGAAACGGAAGTATCTGCGGATAGTGGATGAGAGAGTGAAGAGGTTTGTGAGGGGGGTATGACTTCGGGACAGGGCTTTTTTTGTGGTGAAAATTATAAAAAATATCTTAGTTATTGTATGTATTTCATATTATTCGTTATTATAACATAAAAGATATTGGAAAAGTTGTGGGATTGGAATTAATTGTCGATATTTGCCACCGGTTAAACTATTTTTAATTAGATATGGGAAAGTTTGAATTGATGGCATTGCCATACGCACAGGATGCGTTGGAGCCGGTGATTAGTAAGGAGACGATTGCTTTTCATCACGGAAAGCATTTGGCGGCTTATGTGAATAATCTCAATGGACTGCTGGAAGGGAGCCCTTTGGCAGGATTGCCTTTGGAGGAAATCGTGCTGAAAGCTGAGGGCGGGATGCTCAATAATGCGGGGCAGATTCTGAATCATGAGTTGTATTTCGGGCAGTTTCGTGCGCCTAAGGCTGATAATGCTCCTAAGGGAAAGCTCGCTGAGGCCATCGTTCGTGACTTCGGTTCGTATGAGGCATTCAAGGAGGAGTTTCAGAAGAAGGGAGCTACGCTGTTTGGAAGTGGTTGGGTATGGTTATCGGCTGATAAGGATGGCAAGCTTGTGATTACCCAAGAAGCGAATGCTGCCAATCCCATTCAGAAGGGCTTAAAGCCGCTGCTGACATTCGATGTGTGGGAGCATGCGTATTATTTGGATTATCAGAACCGCAGGCCAGACCATCTGGCTGCACTCTGGCAGATTATCGACTGGGAGGTCATCGGAAAGCGTTTTGAATAATAGTTTTCCATTTAGTTGGGGCTACCATAATTTTATACCTGAAAACACTCGGGGAGCGCTTAGCGGCTAGGGGCAGACAGCCCCGACGAGCGGCTGATCCAGTTCACAAGTCTTCCATCGAAAGGGCTTGGTACATAAGCTTATAATTCTTAAACTCATGCGTTGCTTGCAACATCACTTCGGCACGTTGCTTTAAGATGCCGATACTGATTTCAGCAGCCTGGCGTTTCATCTCGTAGAACGTCACACTATTACTCAACTCGTCCTCGGCAATCATGTCAATCTCATTTTCGTCTCTACGGTCCCACCAACGGCCAATACGGGTGAACTGGCCTGACTCCATAGCTACGCGATGGAAATATCGTTCTAGCATTAACCCGCTGAATGTGTTGTAATCTCTTATCACAATCTCCTGCAGCTTGGCATAGTTCTCAATCTCAACGATGTAGCTGTACTTGAATATGAAGCGGAACCAGAAGCTGTAGAATATATCGTTGAGCTCGTAACGAACGTTCTTGTTGGCACTTTTCTCAAACAGAGGCTGACGCTTGCTTATCAGTTCGTATTCGTCGGCCAGATTGGTAAGGTAGCCGCCCACCTCCTTGCCGATCACATCTTCAATCTCGTTGCGCGTGTTCTTACCCCGGGCGATGCAAGAGAGAATGGAAAAATAAATGCCGTAATCCTTGCCGAATTCCTCTATCAGGTTGTTTTTGCCTTCGTTTAGGAACGTAGAATTAGGGCTGATGATGTAGTTTATCATGGCTTCCTTGTCGAGCGCTCCACCATCTACTAACTGTCCTACGTATTTAGCGACACCGCCTGTAAAGGTAAACAGCGCCAGCAGATCTTCTTTTGTGTAGTCGGGTTTGGCATCGGCCATGATATGCTTCAGGACCGAAGGCGTAAAGGGCTTCAATCTCAACTCTGCAGTATGTCGTCCGTACAAGGGCTCCTTCTTGTCCTTGAAGATTTTCTGCATCAGCGAGTAGATGCTGCCACACACTACCAGGTTGATTTTCGACGTCTTCTCGTACTTGTCCCATATATCCTGCATCTCACTGTAAATGGCCTTGTTCACACGAAAGAAATCCTGGAACTCGTCGATTACCAGCGTAAAGCTTCGAGTCTGCGACAGTTCCATTAAGTAACGGAAAATCTCGCTGAAATGCCTGCTGCTGCCTAATGTGGGGATGCCTAGTTTTTCGCTGATCTCCTCTATATACGCATCGCACAAGTCGGATTCGGCCTTTCTAGCCACAAAGAAATATACAAAGGGGGCATCCTTGTAGGCCTCCCTTATTAGGGTGGTTTTGCCGATACGCCTTCTACCTGTGACAACAGTGAAACGTGCCGCAGTCTCAGCCTTTACACGGGTTTCCCTTAGGAATGTCATCTCTTGTTCTCTGTCGTAGAATCTCATATGATATCAAATGCTAGATTATAAATATTACCGAAACGACTGTTTCCGAAATGGCCATTTCGGTTGCAAAGATACGATTTATTTTTGAAATAACAAGTGGTTGGTTTACTTTTTTTGCTTTTATAGGATTAGAATCAATGATCCACTAATCCAAGAATCGGGCGGGGGGAGAGGGGTGGACCCAGTGGATCTGGAAGGTGCGCTCATACTCGGGGAACTGCTCGAGATAGCGGGCAGTGAGTTCGCGCTCGATAGACTCCTTGTACTGGGGATCAACCAAGGCAATACAAGCGCCCTTGAAGCCTGCACCTGAGAAGCGACCGCCATAAATACCTGGCAGGGAGCGCATAATCTCATAGATGGCAATGAGCTCGGGCGAGCCACACTCGTAGTTGTGGATGGAGCTCTCGCAAGAATCGAAAGAGAGCTTGCCGAAGAGCTTGAGATTGCCTGTCTCCCAGGCTGTGACACCCTGACGCACACGACGATACTCGGAATAGAAATGCTCGGCTCTGCGGGCAAAACGGGCTGGCATGGCTATGCGGGTCTTCTCGAACGTGGCCTTGGGAATATCGCGCAGGAAGGTCTTGTCGAAGGTCTTCAGAGGCTGATCGGTATAGGCGAGCATATTCCAAGCGGCGGTCTTGCACTCATACACGCGCAGATTATAATCGCTATTGACGAGACTACGCGTGAGACCGGAGAAGAAAATGCCGATCTCGAATTCGGGCATATCGGGATGACGCTTGATGACGCGCCACTCGTTACTATCGCAATCGAGGAAGAGCAGACCATCGGCCTGGCCCAGGGCGATACAGGCCTGATCGAGCAGACCATTGTTGAGACCGATATACTCGCGCTCAGCCTCGGAGGCTATCTTGACCACCTCGAAGGGCTGGAGGGTGATATCGTTGGCCTTGGCAAAGGCCATGACATAGGCAATGAGCACAGCTGCACTGGAGCTGAGACCACCAATGGGCAGGGAGCCTTGAATGACGCCATTGATGCCGTGCTTCAGCTCAAAACGCTTGCGGAGGGCAAATTTGGCACCGCGGGCATAATCGCCCCAATGACGCTCCTTGACCTGAGTGGGGGAGTCGATCTCGAAATCGACCAAGCCTTCGAAGGTCTTGGATTCCAGATGCACATGGGCATCGGGAGCAATGTCGAACCAGAGGTCGACTCCTTTATCGATGGCAAAACCTGTGACGAGACCATGCTGATGATCGACATGCGCGCCCAAAGGGCAAACGCGATAGGGGGCGAAAATATGATACTGCATACTACGGATTGTTTTGGATGCAAAAATACAATTATTTTTTGATCTTTCTGCTTTTTTCGCCAATTTTTTGTATCTTTGCGCCAAATTTACAATCAGATGAAGAATATTGTGATAGCGGCTGGGTATGCCACCAGATTGGGGGAACTGACCAGAAACTTCCCCAAGCCTCTGCTCAAGATAGGGGAGAACACCATCCTGGGCAGGATGCTGGATGATATCGACCAGATTCCGGAGATTGATGAACATATTATCATCACGAATCATAAGTTCGCGGATATCTTTCGCGAATGGGCGAAAGAGAGAGGTGAGAGATTTCCAGGCAAGCCCATCACTATTGTGGATGATGGGACTGAGACGAATGAGACCAGACTGGGGGCGGTGTGTGATCTGCTGTTCGCGATGGACAAGCTTCAGATCAATGATGACTTATTAGTGGTGGCAGCGGATAATTTGCTGTTCTTCAGCTTCAAGGAGTTCGTGGACTTTGCTAAGGCCAAGGGGACAAGCTGCATCATGTGTCATGAGCAGCCTTCAATAGAGAAGCTACAGCGCACAGGTGTTGTGGAACTGGATGAGCATCATCGGGTACTGGGCATGGAGGAGAAACCTCAAGTGCCGAAGAGTCACTGGGCTGTGCCTCCGTTCTACATCTATCTTCGCCAAGACCTGGAACTGGTGAGGCATTCCGTGGAGAATGGATGTGGGAAGGATGCGCCAGGGAACCTTGCTCACTATATGGTGGAGCATACCATCATGCATGCGTGGCCAATGACAGCAGGGCGATTTGACATTGGGTCAATCGACACCTACGAAGAGGCCAAACGGAGGTTTGGATAGTTTATTCATTTTCTCGCTCGCTCCGAGAAAACGAACCAAAAGAGGGGCGCTACCCCCAAGGCCCCCTTCAAAGGGGGATGCAACCGCTCCTCCTGTCGCTCTTTTAAATAGGTACCCTCGACCCATCAAAGGGTCGGGGTGATGATAATAACCTATACCCTTGAAAACACCGAGGGGTATGGGGGCGAGGAGCCACCATTAAAAAAGAAACATAAAATAAATAAATATGGAAAAAATTGATTTGAATGGGAAAACGATTCTTGTAACAGGGGCGGCGGGATTTATTGGGTCGAACCTGGTGAAGAGGTTGCTTGCAGAAATGAGTGAGGGCACTATCGTGGGCCTCGACAATATGAACGATTATTATGATCCTTCGCTGAAAGAGTATAGACTGAAGGAGCTTTCTGACAGGGGACAGGTTCCTGTCAGATTGCTAACTGACACATTGCAACATGACAGGAACCTGTCCCCTGTCAGTTGCCCTGACGGGTTTCACTTCATCAAGGGGGATTTGGCGGACAAGGCTTTGATTGATAAGCTGTTTGCAGAGTACCAGTTTGATGTAGTGGTAAATCTGGCAGCACAGGCGGGGGTGAGATACTCGATTACCAACCCTGATGCTTACATCCAGAGCAACATGATCGGGTTCTACAATATCCTCGAGGCGTGTCGGCATTACCCCGTGGAGCATTTGGTTTATGCTTCTAGTAGTTCTGTGTATGGCGGCAATAAGAAAGTGCCGTTCTCGACTGATGACAGGGTGGACAATCCTGTGTCGCTCTATGCTGCTACGAAGAAGAGTAATGAGCTGTTCGCGCACTGCTACTCGAAACTGTATAATATTCCAACAACGGGATTGCGATTCTTCACGGTGTATGGACCTGCGGGAAGACCTGACATGGCGTACTTCGGGTTTACAAACAAGTTGCTTCGCGGCGAGACTATCCAGATATTCAACTATGGCAACTGTCGCAGAGACTTTACGTATGTGGATGACATCGTGGAGGGTGTTTATCGTGTGATGCAGGGTGCACCTGAGCGAAAGACTGGTGAGGATGGATTGCCCATACCGCCTTATGCCGTCTATAATATCGGTGGTGGTCAGCCAGAGAACTTGCTGGACTTCGTACAGATTCTGCAGGAGGAACTGCTCCGTGCTGGTGTATTGCCGCAGGATTACGACTTTGAGGCCCACAAGCAACTGGTCCCCATGCAACCAGGCGATGTCCCCACCACCTACGCCGATGCCACAGCCCTAGAGCGTGACTTCGGCTTTACCCCCAAAATCACCCTCCGCGAAGGCCTTCGCAAGTTTGCGGAGTGGTACAAGCAATACTACGGTTGACCCTGCCATCTTTTCGAAAAGAAGCAAAAGGAATTTGTTCATTTTCTCGCTCGCTCCGAGAAAACGAACCAAAAGAGGGGCGCTACCCCCAAGGCCCCCTTCAAAGGGGGATGCAACCGCTCCTCCTGTCGCTCTTTTAAATAGGAACCCTCGGACCATCAAAGGTCCGGGGTGTTTTTTTATGTGGCCCCCTCCGGAGGGCTACCATAATATAATACCTGAAAACACTCGGGGAGCGCCCCGCGGCTAGGGGCAGACAGCTCCGACGAGCGGCTGGATCAGACGTTCAACCGTTTTTCTGATGTTTTCCTTTGCAGTTGCGGGTTGGAGGGCGATTTCGAGGGGTAAACCTGGAGGATTGATGCAGGCTACATGGGCAAAACCTGCATCAAGGAGAAGTTGTTCGTCGGCTATGC